>Ga0116227_10012648_pt1 | contig 13633 bp, 8 predicted proteins | sample S1TSphgellanicum_FD_89693 | JGI IMG/M metagenome (GOLD analysis project Ga0116227, IMG submission 89693) | Host-associated microbial communities from peat moss isolated from Minnesota, USA - S1T2_Fb - Sphagnum magellanicum MG | ecosystem: Host-associated > Plants > Peat moss > Unclassified...
ACAAAATGAACTTGATCTACTGTTGAATCCAATTTGACAAGGCAAGTAACTCTTAGACAAGACATTCAGTCATGCATGTAGTTGCAACATTTCTTCTCCTTCTTCTTGGTTTGACAAATTACTAAGGTTTCTTGATAGAGATGCAAGTTTGTGATCCTTGATTATTTCCATATGTCTGAAGAGTTGAAGGTGATCCTTGATTGTTTCCACTTGTTTGAAGGTTGCAGCTTAGGTGCTTCCACATGTGACAGTTTTGGAGAAGTCTTATATGAGCAACAAATGTATCCAATCCGTGGTCTTTGCTAGAATGCTAGAATGTCTTTCTCACAATAATGAAACGCTAACTCCAGACATGCATGCATTCACAGCTCTTGCATCCATGGTATTGCATTCTAACTTTATAGCTGACCAGACCTCTATTGTTGAAACTATGGCAGCTTAAAAGTAGTAGTCTGCTCTCCTCATTGATTATGACATCCTTTACTTCTCTTCACTTGAGAAGGGGGGCGCCCGGGGGTGTTTGGATCTCTGCACTTTTAATCTCTGATATAAGAGGTTACTTATGAATTTGTCAAAATCCAATTGCATTGGAGCACACAAAACAGGTATTTTATCTGTGACTTTTTTTAAACCTTAATTCTTCCCTTGAACACTCAAAGAATGCAATCAAGGGGCAAGCTTTCATGTGAACACAATTGAAGAGACTAAACTTTTACTTAGAAATGTATGCAACCCCAACAAAAGCCAATCTGCATTCTGCCTTTTTGATACCTTTTCCATTCCTTTGTAATTATTTGAGGAAAAGGAATGCAACTACCCACTTACACAAAATACCAAAGACTAAGATCATCCCAAAAATGAGATTAAATATTTGTGGATTCTTTCAATTTTACGTATACCTCTAAGAGCAACTCCAGGAATGTTCAGTATGTGATCCAGCACCATAAATTGGATGAAGAAAAGTGAAAAATATGCCGGTTTGGCTAAGGAAAATGGTTTTGGATCAGCATAATTGCAGAGGTTGCAGTGGCTGCTAAAAGGCGCAGCAATGGTGTGCACTTGGAGAAAAGGGTATAATAAATATGATCTGATTACTACTCAGTGTTTCTGATTATCCCATTTTAATGATTGGTCCAGGCGGTTCCCTATTGGTACTCCCCAACCTATTTACTGTCATAGTTTCAGTTTTATGGGTGGGGTTGTTAAAAAGTAAATAACTAAACTTGGATGCAAAAAATATTTTTGCAAACTAACATAGTGAACACCGCTAGAGATGCTCTAACTACTTGCTCCTTAAAATATATCTTGTAACCAAAAGTTGTAAAATGTGAAATAAGTTTTCAAGGATGTTCCTCATAACAACTCATTAAAACTGATTGAAGTGTCATTTGGATGTGGGCCTCGTGAAGAGGCACACAGTATACTATAACCAGGAAAATGGTGGCTTCCCCCAAATTCGGGCCATGATGAGTGTTGTGAGTTCGGATTTTGCTCGTGTCTCGTCCTAACATCAAAAGTGCTTGAACTATGCTCTAACCAACTTGTTGTTTGGTTTATGCAAGTCCGTGTGAGTGATTGAAGTGCTTGTCAATCTTTCTAGTCCCATCTTGAAGCTCTAGTACACCCCTCTACCTCCGAAGTGCTGTGAGCCAATGAACGTGCCCCAATTTCCTACTTTTCTATTGTTTTCATCTTAGACTCACATTTGAGTCTCTTGAGGAGGTTGGGAGTGCATCAACTCATATCTTGCAAGTGCACAATAGTTCCAACGTATTAGCAAGCACATAAAACAATCATTGGTTACACCACCCTATGTTCATTAACTCAAGTGCCATCCTCAGAAAAAAAAACCAAGGTAGATTGATCTCTACATACCTCTGAAGTCAAGATGAAAAAAAATAAATAAGCAAAACAAATTTGAAGAAACCCAAGGGAATTGCCATTGATAACAATCAAAACCATTCATACTATTCTCAAAGTGTGACTAAAAGTGACATTGAGGTTCATGTTACCAAATTGGTATGTGAATGGTTATGGATCATTTGGAGTTCTTCAATTATTGATTGATAATTTGTGTGTTTTCTGTAAAGTGCTCAAATATATTTGTTTATCAAATGAAGACACTTTCATCCATTATAATTCATCACATTATATGTTTCAACATAATTCATCAACAAAATTTCATCCCAATTTTTCAAGTTAGTTTCTTCCAATCCATGGAAGTTCAAGTCATGGGATGGCATTCATTGGTCAAAACCTAAGCCCTCAACCATAAAGTCCAAGGCATAATTCCTTCAAGATGCTTATCAATATGTTGGCCTTCTATCTCTTCTAAGGATTCAATAGGTGGATGGCCTATTAGGCAATTTTTCATTTTAAAAAAAAAGGAATATCATAGGACCTTTTCAAGTTTGGCATCTTGCTACTGAATAATTATTCTATTTTGAAATTTTGATTCTGGTGCAAAAATACAAAAATTGATTTTTTGACAAAACTTCATTTAAATTAAAAATATTGACGTGTTATTCATCACCAATGTTTTGCACAAACTCGTTGCTTCATGACACAAGTTTTGATCTCAAACTCTCCCTTGCAGGAAATGTGACATTAACCATTGTCATACCATTAGGCACTGAAAAGTAGGGTCTATTTTTTACATTTATTGCATATTCAAAATCAAAAAAAAAAAAAAATTCCATGGTAGAACAACACAATTTTCTACAAGGTTGCAATATCAAGCCCATAAATAGAGCTTTTTCATTCAGAAATAGATAAAGCGTTAGGAACGCCTGGGCCTTGCGTTTACAACATCTTCTTGGATGGGAAAAGATGTGAAAACAACTTGTGGATTAATGATTGGTATATACCAGGGTTGTGTGGTTCCTAGGTTTTAAAAGTAACCTCCGGTTCCAGTTACCTCAAATCCTAGAGACCGGTTCTGGTTAATTTTCAAATTTCAAAATGGGGGTTGGCTTTGGTCGATTAATTAACCTCAATTACCTGGTTATGTGTGGTTTCGGTTGTAGTTCCTAATTTTTTTCAAACAACGAAACGAAGAAACAAAGAACATTACAAATTTTTATTAAAAGAAATCTAAGTGGATCAAAGTACAAAGCCTTGAGAAGGTCAATTTCAAGGAGAATGAACTTATTTCTAAAGTCTAACACTAAAAACTAAAACGTAAAATGTTAAGACTCATCAAAGTGAATGGATTGGTACCAAATTGGTTTTTGTCAATTGGTTTCAAGCTTTTTTTCAACTCATGCACTTGCAGGCCCTACCTTTGCCATATCTATGAGAACATTTCAAGTGCAAAGTGACATAGCAAGGAAGAAAGAAAAAAAACTAGAAAACTTGTCAAAAATCTAGGTTACATCATATTCAATTCTAAGGTTTGGGTGTTTAGGGATTCAACTTTCAATGACAAGGCAACAAACAACATCCTTGTTCTAGCCATCACTCCCAAAGAACTACAACCACCAAAACCAATTTAAAATACATCAAGAAACACAAATTGTGACACAAAACTTAAGGGGAAAAAACATCAAATGCAAAAAAGAAATAAAACATACCTAAACCCTAAAGCTTATTTTGGCTTTCATCCACCTCCAAGAGGCCAAGTGATCCAATAACCTCTTCATTCTTGTCCATTAGGTTTCTTCCATCTCCATGAATTTTTTCATGGATAGAGAACCCCCAAACTTAGCATCTTCGGGCCAATTCTTGTAGATGCTAATGGGCATTTCAAGATTCTTTGTGCCCAACCTACAACAATGTAGATTAATGTAAATACATGTAATGTTGAAGATTCTCTCCACTTCAAAATGTGATCCCACAATTTACAAGATTTGACCAGCAACAAACTAGACATAGGAGAAATATCCCTCTTGGGTTCTCCACCATGCCAAAGGGTTTTTACATTCATCATCTGTGACCTTGACCTTATATTGTGTTGATTGTTCTTTGACTACCAATAAAACCATGTCCTCATCTCTATCCATGCAATCATACAAACTAATGGTTTGAGAATTTTGGGATGTAAAACTATTAGGGGCACTTTCACATGTATCATTGGGGTTTAAAACCTTGTATGCATAAACTAAGAGCGGGAACAATACCTGTCTATCATACTTTCTTGCAATTCAAAGAGTTCGTTCCTTACCAACGTAATTGATAACCAACCCTAACCCCTTGTACCAAGGATCCAACATAAGGGCCAACATGCTATGAGCTTTGTGAGGTTAAAAACCAAGCATAAATGAAAGGAAGGGTTCCATAACAACTATTACATATACTTTCAGGATTTTGAGTTCACCATCAAAGTCTTGGGTTTCACCAAAATCAGGGGTCAAGCTTTTAACCTGCATTTGGCATATGAATGGAATTGTTGTAACTAGGGTATCAACAAGGACCCAGTACCCTCTACTCTAGTTCAACACACACAACTAGACAACATGACTCAAAATATTTGTAGCAACTTGAACTATAGCCCAAACCTGAGGGCTTGGCACACGATTTTGAAGTGCCAATGACTATTGTCAACCATAACACAAGGCAATTGTGTTCTTAAAGTCTAAAATTTCCTAAAATAAGATGACATGAGACACAAACCTAGTTTTCATCAAAGTCTTGAGCTTTCGAACTGGCACACCATTATCCAAACATGCCTTTTACCACTCTTGCCACCCCTTTTTGCTCTTTTTGGTCCAAGTTATGGTTTTTTGCAAAATGGACTAGGCTTCTTTGATGGAAACAAAGGTTAGTATAGTAGAAACCTTATCATCATCTATAACATATTGAATGCACTTTGACATTGCATGCCCCCAACATGACCCCACAAAAGGTGTTTGCAAGCTCAATGCTTCATAATAAATAGTAGAAGTTAATGCATTTCTCATGGTGTTGAAATTACCCCCTTCATCCTTTACATATGCAATGATTTGAGGGTTGAACCCATACTTTGCAAGCACATCATTGACTTGCAAGGCCATGGCATTCCCAAAAATGTCTATAGTTTAAAAAAAAACCAACTATTATGTGATAGGTCTTTCATTTGTCATTCAAAAAATGCATGATCATCACAAAGTTATCCACTTCGACTTTCGACATCTATAGATCAAATGATACAATGCAAGAATGGCATAATTTACAAGTAGATAATACAAACCTTTCCTTAATCCATTTGCCACCCTAGGCAAGATATCATTCACCAAAGCTCACCTAGATGGAAAAACAAGACAAAGATTTTGCCTCATCACTAACCTCTTAAAAAACAAAGCTTTAATAAAAGATAAGACCAATTCCTTGGCTACGAACAAAGCCAAATCTTTTCCAAATTGTTTTTGGTTAGGGTCATCCTTGTTATAAGGAGTAACATTAGCAAAAAAATTTGAAATGTGAAAGAGGTGTCAAACCAAACCTTTTTTCAGAAGGTCATTTTTTTGCATTGAGACCATCTTTCTCCCAATCAACCCACTCATTCCACAATTGCCAATGCAATAACTCAAGATGTTTCTAAAAAGTGGAAATCCAATTCATTGTCTTGTATGTGATGATGCCTTTTCTAGATCCTACACCTAGAGCAATAGGACCACAAAGAAGACACTTCAAATGTTTGGGTTGGTTAGAAGTTGAACTTACCTCCGAAGAGGATGAGCTATTGGGCACAAAAAGGCCCAAGCTATGGCATTTCGGCTCTGAACCTTCCAAAAGTCTTGTTGTTTTGCCAATGTTGCCCATTATTGATTTGCATATGTGTTTTGGAATTTGTAGCTAGCATGGTGCTTATAGTCGGAACATTCACTGATGTGGATGCATAAATTTCAAAATACAATTTTGGCTTTCTGGGGAAAACAACATCTAGCTCCTCCATGACCTTGGTTTTTCAACCTTAGCAAACAAAAAATAGTGCAATTTTAAAAACTTCATTTTTTCTCTTTATATTTGTTGATGGAACAAACAAAACAAAAGACTAAGAACAACAAGAAGGGGGGGGAAAAAAAAAAAAAAAAGAAAGAGAAAGAGAACGAAAGAGGGAAGAAAACAATTTAACCTAACCCTAAAAACTAACCCTAACCTTAAATAATAATCTAACTTTAAACTACTAACTGGAACCAGGTTTTCTTGTGAAAAACCCATTGATTTTGGGTACCTACATTTGAAGTAACTAGACCCCGGTTCTAGTTACTTGAAAAATCTAGCTTGGGAACCGGGGGCCTGGTTAGTTGCCTAGGTAGTAAAAAATGGGCTACGCTTAGTTTTGGTTCTTGTTTGGTTCTTGGGGCTACGTTTAGTTTTGGTTAGGTTTTGAGTACCCAAAACCAAAATCAAATTTGGGTACCCAGATTTTCCAAGTACTTACATAACACTAGTACATACTAATGTTGGGTAGGTATCACAATTTGATTATACCCATTGAGTTTAATTTTCATAAAATAATGTACAAAAAGGTCCAGTCCTTTTTCTTTTAAAATTTCAATTTTTTAGGCTGGGCAAGGGTATTAACTTTTTTTTAAAAAAAACTTGTTCTCACAATGTCTGTTCTTGGAAATTTGAAAACAATTGATTATCCTTTGATGGTTCTCACAAACCAGGTATTACTTTTTTTTTTAATTAAAAATTAAAATGAAATAATTATTTATTTGATTTATTTTTGAAACTATAGCTCTAGCTTTTTGAAAAAATTCAAAATCAAAGGACCTTTGGTTTAAGGTTTTTGAAATTTTTTTTTAAAAATCATTATTTAAAATAAATTCTCCAAACATCATTACCATCTAACCTGACCTACCATTAATAAGTACCTACCACCAAAATTAACCCTCCCTTTAATCTTCCATCTCCCAAGGCAAATTAGACTTGATAAGCAAATTTTGATGTAGGTTTGGTGATGAAAGTGTCCTTTCTTTAGCCCTAATTAAATTAGGCTAACTTAACACTATACCTCCAAAGTTCAAACCCATGGTCCATGAATGATCAACAAGATCCAATAAGTAAAATGTTGTTCCATTTTGCATAGAAACATAATTAAGTTTGATGTTCATAGCTTCTTTCTCATTGTTTGCTTGTACTAATTTTTTATGGTGCATAAACCCTAAGACCCTAACTTGGGTAAAAGGTCAAACCTTACCTAGTTTTCAAAAAAAATTTGGTACATTTTTTTAAAATCAGTTTTCACATGTGGTTTTCACACAAGTTAGAATCAATAGTTCAATTTTTAGTTAGGGTATTATTCATGGTGATACCTTGAAGGGATCAAATTAGGATGTTCGAGTGATATATGGATGATGTTTAGGGGTATTTGTGATACCCACCCAACATTAGTATATACAAGTATATAGGCTTGGAAATTATGCTTTTGTTGATCCATAATGAGATTGTTGTGTAATTGATATTGTTATGTAGGTGCATTAGTCATTATATGGTTTATTTGTGCAAATATAGATTCAAAAGACATAAGCTCAAAGTGTTATTATTTGCAATGTTGATATGTTCATGTTGAAATCTTATTAGGGTTGGAAAATAAAGTTAGATGTGTCCTACTTATCTATAAATATAAATATAATGAAACTTAAGAGCAATGTCACTAAAATTGAAGATATAATCAAAATACAAGGTGGGATTGTGTGAAAGGAAAATAGTAGTCATGAAATTCAATTTTTTTCTCAACTCAAGAAGACTTGAGGTTTTTCTTATTTCCTTCTAGCTAGGGGCCTACCTAGGTTATGAAGTAATTATAAGGGATTTAGAGAATTACACAAAGCTTATACTAAGGATTTCCTAGGTTAGGGGATACTCAAGGATTATTTAAAAATTCAAATTAAGTGTACTCATGGTTTAAGAGGGGTTTATTTAAGATATGAGTTATCAAAAGTTTTCATAAGGCCCATTTAGAAGGTTACCTTACGCTATTTAAGGATATTATATAAGCTATAAACTTGGCAATCCCAAATGCAATCTAGGAAGAGGGTTGTAGGTAGAAAGACAAGCAAAAAAATAAAGAGGTTTCATACTTAGGACTACTTTCAAAAGGCATTCCTACCTTCCTTATGATAGTTGTTTTCAAGAACCTAGGTTTTAACATTACGACAAAAGGGTGGTTAATCTTGCCAATTGTCTACTTGGCACCACATTGTCCCAATGAGGACAGCGGCTACCTTCATCCCATGTAATTGGGACATTTCCATATTTGCACTTCTCATACTGCTATAGTTACCATCCAATGAGTCCACTTTACCTAAACAATGGAAAAACATTTGATAAAACACTAGGAACTATAGTCCTTTACATCAAATAACTACCTACTCTCCATCCCAAAAAGGCAAGTCAAAATACAATTGAGAATGAAGGAATACACTAAAAGTTCATAATTCTCTATGAAACTCCAAAAGGGAAAAAAAACTTTTCCATATTATCCAAGTACATTACCTTTCCACTTGATATACCAAATCCAAGAAGCTCTCCTACTCTCCTAAGAAGAATGTGGAAAATAGATTAAAGTGGAATGGAATGAAGAACCAACAAGGTCCCCACACTTCATAAGTCACGAAGGCATCTTATTCACTTTTATAATCTAAAGCTTTATCAAAATCTTCTCCAATATTTGTATGTTTTATGAAACTCCTAACATTAAAAGGTATCTTTGGTAGGTGATGAAATAATGGAATATTGAAGGAATATTTTATTACAATTCAAAGTATTTAAAATGTATTTTATGAATACTATATATATATTCTCATAGAATTATAAGCGTCTTATTTACATGCAAATAAATTATAATTTTTACAATAATTAGTTGCACATTACATTTTTTTCACACCATTGGGAAAATTTGGAAGTGACTTCCTTAAAGTTGAAGCAACTACTCTTGCATGTCCCAATTCATTGTGCAAGTGATCCATTTTTTGAAAGAAAAACATGTATTTCCTTTCTAATTTTAAGGTTGTTATAACTAATAAATTTAAATGAATATATTGTATTGAAATTGCATGCAAAAAATAAAATTATAATGAAATATATGACATCTAAAATATGTACATAATTGAAAATTAAATAATAATAAGGCGGGAAAAAAAAAATTCCCTCACTTGATACCCACACCCCCAAAAGCAAATTTTTTTTCTCACACATGTAGTTAACATTTTAATATTGAATGCTCCCTTTGGGCCATTTATCTAGCCATTTATGTACACTTTTAATAACCCCTATTTTAGATAAGCCTTAGGTGTGCCCTAGGTAGCCCTAACAAATGTATTTCTTTTAGTGGTTCCATAGGTAGACCATAGGTAGTCCCTAAAAAGGTCTTAACTTAGTTAACCCTTATCCTATTTAAGCCCTTAATATATGTGGCAATAATCAATGTGGATTGTAATGTGGTTAAAATAAAAATTATGATGACCATATGGGGGTGATTTTGAAAATGAGATAATTTTGTCATAAAACATCATTATCCCATTTTGATCATAACAAAATACAATGTTGAATTTGTGTAATAGTGAATTATGAATTTCTTCATTTGCATTTATAAGCAAAAAATTTTAGCAAGATTGATTATTGTGATAAGGCATAAATAGTGAGTTAAATCATGTCACATAACTTAGGTCAAAAGTAAATTTGATTTGAATATTCAATTGAGAAAGATTGTAAGACATTTGTTCCAACCACAAGGGTTTTGTCAATTAAACTAATTTAGGCCTTTTGACAAAGGTAAAGGAGAGGGTTGGCATGTGATAGCCATGAGATAAAGCAATCAATTGAACTTGTGAAATTCAAAGGGGATATAAAACTTTAAAATGATTGTAAGACCATGGACCCAATAGCTAAAATCCCATGTTAAGGGGAAGGTTGTTGAGTAAATAAATAAATAACTAACTAAAACATGGAAAAACATCTAGGAAGGGATTGGAAGGTGACCTTACCTTTAAACAATAAGTTTAAAAACACTTTTGAAAATGCATTTCCTTAAAAAAATTAAAACTAGTAATGGAAGGTTAAAAGGAAATTACTTTTTAGTCTTGGGATAGGACCCTTGTCACTAAAAATACATCACCAACAAGTTGTTTTCATCCTTTGTAGTTGTTGCCTTCCTATAGTTACCATCCTTTATAAAAATCTATCCATCTTAGCTTGTTGCTTTCCACCAATACTTGTAGACTATTCCTATTGTCTTGTTACAACTACTTGTCAACAAGCTACTAATTTCCAAAGAACAAATTTTAAAGGAAGAAAAAAAAAAACTAAACTAAATTGAGAACTACAATTTTATATATCAAACTAATGCCATTTACTCACATTGCATCCAAAAATCAAAGTAACACCAAACAATAAAAAAAGATGCAACACAACCTTCCATCTCCCATTCGATTGCTTTTTCACATAAGTGCAATCTTCCCCCTCCTTTAGACTTTTATGTCTCTCCTTTAAACCTCATAAGCAACATCATACGTGAGAAGATAATGTGATTGAAGAAAGTTTGATAAGTAGAAGAAGGAACCCACAAGGTCCCATTTCACAAGCTGCACACATCTCATTCCTTTTTACATTCTAAGCCTCTATCCAAAATTTCATCACATCTCGTAGTTGCCAATCTCCCATCAATGCAAATAAACAAATTCATAATGCATTATTACACAAAATTCAACATTTTATCTTGCTATGATCAAAATGGGACAACAATGTTTTATGACAAAATGCAAACAAACAAATCCATATTGGCGTATTGATTCATTGCCAATCACCTTATCCTTAAGGACTAACTACCCAAATAGTTTCATTCCCCATTAATTAAGGAACAATAAGTAAGTACTTATCATTAATAACTAGATAATTATTAAGATGCCCATTAAATTAACTAAACTAGAAGATTTTTTTTTAATTCACTAATTTTTATTGGAATTCTCTCAAAAATTAAATTTTGATTATTTTGCATTGAAAATAATTCACTAACAATATTATTTTTGTGTAACATTTTCATTCTATAATTAACCTCTAATTATTTTGCCTTGTGATGATAATTACTCTCAATTAAAAAGGATTTGTCCAAGGCATGATGCTTTGGGAAAAATTTTAAATGTCAATGAAAGCATTGAACTGTTTTTAACTTCAAGGGGAAAATATGTTGCAACCTTAGCCATGGGCTCATGACCAAAGTCAAGGCATGAAAGGGATAGTAGGTTGGGAGAGTATTTTGAAACTCAAAACACATTCCCACAAGTGTGTGAGATTGTCCCAACATTCTTTTGAATGAATTTTTGAATTGGAGATTTATTGTGTGCCAAATTTTTGGGACAAAAATGCAAATAAAAATGATGTTCAGATCAAGCATCTATAAAAATAAATAAATAAATAAAAATTAAAAGGTCTTGAAATGCAAATATAAAAAATAGACCTACATCCTCCATTTGAAGATCCTAACTTGTTCAAATGGGGACAAAAAAAAAGTTAGGAATCAAAGATCATTAAAATTCAAAAGGTGAACTTTTCATTTTGGCAAACAAAAATTTCTTATAAACCTCCAACCACCTTAGCCCATGTTCAAATGGGATCCACTTAAATTTTTTGCAAGTGCCTTATCACTCACAATCAACAAATAATTTCCCTTTCCAAAATGCATTTGCCATAGCTAAAACCTTCATCTTCACCACAAAAACCTCAAAATGACTATGCCCATTTCAATTTCATTGCCAGTTGCACCCTTTACAAATGCTAACATTGACTTGAAACTAATCTCTTCTCAAACCCTAAACCCCTAAAAATTAAGTTTACAAAGATTACAACCCAATAAGAAAAGAAAAAGACACCTAGACTTTAATTATTATGCACAATTGCACTGCAATAAACCAACATATAACAAGCATCACTTAGAAAACTTTAAACACATTCACACCACCCACACTCACATTTTCCTAATCCTCATTGCCTTCACATGTTTTCAAACCTTGACTCCTTGTAATTTGCTAAGGGTTGGGGTTTGTAGGTGAACAATAATTGGAATTTTGAATTGATAAATTTTAATTGCTGAATGGAAGTAAAAGTTAAGGTAAAACACTGAATTCCTCCTCCCACCCCCCCTACACCCAACAATCATTATCTAAGTGATTGTGTGATGGGTTGTGTGATTCTATTGGAAGGTCTCATTGACATTAGCATAGTTTCAGGTTAAATCAATCACTATATGGATTTTACTTAATGCCCCAAAGTAAGTTAATGGTAGAAATCCTCACTCTCTCTTGAAAGGCGGTGTGATTAAAATTCATATGAGAGGCAACAAAATGGTTTTTGTTTCTTTTTGTTTAGGCAGAAATAAAAAATTGTGCAAAATCCTAAATTAGATACCTTACATATGATTAATGTTGAAAACAAAATAATTTGCAAAAGGTCTAGCAAGATTTTCTTTTTGATATTTGTCGAAACTATTGAGAATCAAACTCCCGTCAACTTACAATTATAAATACACAACTTAAGATGTACTTTGCATGCTTATTGCTCAATTGTTGAAGTTTTGAAAAATTAAATTTGAAATTGTCGAACCTTGTTTTTTAAAACAGATAAATATTTGACAAAGAAGTGTCGAACATTACTCATAGCTACAGTATGTAACTAAAATTATGCAAGGTGCAAAATTATGACTTGACTTCATTGTCGTATTTCAATGAGTATTACCTGTTATATTTCTGGCTCCCCCTCTCCACTTGGGTTCCTCCAAGGCAAGTATTCCATATAGTGTTTTGTTAAATAACTGAACAAATGAACTGCATTAAATGGACAGAATTGTTCAAAAGTGGTTGAGTTTAATCTTCACAGTGCCCCTAGGTACATAAAATGAACTAGTTGTTAAGTCAAAGTCTCAGGGATTCCCACAAAAAAGGAAAAAGAAGCAAACATTTACAATTCTTCATGAAAGGAAGGAGGCGATGAGTTAGCATGCCCCAGGTCTGGACGTCTCTTTGTTTGGTTGGATCTTGGTCCGCTCTTGTTGTTTCTTCCTTTTTACTTTCTGTATGGGTGCATTTCCTTTTATAAAATTTGGCAAGTTCTGGGTTCATACCAGTGTTGTTCAATTCTTCTATTTCAAGAATACTTTCAATCTGGATTTTGATTTTTTTTTTTCAAATTGGAGGTTCTTTGAGTGTGAGTTTAAACCTTTTTTTTATCGTTTTGAACCCTACAATTCTGTAGTTAAATGCCAATGTTGAGTACAATTCTATGTACATATTACACACTCTCTTATGTTAGATATTGTATAAACAAAGAGTTTAATAGAAATAAAAAATAGGGTCTTTATAAGTACAAAATTTAATAACTAATAAAAATAAATGTTTACCTTTGAAGTTGAGTTTTCTTGTCAACTTTTTAAAACCTAAATCAGGTTGTGTGCTTAAAAATCCTGACCTTGTTTTCAAGGATATTTTTTTCCAATTATATTTCAAATCCAGATTTAGCAAGAGACTAGTTGCATGGTTTGATTCTTGTGCCAGTTTGAAAAAGAAGTGTGAACTCATGTTCAAGACACAAGCACTTGTCCTGAAACCCCCATTTTAACATTGAAAACCAATTACCTTCACAAGACTAATACACACTTCATTTGTTAATATTTTGATGATTCATAGTTAGTACCTGTTTGTATGTTCGTTTTGGG
>Ga0116227_10012649_pt1 | contig 13633 bp, 9 predicted proteins | sample S1TSphgellanicum_FD_89693 | JGI IMG/M metagenome (GOLD analysis project Ga0116227, IMG submission 89693) | Host-associated microbial communities from peat moss isolated from Minnesota, USA - S1T2_Fb - Sphagnum magellanicum MG | ecosystem: Host-associated > Plants > Peat moss > Unclassified...
ATTTGTGGGGCCACTAGGTGATTTATTTTTTTTCTTTGGGTTCCATGTGTTTTGTTTTACCAATGGGGGGGGGGGCAGGGGGGGGTTTTTTGTTTTTTTTTTTTTTTTTTGGGTGATATTGGCTAGTTCCAGGTATTTGGAAGGAAAAAAAATCAGAATAAAAGAATCACTGGTTTTGAGTATTTTTGAAAATTTTCAGAATAAAAAAAAAACCACCAGGTTCAATTATTTGAAAAAAAAATTCAGATTCAAAGAACCGCTGGTTCTGGGTATTTCAAAGACTTCGAGGAACCTTTGGGTTTCATGAAAGAACTGAGAAAGACCCGGCAAAATTTTTTTTAATGGTTATTTGAGCTTTTTGGAAAACAAAATTGAGAACTGCAGTTATATATAATAATTGAGTATTTGATTTTTTGATAATCACAAGTGTATATCCAATTGGGTATTTGATTTTTTTGATACTCAACCTGATACCCAATGGGATTTGTTGCAATTTCTAATACCCATCTCACTCTGGTATCTACAGATGTTGGGTGGTTCTCTACCTTTCAAACAAAAGGGGGGGTGGGGGAAGGGCGGGTATATGGACCCTTGGTCCACAAGTCTCAAAAAACCAGAACAATTGGTTTTGACCCCATGAATTGTGTATTTGGAGGTAACCTTATAGAGTGTAAAATCTCATGAGGTATTTTGGAAAATGGAATACCTTTTGGCATGGGTGTTCCATTTTCAAGAGTGCCCGGCATCATTTTTTCCTTGACACCTTGCAGGTACCCGCCGGGTATCATACTTTTACACACAATAATGCACTTGGAGTGGGAGAGTTCTGGAAGCAAGCACCCCTTGACACCGTCTTGGGTGGTAATCTTACACATAATAAAATGTTGCATGAATTCGTACAAGAAAACAATATGGCATAATACAAACACACTGTACATTCGATGGAACTTCATAAAAACTAGTATTTTGCTTTAACCAATTGATGGATACAAATTTGTATACCGACCATACTTGGTACTCATATTCAGCACTTTTAACCTTTTTTTTTTCCTCCCAAAGCTAAATTTTTCTGGGAAAGAAATGGGAATCTGGCAGCCCAATTTCAAGTACCTGAAAATTTTATGAACTTGTAAAACACTTTTATATAATATGATATTGAAGAAATGAAGGTCTGACATCCCAATTTGAATATCTCAAATTTTTTTCAATTAATTTTATGATTTAAAAAATATTTGTGTAGTACATAAATGTGATTGTGTTGGTCATGACAAAGGTAAGAACTGAATACATCATGATGTTGAGGGTTCATTTCTTGAGATTTTGGTTGGGATAAAGTAGAAACATTAATTTTTTTGCCTCACCTCTTTGTAGATTGTTGATTGGGCAAAGCTCATGCCATTTACTATATTCTTGGAACATAGTAACAACCTCGTCTAAGTACAATTTTTGGGTGGTTTTGGGGATCCAAGGTCATTTCTTTAAAAAAAATAGAATTAAAGCCTTATGGTTTGTATTTTTTTAAAAACCTTATTTGTGATTTCCTAAAAATATTCATAGGTCATGATGAGGAATTTACACGGCCGCCATTTATCATTTTGAAACCTTCAACTACCTCACTCCATGAACATGGCACATCAAAAAGGGTCAAATACATGGTAGTTGTTGCCTTTTAAATAGTGGGTGAGATCATGATGCATTAATATGTATTTGAATATGAATGTCTTCAAAAAGTATTTTTTTGGTTGCTTGCATGTTTTTGTCCTTATGACATCTATTTTGTTCATTCTTTCATTTCACCATTTACAAAGCTCCGTACCTTATACCTCCTTTGGCTTCTTTATGCTCATGGTATCACCAAGTTACATAAAAGTATGTTGTTTGCTAGTTCTTTGGTTGGATTGTTAGATGTTTGTTAACATGTTTGTTCGATGTTGTGTGGATTACCTTCCAATTTATATGTTCATATAGGAATGCAACATTGAAATATATGTTATACATCTAACACATTTTAAACTAGCTGTGGAGAGTTTTTGTTTGTGAAGATAGCATTTATCCGAATGTTTGTGCAAGAGTTAACATTTGAAAAGTTATGTTTCAAAGCATAACATTGTTTTTTCATGATCTTGCATTCATGGGAATAGTTTTTCGATTCTATTTAATTTTAGGAGCACTAGTGGTTGGTATATTCATCACTAGTTCAATTGTGTACGAGTGGGATATGAACTCATGGTTGTTCACAACATTTGAGGATACACCTCCGACTACAACAAACAAGGTGGTCTTTCGGGTCGATGGCCTCCATGGATTCTCAAGAGGTGCATGTGCAACACATGGCAATACCTCAATTCGTGGATATATAGTTAGTGTAGATGAAACACGCTACAACAATTCAAAAAAGGTTCTTGAAGACATTGGTTTGGAACCTCACCCATATTATCCCCTTGCATATGATTCAAAAGAAGTGCGTCAAAGTTGGGCAAAGTTTCAAAAGACAGCAAAAGGCTCCTCCAGATTTGTTCGAAAAAGTTTCAATCTCAATGAAACAATTTGGAAGCACAAGCTTTGGTCAAATCGATTGGCTTTCTTGGATTTGCTTCAAAACTTTGTGGATGATAAAAGTGTGAATGTCAATACTTGGAGGTTTTTTTTCGAAGATGACATTGCGATACACCCTAATACAACTGTCGCCGAAGTTCACCAAGCAATTCAAAAGGGCATGAAACTTGCCGTGAATGGAGCTATGTATTTGGGAATTTGTTTTCCCGAAGGTTGTACAGATAGATTAATACTAAGTAAAAGCATTGTGGCACACCGATGTTTTGGATTATGTGCACATGCTTTTGGACTCACCAAGTGGAAGGCACATTCAATTCTTGCATTTGTAAAGAAGGAGACTTCATATTCAAATTATGTGTTTGATGTGTTATTGAACACCTATGGGCGAGGAGAAAAGATATGGACCCTAGGAACGAATCTATTGAATCCATGCCCTATAACATTTAAAAAGCATGCGGGCATTATTTTCCAAGATCAAGATCAATATCCTTCATTTATGAAAGGTGATTGGTTGATAAAGAGGAGAAGTCGTGCCATTTCCCGAACTCCTAAATCAGATTAGTAGGTAGGTTTTGAGTCTTGGAAGTATGTTCACCCAAATACATATTTGATTGAACATGTATTGTACTTATTTCTTATGGACCAATCCTTTCAATTGATTATGATTGCCTAGTTTCAATGTCAGGGTTTTGGTCAATTTTGGATTATTCACAATCTTTAAACAATGTCAAACATACATTTGCCAATATCTCGAATAGCTAAAGATATGCCACATTTTTCCTATGAATTTCACCAACATTTGGACGAACTGAGATCATTTCAAGAAATGCCATATTTGACTACATTTCACCAACATTTGGATGAACTGAGATCAATTCAAGAAATGCCATATTTGACTACATTTCACCAACATTTGGATGAACTAGGACAAGTTCATGTTCACCGGATAGGAAGTAGCCATTTGAACAATTAACAAGAACCAATTGCTATAGACAAGTGAATTAGCAAACAGAATTGAAAAGATACAACTGCCCATCAAGTTCCATATATCATTAGTTAATTAAAAGGATTCTCAATTAATTAGTTCTATAAATCCAGCAAACAAGTTCATCATTAGTCATGTTTCCAGGCTAGGCTAATGTGATGGAGAGAAGGAAAGCAACTGCAAATGACTGAGCATGTGACAATGGCAACCCATAGAGCAAGCAAAATACTAAAATGTAAATTTTCTTTTGAACAAAATAAAACATCAACACTAGCGCATTCTGCAATCCCACATTTAAGATATTTACACAAATCTGTAAGTCCTACCAATTTCGTAGGTTCCAGTAGCATTGAAGGAGACGCCAAAATGCAATATAAAAAACCCTAGAGTAATCCACTAACCTATCTAGTTAAGACTACTAGAGTCTTTTCCCCTCCAACAAACTGTTTTCACCCAGGTAAAGAGCAAATCAACATTTAGGCTGCACTTGGACATTTCACAATGAAGTGAAGTGTTTGTTCCATATCACCTGGTTGAACAGACTAACTACTTCAAAAAATCGTTGAATGAGAACTCTCAAATCCTTTTTTGTCAATAAGGAGTACAACTTCCATACTTTGTTGAGGATAAGATCAGACTACAAAATACAAGAAGAAGAAGAAGAAGAAGAGTGCAAGGCCTGGCTGTATTGCTACAAAAATCACAAGGATGTTACCAAATGAATTGAGCCAAACCATGAAAATTCTTAGATAAAGATATAACTGGAACAATAGATAGACCCCAGAAACACTGAAACTCGAGAATCCAAGCCAAGCTCCAACAGCTTTGTCAACAGATAAAGGGGATGAATGAACATGCTCCAAAAATACTCTTAATCTACAATTCCATTCACCTTACAGGCTGCTGGTTGTAATGGTTCTTTTCTTTCTTCTTTGCAGCAGCAAGCCTTGCCGCCCTCGCTGAAACTTCAGCAGCTGCAGCTTTAGCTGCACTGTCTCCCTCTTTCATTGATTTCTTCTTTTTTAGGGATGTCATTCGCTTCAAAATTTCTTTGGGATCCACAGTGGACCCCTCACCATGCTCTTCACCATTGCTATCCTCTTCTTTTGCTCCAGACTCACTCTCAGGTGTAGGTGGGATGTCCACATCCCGTCCTTCCTTGAAAGATTTCTCCTTTTTGGCTTTTCGCCTTTTTGAGCTTTTGCTTTCAGTCAGGGAAGGTGTCCCTCCTGGTCCTTTGTCTTCAACTTCTTCCATTGTGTCATCAGTAATTTCCTCAGGTTTCTTTTCCTCCAACAATGGCACAGAACCTGCATACTCTACAACAAAAAAAACGGAGTCAAAGCATGACCACCATTTTAATCCAACTATGCATGTGATCAAAGTGTCAGATAGAGTCCTCTGTACCTGAAATGGAAACACAAAACTGGACATCAAGGCCACAAGACAGAAAGATGCAGAAAGATGCAGCCTGAAAACTATCACCATGAAGATTACTCCCTCACATTGTTCAAAAACACTCGACACAAGGTTTCTTAGCCCAAAGTTACTGTCCACAATCAACTTCCACAAAACGATATTGCATAATGTAGCAAAATCGTCCCTATTAACTTCCAACCCCACTATGCCCAGGAAATATGAAGGTGGAGATCAGATGATGTCTAATGGTGTATGAACATGGTCTCAGGGAACTGGAACCCTAAAACATATCTAGGAGATTGCAGAGAACTCAACAACAACACTTCAAAGGAAACCAAGACAGGAGTGCAGTCATAACCTTAAGGGTGTCACTCATTAAGTATCAGACCATCACTTTTAAATATGAATAGCAGTAATCAGCTGCCATGACTACCCACCAACTTCATCAGCCCCCAACAAAGGGTGTAGATAAGTAAGTAACAATCTGCCCAACATTTTGGGTCAACCATTGTACAAACATCCCACAGGTTTCTGCTGCATTTCCAGAAGTAACAAGAGAGACCTGATGTTGGCTACCAGTCAAGAAAAAGTCTATAGTATCCTCATTCAAGCTGCAATGCTTGTGAGTGTAAGCTTCATTTCATTTTAGCTTGTCCCTTTGCAAGCAATCATCATATTCTAAGGCATAAGAGGACTGCACAGAGGGCAGTGCTTGGGACCACCTGCATCCTAAACATATCCTTTGAGCACACAAATGGTGAATATGTGGATGCAGAACATCTGCTGAAACCACTGGAATACACATCTATGAGATTCCAGAGAAAACTCCACAACAGGTAACTGTTCTGTAAGTTCCAGCAAAACTAAAACTAAGACAAGAAGATGAGAGCGGTCATAACCTTGAAACCATAAAAAAACCATCAGAATTGATGGACTAACCTCACTAGGGGTGACTCACAAGAAAGCTGGCAGAATGCAAATAGTTTTCTGCTTTAGATCCTAGCACATAAAATAAACAACACGTCTGACAAATTGGAACAGTCTGAAAAATCTAGGCACTACTTAGATACAACAAGTACAGAAAAGGATGATACCAGCACCCGACATCTATCAATGGGCAAGAGAGAGGCTCTATGCATGAGATGAGTTCAACTCACCTAGACCTGTGACAACAGACCCTGCACTGACTTCGATTCAACAAGGTGGAGAGAGATGCTTGAGAAGGAGGGAGAAGACAAAATTACCATTCTCTTCCTTCTGGACAAGACCAAGCTCAGCAAGGACTGCATCCAGCTCTGCAAGTTCTTTCTTCTTCAACTCCTTCTTGGAGAGTTGCCGCTCTGGCTCCCTGAATACCACTGGCAACGAGGTCTCAGATTTGGCTGGGGCATTATTCATGTTAGTTGAAGCATCAGTTTCTGCCTCATCCACATCATCTTCAGCTTCTTCTTCTTCTTCTTCTTCTTCTCCTTCACCCTCTTCATCACCTTCTGTCTCCTGCCAAATCCCCACATGTACACAGAATCTTGAGTTGTCAATGAAAGAAGCACAGATTCCAAACCCCAGAAAACAATACAACTCTCTCTCTCGCTCTCTCTCTCTCTCTCCAAAAATGCCAACATAACTCAATGCTCCTCAACCAAAACTGTTTCATCTAAAAAAAGCTCAAGTCTGGTCATGTTATGGTGAATTCATCAATAAGGAGCTAGATCTAACAACTTCAGCATCACCAAGAAATCTCACATTTTCAGTACTAGGATATGTGTGATGGATACTGTGCCACTGCAAGCAGTTAAGTATGTGTAATTTTCAAATCTGAGACCATGAAAAGCCTTCCTTTCTAAGAGTATGGAGTTTTGCAATAGAGGCCTTACTGAACCAGAACACTGCAGAAAAAACCATTTGCTTTGATGCAGGCTTAGAGTACTGTCTGATATCAAATGGTGGAGAAAACTGCACTTTAAAATGGACACTTCATTAGACATAAAGAACGCGCAATTTTTCCCCTTCGTATTTGCAGGTCCCTTGTCAGGCAGAATATTTACCAGGCATCTTATGAGTTGGTAGAATTCTTAAAATGTGTACAGTTCATGCCTATGATTTTTCATTGCCAGGTTTTCTTTCCAATCTGTTCAGATGAATGAAAAAGATTGCCCATTCATTTCGCCAAATAATGGCGGCCCTCTCTTGGCTCTTCCATGTTTTTCAGTCCCTGAGTGAGGGCCGTCACAGTGGGACCTCAAAACATGGACAAACCTCTAGGGCTGCCATTACCCTATACAAAAGGAAGTAACCAAATGTCTTGGACTAGAAGGGTCAGTTTTCTGCAAAGAAGAAAAACATAGATCTCTAGATAATGTTTTCCATCATGATGGCAGCAATCTCCTTCAGTAATACACACATCCAACTTTTTGAAGCAGTGGGTTGGCTCTTCATGAGAGACAGACATATGATGCAATTATGATTAACCACAACAAGGACTCTGTCCATGATTGAAGGAAAAGAAAACAAAAGGCCGGGAGAATTTTGAAAAGAAAGCACAGTTTTCAGGGATCACGGAACATCTCACCTTCCAGATATTATGCAGATTGCAATCCCCCAAGTGGAGTTCCAGATTTAAAGAGGATTTTTACTTGGAAAACACAAAAGAAGAATTACTTCCATCCACAAAAGAAGAGGAGGAGGAGGAGGAGGAGGAAACACGCATTAGGTACCTCTCCTTGACTTAGTCCATCCTTGAGAGCAGCTGTGACGGCAACCTCGGAGGAGTGATCCGGGGTGGTCCAGGCAACAGGAGGCGGCGGCGCAGTGGTGGCATAGTAATCGTCATCATCATCGCAATCGGCCCAAGACTTGACAGTGACTTGTGTGGCAGCCCAGAATTGAGGAGGAGCAGACTGCTGTTCTTCTCCATCCTTCTTCTCATCTTTCCCCACGTTGTCGTGAATGTTGTCGTTGTTGTTCTTATTGCTCCCCGACTTCTCCCTTTCCAATTTCTTCTTGCCGGATTTGCGGCGACGGCTCTCTAGAGCGGCAAAGATGTTCGTGCTGCTTATTGCCGGCAATCCATCGTCCTTCTTGTTTCCTCCCCCGACCATTCTTCTATCTCCCTCCCTCCCTCCTGTGCTGCTGCTGCTGTCCAACAACCCTCCCTCCTCCTCCTCCTCCAAACCCTAACACCGTTGTCGTCGTCCCGTCCTTCACTCCCTTTCCTTTCCTTCCCTTCCTTCTCCTGCTCTACAAACTACTCGAAAACTGCACTCCAACAACTGCTGCAGCACACGCGCCCGCTGTTGAGGAGCGCGTGTTGTGGCGTCCGAATCCCCGAGACAGAAGAGGCAAGGGTTTGAAGCTCTCGGCGGTCGAGCACCAAACCCTAAAAACGTTCTCTTTCGCTCCTCAAAACACCCGCAGCAGCCTGGACCCGCCCGCCGCTGCCCAACAGCGACGGAAGGAAACGGTGCTCCCTACCGTGCGTCCAACCGTGCTCTCCGTAATCGATCGAAGGAAAGCTGAAATTCCACTATTTTTTTGGGTCAATTTTGTTATGTAGCCAAAGTGGCGACGATCTACAAGCAGATTTAGCCAGATTTGACTACAAGCTAAATATGAAAGTATAAAGAAAAACATCTTTCTATATTTTTGGCTACCATACTTGAACCATATATAGAGAGATCTGAAGATTTTCTTAATTTTATAATTATGGCTACTGAAAAATTCAAAAATAGCACTTGATTTTAGCACTTTTAATTGTAAATATAGCTTTTTAGCTATTTGTAGCCAGCCAAAAAAAAGGCTGAAGGAAACGGACGGCGCCCCCTACTGTGCGTCCAACCGTGCTCTTGGTTATTAGTCCAATGAAACGGTGCTCGCTTAAGTGCTTCCAACCGGGCTCTTAGTCACTAGTCCAAGGAAACGGTGCTCCTTACCGTGCGCCCAACCGTACTCCTCGTTATTGGGCCACGGAAACGGACGGCGCTCCCTACCGTGCGTGAAACCGTGCTCTTCGTATTCAGTGACCCTTTTCGCCACACTCGAATGACTCGAACGGCCCAGTGTTTTTCTTTAAGGAATTTTTTTTTTAAAAATGTAGCCTATTAAGTGGCGATCAGCCATAGGAAGGTGTAGAAAAAGTGGTGAGAGATATTTAGCCAAAAAATGGCTATATACACCAGACATGAAGGTCAAATCTTTAATGATCCTTTATATATTTCTGGCTGTTTACCAAAACCAACAAAATATGGAAATCAAGCAACTTTTCCCTTTTTTTTCTTTTTTTTGGACTTGTGGCGATTCAAACTCTCACTCCTTAATAACTACCTGATTCCTTTTACCTACCCATCAACATGGATATGAAAAAACAAATTAACATGTGTCTTTTCATGTCTGTGATATTTATATTAATTCAAATTAAATTTGACATTGACATAAATAGTGATGAATTCTTTGAAACTATATATAAAACATAAGAATAAAATAAAATAATTGATCGTCGGTATAAAAAATAAATAAAAATAAAATAGTAGATACATGTAGGTATCTATGGTGAATATGTCATAGGTATGGGCTAGTGAGTTGATAACAAGTTGGTGCTAGGTAGTGGTTATAGACACAGAACTAATTTTGGTGGTTAACTATGGAATTGGAACCTTTGCATTTTGCAACCCATTCATCATATACGCATATGGTACTCTAGATGTCACTCACACATTGGGTTGAATTTAAACTCAGATCCTATCCCAATGTGTGGTTTAGGGTTTAGGATTTGTCCAATGTCATACATAGTGCAATATTTGGTGTTAGTGTGTGTACCAACAATCCGCCCATCTTTAGGGTTTCATTGCCGCCCTCTATCATTATAGAGGTGACCCATTGCCACAAGGCACATAAATGAACCTTGTACAACCATGGGTTTCAAAGATCACCTCAAGTCAATCTCCCAATGGTTATGTTCCATTTGGATCTTGTGTAGGGGGTAAGGTCCTAGTTGAAAAAATATATGGTAATGAATGACATTTGTGCAAACATCCAAACCAATTCAAGCAATTCTCAATAGGTGTACATACACTATGAGGTCACAAAACTTGATTCTATTGAAAGGAATCATATGAAGTAATCAATGATGAGAAGAAAAACCCTAAAAACTTGTATATAAAAATCAAGGACATCACCCATTCATCGAAAGTACAAAGCAAATGAGAGTGCAAGTAAACACAACCCAAAGAAAAAACAAATGCAAACAATTTTTAAAAAGGTAAAAGCCTTATGCAAATAGGACCCATGGCAACAAAATGATAATCAACGATAATAATAAAAACCTAAGATGAAAAAGTTGTCATCTACCACAAATTGCTTAATGATGCAAGTGCATTAGCTATGATGTGTGGAAAAGATGAAGAACCCCAACCAAGTGCAACAACTTGCTGAAAAAATGTTATGGCTTTAACACATTACAAGGTTATGGACATGCGATATCGATAATAAGAAGTAAACATTGAAAGGACTAAAGAAGACCATTAATGACACATGATAGTGGTTTGTGCACAAGCAATCAAAAATGAATTTTAAAAAAAATGAAGACACCCATATGTCTCAATAGTAAGAGGAATGAAATCATCGCCTAATGTTCATTTGGCATATGATTGTGTCTTCTCTTAAACAATCATCATTGTTGTTGTGATGTTGTCATCGATGTTTATTGCACCATATCTATTTGAATCTAGTCAGTAATGACAATGTCCATCAAAGTCCGAAAGCCATTTCTAATGATAAGGATATCCATTCATCGTCGAATGTGACGAAGGAAAAGGTGGGAAACTCCCTTTAAACATGTGTTCCACTCTCCAAAGTAATAGCTGCGATAGTATTTTGAAATGTATCATGGGTTGTTGTATGTTCACTTTCACAAGGGCATCAAAGCAAATGAGTATGTAAATCATTAATTAACACACCCCTAAGCTCCTTAATGGACCCAAACATGAGTCCAAACTGAAGACATCGGAAAAACAAGGAGTCGGGGCACGCTCAGTGGCTCATAACATTTAGAGGGGTAAAAGGGCGTGTTGGACCTCCGTGATGGGACTAGGAAGAGTGAAAAGCATCAACTACTCACACGAATTTGCACAAAATCAACACAAGGTGGTTAGTCCATAATTAGAACACTTTTGGTGCTAGGATGAGCCATGGGCAAACTCCAACTCATAAGATTCACCATGGCCTGGGCTTGGGGGAAGCCACCACCTTCCCCCTTATAGTATATTTTGTGCCTCTCCATGAGGCCCACATCTAAATGGCTTTTTGTCCCATGATTCCAAAGTGGGAGTCCCGAAATTGCCAAAGTTAGGACTCCCGCGACTTTGGGGCCCCATACCTTTGTTCGCAGACATCCAATTAAGATGAGGTCTAAAACAAAGTTGTAGCCCTCATCAAGATCTTTCCAATGGTATGTCGCACGCCACTTACATGCAAGGAAATCGGGGTGATTCTCAACTTTTAGTGGTCAGGAGTCAAACTATCAACTTGACTTTCGACCTTTCTTTTGGCCATAATTTGTGTTTTAGATGTCCAAATGAGTGATGCAAGCCCGTTTTAAATATTTACGTTTCAATAGCTTTTTGATGGTATAAAGAACTTCTCGAGCCATTGAGTCTTGACCCCTGTAATCGCTCTCTAAACATTCAAAAGTCCACCGGGACTTCAACTCCCAAAGTGGAAGCTCCTTTGGGAGCGTGAAGGTTCATTCCCTCACACTTTCCTTCACTCTTGGGCTTCCCTTTTGGCCCGCAACCTTGCAAGCCCTTGCCTTAGTCGCGAATGCAAGGTTAAGGTTGTAACATTAATGGTATGACCACATTAACACCATGATAGATGGACAATTATAGGATGTGGTAAGCCAAGAAAAGTATGTAATGTTATAAGGAAGTGGGTTCACTACAACAACAGGGGGCTATTTTGCAATCCAAATATCATCGCAAACAACAAAGAAAGATGTTTCCGAAATCCCGCTGTTGCAAACCATAATTCCTCGCAAACTCTTAAGCTTTTGCGATACCATAACATTCGCACCCGTATAATCGCAAGTCCTTTGCAACTCCCGAACTTGATACAATCGCAAAACTTTTCTGATTACAACTGCTTCTATCCATTGTTTGTGATTAACATTACATTGAAAACTATTTGCAGCAAACCCATCACCGCAACAATTTAGCGAACCGCCTCAAAAGTCTATCGGTTTTTGATATAAGATCTAACACAAACATTTTGGGATTTTCAAAATGCTGCTAAAAGTTTGCAATTAACATTACATCGGAAACTATTTGCAACAAACCCATCACCACAACGATTTAGCGAATCAACTCAAAAGTCTATCGGTTTTCGATATAAAATCTAACGCAAACATTTTGGGATTCTCAAAATGCCACCAAAAGTTTACGAAATGATTTTGCAAACCTGTTCTGGAATGATTTTACCCGTAAGAGTGTAACGATGTCTATGACATGGTATATTTGGTCTTTTGGCTTTTGCAGTGTTGCGGAGAATTATGACTCGCAAATGTTTTTGAAATCCACTGTGTATCGCAAGAGCATGGCACTGTATTCTTATTTTGGAAGTAGGGTTTATATTCATTTGGAATCACTTTGGGCCGCAAAAAATAAAATCTATATCAAAATTTCAAAATTTACAATGTAAATGGGGTTTGCAACCCTTGGGTATCTAACACACTAGCTGTCTATCTAAACTTCCTTCCCCTCTTGGATTTCTTCCTTGAATGTTTCTTCCTAATGTTCTCTGGTGGAGGGGGAGGCTGCTCATCCTCCTCCCTCTCGTCATCGTCCCCCTGCTCCTCATCCTCGTCCTCCTCCCTATCCTCTTTATCTTTGCCCCCTGTAGAACCTGCATTTCAACTAGCAAATGAATTGGGTCCACTGCTAGTGGTAGCACTAGGAGCAGTGCTAACGCCTCTCTCCTCCTCATCACTACTGCCTTAGGAGCTCTCACTCTCACCCTCATATGCCTGCATTTCAACATGCAAAGCTTAATCAACACCATAAATGAAAATCCTGATTCAAATGAAAACAATCTCAACACAAACAGAAATTAAATCCTAACCAAACCCACTCACCAATAGTGCATCAAACATGTTCAAAAAGATGCTCCTTGCCATGTTCCTGGCCCATTGTCATTTCTGCAGCTGTGATCTTCCTCTTGTACCTCTTGTATTGTCCCCATAATATAATAGGTCAATAAAAACGCATAAAGAATCTATTCAAGTCTTCGACCACTTTTGCGAAGCGCAGACCTTCGCATACTGAAACTTGCGAAGCAGTTTGCAAAACAAATCCCATCGTATCTTTGTGAAACAAACGCCATTTGACCTATTTTTGTGATGCAATTCGCATCACAAAGGTATCACAAACAGAATCTATTTGACTCGACAGAAACTCAACTTTATTCGAATCTTTGCAGGACAGAAATGGAAGAGAGGGAGGGTACTTACAAATGCTGCTTTGAGGCCAGGAATGCCACCTTGCCCTAGCCTGTGGGTGGTGGGTGGAACCAGTTTCATTCATTCTGTTGCCTTGAGGAACTTCAATGGTGGATCACCAACCTCGTCCACCACTGATTGGCATTCAACAAGCTTCAGCTCTAATGCCTTCAAGTCACGGTCAGACC
>Ga0116227_10012654_pt1 | contig 13629 bp, 12 predicted proteins | sample S1TSphgellanicum_FD_89693 | JGI IMG/M metagenome (GOLD analysis project Ga0116227, IMG submission 89693) | Host-associated microbial communities from peat moss isolated from Minnesota, USA - S1T2_Fb - Sphagnum magellanicum MG | ecosystem: Host-associated > Plants > Peat moss > Unclassified...
TTCTTTTAGGGAAAAAAAGAAAAATCCCTTTAATGTTTTTCGGGAATCAAACCACCAACAAAATAAGAAGAAAAAACCAAAAAAAAAAAAAAAAAGGGGAGTAAAAAGAAGATCTCAAAAGTTTTTTTTTTTGCTGCCCAACACTTAGGCTACCGCCCTCATTGTGCCTAGGCACCTCAAAACATGGAAGGGCCTTTACGCCTACCCTTCTCCTATATGTAGCTCTCACATATATTTAGACATTGGCTCTTAGCTTCTCGCCAGAACATAGTGAGATTCCTAAGACTTTGGACTTAAGGGCTCTGACTGGCGATCTAAGAGCAAAAGGTCCTTATTGCTGGCAGTACAGGACCCTTTGGTTATTTAATGTCTTACGTTCCGTTGCCAGTCCTATGTAGACAAGGGCTGTAGTCCCCAAACGAAGGGCCGGTACGAGGCTGTGACCGAATGCTTGGGCCTTGAATCGACCCGTTCGTTCATCGGACCCCGCTCGTGATTTCCGCGAAGGTTGCGATTTGCCGGGGGAGGGAGGAATATGAAGCGCTCACTGCGCAGAGAGTAGCCACGAAGACGCAACGTGCGTAGAGAAGGCCAGCAGCGGCGCACGTTTGTGACTGATAGGCCGTCGGGATTGCCACTTCCATGGCTGCCCTTTCTTCTGTGACTCCCGCAGGCGTCTCCGTATCAATTCGATGTGAAAAAATGGAGTTCCGAGCTCTTTCGAGCTCGTTTAGAGCTGTCTCCGGGGTCGTGAACTTGTCGAAGAGAAGGTCGCTGCAGGCAGAAGAAGCTTTCGATCACCGTGTGCAGGGTTGGAGACACTCTAGCCAAATTTGTGCCAGGCGGCCCGCATTGAAATCCTCGTTTCTTGCCAAGCCTGTTGCCTCCCGCGGGCTGTGCCTTTCGCCCCGTTGAAGAGCGTGAGCCCCAAAAAGCATGTTGCTGTATCCCCGGTTTGCATGGCCGCGGCTTCCGATGCCGAGGGAGCATCACTGCCTGAGTAAGTAGGCTGGCACAGAAGTTGTCGTAAGAACGTGTCATGGCTCGAGGCAGCTGTGAATTTTCCTGGACCACGTTACTAGTATTCTTGCAGGTGTATAGCAGGCATTCTTGTTTTACCGTGTCTCGATGAAGATTCATGTTAGGTTTCCAGAAGAATTTGTGGCTGGCACTGATGATGAGAGGGTTAGCTTCTATGTGCAGGATTGCTAAAGATTCTGTCGTCTCCACTGATTCTTTCGCTTCAAGAAATCCAGCACTGGTAACTGGATTCTTCTTTTTCGCATGGTATGTCTGGCATACCAGAACTATGAAGCTTATGTTCTTCAAAACTTGTGGTCTTATTATCCTCTTCAATTCTCGCTATAGGCCATCAGTATTGCGTCAGTAGAACATCTGACTGAAGGTTTCTGATGTTCGTCAATTCACACCAGATATTCTGTTTCTCCCCTGAAGTAAACCCCAAGATACGGGTTGCCATTGTGTTGGCTTATCTTTTACAAACAGGAAAGCGACCTTATTGTGGATCTGCTAAAAAAAATCTCATAGTCTGCATAACCTGATCATTAAAATGCAATTCACACAAGTCCAGTAAGAATCTGTAACATTTTTTGAATTCCCACTTCAGAGTCCACAGCTTGAAGCTGAAGGATGGAGTAGTAAGGATATGCCCTGATACAAGTAAGAATACTACTTGTGATGCCAGTTGTGCTTAACATTGATGGGTGTACTGGCAGGTATTTTTTGAATGCGATATTCAATATCATGAAAAAGAAGCTATACAACTACTTTCCATATCCTTAGTAAGTCCTTATCTTCTGCTGATTTTTTAGTGCTTCTCTTCTGTGAACCTTGGTGATGAAGATTGAAGATTGTGGTTAAGTGTGGGTTCTGTATACTGTTGGCAAAATAGGTTTAACACTCACTAAAGAGTGGCTTTCTCCTTCTTGAAAGCTGGAAGGTTTGTAGTTCAATCTCCAAGTTATTTACTTATGGTCTCTTCTTTGTCTCTGCAGTTTTGTTTCTGCTATACATTTGGGTGTTGGTGTTGCCTATTGTTGTGTTTCTTGGCTCTTAGGGGTGCCAAAGTGGGCAGTATGTGCAGCTTCTAATTTTTTTTCCATTCTTTGCTCCAGTCTCTTGCTATGTATGTAACCAGTGCTAGCACATCTATCAGTACCTGTCATCCAAGCTGAATTGACATCAAGCTGTTGCTCACTCGTTTTCCTTGATCCAGTGTGCATTTGTGCTTTTCTTTAATTTTATGGTGTTATGGATGTGCATGGAGTCCAATAGAAAAACTCTGGTAATTGAGAACCAGTTGCAAATTTGTTGTCTATTAAGATGGTTTGTGGGTTTTTGCAACACAGCCAATAGATGGAGAACACTTCAAGCTGTTGCTGCCTGTCTCAATTTGCCATGCATTGGGTCATGTGATGACTAATGTGTCATTCGCTCCAGTCGCAGTTTCCTTCACACATACAATCAAAGGTTTGCCAGCCCAAGGAGCTCTTTGGAATATGTGCTGGCTGAGTATTTTGACAGCTTTCTTTTAGCAGCTGAATAACTTTATTATGGTTGCAGAGTTCCAGAACATGACTTTTTCTTTGTCCACAGATACTGTTGTCATGATGGGAGTACTTGTGGCAGTTGTGCTAGTGGGTAACTCCTGTGCTTGCTTGATTCTCACAGTGCTGGAGCCCTTTTTCAAGCAGCAGCCTCACAGTTTATCCTTGGTCAACAGATTCCTGTCACTCTTTGGTTATCTTTGGCACCCATTGTCCTCGGTAAGCTCACTAGATTTGTTGAAAATCCAGCAGCTACACTACATTGTATGTGCTGTTTCTTGTGCAGGCAATAGTATGTGCAAAAACTGTTTGAAATCTGCTTCTGAGACTGAATTACTTTACTGGATTTGTGAAGAACTTCTGTTGATCTGGACTTCCTTTTATGTTTTACTTGTTATGCAACAGGTGTCTCTCTGGCATCAATGACTGAGCTCTCCTTCAACTGGAAGGGTTTCATAAGTGCTATGACTGCAAATGTAGCTTTCACATACAGGAATATCTACTCAAAGAAAGCCATGGTATGCCTCACTCTTTTCTAGAGAAGGCTAGGAGAATGCTTTGCTGCTAATATTGTTGAAGTTCAAGCATGAAGGATTCCAGTTACTGTTGCGGCACTTCAGTTGGTCGTAACTTTTTTTCTCTTTGTTCTCTTTTTTCTTGTTTTTAGGTGGGAGACAAAAGGGTATTGCGAGATTTGTAATCCTGTAATTTCTTAAGTAATTTGTAGGCCAACTAAGTTTATTACATGGGGTGCTTTGTAGACTGGGATGGACAGCACAATATGCCTACATCTCCATCATCTCTCTGGCCTTGTGTATTCCTCCAGCAATTGTGGTAAGCTTTGAATTGGCTTGAATTTTTGTATGATATATATTGTGGTAGCATTTCTTGTTGGTTAAACTTCTTCCTAATGACTTCCATGCTGGGTTTAGGTGGTTGTCATGGGCACTTTGAACTACTTTTGTGTGCCAAAAATATATATTGATTTTTGGGCTTGTGCAGATTGAAGGTCCACAACTCTTGCAGCCTGGCTTTGGTGATGCCATCACCAAAGTTGGTATATGCAAGTTCTTGTCTGACCTCTTTTGGGTGGGCATGTTCTATCACCTCTACAACCAGGTATGGATCTTCCTATGGATCCTTGTTTGTTGCCTAGTTGTCCTGTAAGGTTCTGCAAACTTAGGTGTGGACAGGTCTTGGTTTAAGTATTGTGTCTGAAAATAGAAACTTTTCCACCTTCAATGTCAGAAAAGATCATTCTCTTTGATATGTTTTCTTGTTTTCCTCTTTCTCTCTGCTTGTTTAGCTTGCTTCTTCTTTTTCTTTCATCACGCTGGTCACCTCCTTCTCTTTTATTTTTTGTTGTGCTAGCCATCATCCTGGCTGAGTTTCCCAATTACTGCTGGTCTTGTGACAGAAACTCTGTAGTTTGACATTCAACTTTGACCTCCATCCACTGCTGTTAGCTGATGAAGTTACTGGTATACTATGGTAGCAGTTCACTACCATAGATGTTGCATTTAAAAGGTCATCAAACTTGTGTGTCTTTTACTGTCATTCAAACTGTTCCTCAGTCTTTTCTCTTTTTATTTCTGAGTGGATGTGGGTCCCATTATTTTTCCATTTGATTTTTCCCCCCCTTATTGCTGATGTGTTGTCAGATCTGAAATATCTGTACCTTGTTATCGGCTTACATCTCAAGTAGTTTCAGCTTGACTTTAGTTGTTAGTTTGGAGAAGTTCTTAACACATATGAAGAATTTTCCACCTTTGTGGTCGATAAAGTTTCTTATATCAAACTGCAGCTTGCAAATAATACACTGGAGAGGGTGGCACCCCTAACTCATGCTGTCAGCAATGCCCTGAAGCGGGTGTTCGTGATTGGATTCTCAATTATTGTATTTGGTGAGTTGTTTGATTCTGTTCATAATATTTGTTCCAATAGATGAATGTGCCTGCTAGTATTCTACGTTGTCAAATTTCAGGTCAGCTCAAGAGGTTGTGGGAGAGCAGTTGGTTGCATCCTTAGCTTCAGAATGTTGTACACCTGTCTTGTGACTGCTGGCATGTAGCTGTGTTCCTGATTACTTCAGTGAGTGGCACCCTTCTATCTCATTCCTTTGTCACAGATGTAGGAAGGATGGTTTGTTCTATTATGTTGCCAAATGTGGTAGGTTCATAAAACCTTCCTGCATCAGAGTTTGAGATTTTTGCACATATCTTGTCTACAGGCAACAAAATTTCGACCCAAACTGGAGTTGGAACTGCTATAGCAATAGGTGGTGTTGCTATCTACTCTTACATCAAGACAAAGTTGGAGGAAGAGAAGAGGGCAAAGGCAGCAACAAGCTAGTGGATCATCCTTCACAGAGGTAATTCAGAATGCATGCAGTCTTTTCCTCTTAATCTATCCCAAGCTCCATAGAAAAGCCCTCTTCTTGTTTTGTGTTATGGTTGAAGGGATGAGTGCAGTTTTGTCTGCTCTGCTTGGATGATGTATGTGCTCTATCTACATCTCTTTGTTATTCATCAAGCATGTGAAGTCATTTTCACTGCTGATAGAAGATCTCAGTCAAAGGACGAGCTGTGTTTGTCTCCAACATTTGGCCATTCTATTTGTAACACCTAATCTTAATTACTTTCAGTGGGCTGCTTCTGGTTATTATTCCAAGTTTTGTAGCATGTGGAAATGACCCATCACCCCAGTTTTTGATCCCAGTCTTCAAAGAAACAATTTGATTTGCAGCATTTTGCATGGAAACTGCATATATGTCGTCATGAGCCCAGCATTCATCTAGCTGCTGCACTTGAAACAATCTGTTTGCCATTGTAGGAGGATGCCCTTGGTGGTGCTATCAGCCCCAGTTGTAGTTTGTAAGGTGTTTCATGTATTTTGTGCGGAAACTGCAATTTCCAACCAACTGTTTTTGCAAATAATGAATGCTGGAAACTTTGGACTCACTATGACTGTCAAATGGTGGTGTATTTCACTGTGCTGATGATGTACTTTTTGACACTCAAAACTGGTGAATATCAATCCATTTTTCTCAGCTGTTTGAAGTATAGGTCATTATGTTAGTTTTACAGATGCTTGGCATGGGTTTGCTGGCATTGCTTTTGAACTTATTTTCTGCTTGTGCAGAGGAGACATGATTTTGGCATCGTACACAGTGCTTCTATGATGAATGTAAAATGACCACTTCTCTGGTCAAATACTCCCAATGTTCTATAGACCTTTTGAAAAACCTCAAACTGCTTTCCCCTCCCATGTGCTGTCCTTCACTTTGTATGTAACCTGCCTTATGATGACCTAGTGAATTGTACTCAATCATGTTCTGAGGATGCTACTCGAATCATTCATTTGTGACTCTTGGTTGTAGGAGAGGGAAAGTTTTGTCTTCAGTCCTCTTTGTCATATATATTGTCTCCCAATAGGATATTTTGTTCATCTCATGTTTTAGCGACTAAATTATAGTGACATTCTGAAAGATATTTCTTCCTGCATTATGCAGGCAAACCACGCTCTGAACATAATTCAAGGGATTGGCAATCCCCCTACTCTGGAGAGGTTGCTGAGCCAAAATATCAAGCTCTGATGCAGGGCTGCATATGTGGTTGGAAGGACAGATGCTACCTTGTGTGACTTTGTTCATGATTTGGATGAGTAATTTATTGGGCCATGCCTTCAGGCCTTTAGGCAACGACTTTGCATCCACTTGGGTCAATAATACCTTAACACTAGAAATGGCTTGCAGTTTATGGACAGCAATAGGTTATTTTCAAGCACACAGGTAGATGAAATACTTAAGAGTAACTTAGAACTAGCTTAAAAGAGAAAGTACTTTTTGGACTTAAACCTCTGGAAGCTGAAAAGGGTTCCATTGCAATTTTGGTTTAGTTACCTTTTTAATCCTACATTAAGGAATACAAATTGCTGTGTATAAAAGTAATGTAAGGTGAAATTATATTCAAACTAAGTGAAATTAATATAAATTTCGTGGCATGGTATTTGTTTATTTTACACCTTTATGTTTCTAGGCAAAGTTTCAATAGGAAACCTAGACTAAGTGGGTCAGATCATGGGCTACCATTTCACGGGGGACTGCTGTTTCTCAGAATCTGTACTGATATGCAATAGATGGGTATTCATGATTTGGACTTGGTAGGCACCAATTGCAAGTTTTCTGGCAGTTGTGGATTTGTCTCTGTAAGTTTTGTTCCCTTGAAAGTACATCCCAAGTCCCCTATGGCCTTCTCAGTAAATCAAGTTGGCAGGTGACAGTGAAGGGAACCTGGGAAGGAAAAGGCTTGATCACTTAATAAGGTTCAAAGTTTCAGTTTGACAACACTCTTCGTCCATCAGACCATTTAGAATGGCTTCTGTTGGCAGCCCTGTTGTTGGGAGCCTTCACATTGGTTTACATTGGAATTCCCACTTCATCTGGTTCTGGATGTTGGGCTACTCCTGGGTGCATTGCATTCCTTTAGGTTAAAAGCAAGCCTTGCCACACCAGACAAGGCTCAAATGCTGTTGTTATGACCAAGTAAGATGTAACCAAACTAGAACAATCCATTTACAAAGCTAAGGAAGACATAAACAAAATTCTGTATGTTATTATCGCAACACCCTGTGACAATTATCTGGTGCTATCTAGTACTCTACAATGTGTATGTCAACCAAATGAGCCAGAAGGTCAATCTGATTATAAGATTAGAGAGTAGGTTTGAAATGGGGCATGTCAAACCTTGGTTTTTCCATAAGAGAAAAAGAATAAAACAGCCATGTGCTAGGCATTCTGCGCCTCTGCAACTTGATGGTAATGCCATCACATAAACAAAAACACTATAGAATTCAAGACTATTTGGCAAGAGTTACATACAACATGTGTACTTGTATAATACATATTTTATTCAATAATTTCCACACATTTCCTTCGGGTGTTCATTTCAATTGTAACCTGTATTAACAGTTGGAAATTGGAAACTGACCTCGTCCATTCCTGCATACAGTTATTTCATGGATGACATGTAAATTTGATACCAAGTTAACAGGATTTGCAACTAAGATGGTAATGAGTACCAATGGGTTGATTGGGTGGTGGTCTTACCAAGATCACACTGAAGCATCAGCCAGGAAGTAGAGCATGGACACTCTGCTCAAAATTCCTTCTACTTGTACAACTGTAACTCCTGTTTCATTGCACAAAGATTTGGGCAAATGTTTACTGTAAACAGATAGCACTAACAAACTGTACGAAACAGCAGTACTCTTACAAGCTTCTCAAGATTTCCAACACTCCTTTTAAGAGATGGATCAAGCATCTGTTGTTTTACACATATATTGCCACCACTGATGTGATAGATTTGGCATGCTTCCACTCTCTCTGGATCTTTTGTATCTCATTTTATGAGTGGCTATCCCATGTGGAATAAATGTCTCATAAATGTCTCTGGGATAGAAAATTGTGAAAACTCCCAGAATCTATGCAGCCATCTTGGAAAGCACCCAAAGAAAAACCGCCTGTCAATAACTTATGTCTCTGTGAACAAAAAGTCTCAAGCTTCCAACATAGAGATCACAGCAGAAGGATCACAACATTCCAAGAAAACATACTGGCATCTCTCATCTGTTTACCTCAACTCAGCTTGTCCACACTTTCCTAGTGAACAATGGGAATGACTCAGATCGAACATCTCTTTATTCTCTATTTTCAAAACCCCACTTCCATCTACTTGAAGATGAAAAAGGCTCCACAACAGAGCTCAAAACCGCTCAGCAGAGAGTGCTTGAGCTGCAGGAATGGCAAAGTAGGTGAGAATGACATCTGCACCCGCGCGCCTGATTGACAACAAGGACTCAAGCATGGCTTTCTTCTCATCAAGCATTCCTGCCGCCGCTGCTGCCTTTATCATAGAGTACTCTCCTGAAACCTGCAATGTAGAGCATTTGCACAGGTTTGCACAGTTTACAAATAAATTTACTTGGTGAGCCTGGAGGCTCCAGTTACTTCAACTATCAAGACAAATCACAGAATTCAAATAGCCCTGTAATATCTTTTGCTACACTTAGATCCCATCCATTTGGAGCATGTTCTCCAGTCTGAGGGAATAATGTGAAACTGCGCAAGAGTTACACAAGTTCTTTAGTAATAATGATGAAGTGCCCTTTGGTGTTCTTACCACTCATCCCAGTACTTTCTTCATCTTAATTATGCCTGAACACTCAAATTCCAAGCTTTTTTGACAAAAGGTACCAAAGACAACTTTAGCTCTGCACACAAAAAAACTATGAACTCCTTGGTAAAATGGTCATAGGATAGACAAGCCTACCTGATAAGCAGAAACAGGAAGTGATGAGTTATCTCGTAGAAGCCTAATAACATCCAAGTATGGCATTGCTGGCTTTACCTGTTGGAAACGAAATACTGTGATTTTGAATGACATTTACAGTGCAAACAATAACACTACTATGCCTGGTAACCAGAGAACAGTGAGTTCCAATATCTGATATCAACAGGGTATGCACAACAATATTTCAAAAAGCAGAGAGGGGCTCATTGAAGAAAAAGTGGAAAACCTATGGAGTTCTGAGAGTGAACAACAGCAGCAATGCAAAAGGTAATAAAGAACTCACACAAATCCCCAAAATAAAAGTAGATGACACATGGACATTTCTTTTGCATCAGACAGGACCCCCGAAGGATTAGGAACAGACACCACCAGGAAGAAAATTGCCACCAACAAAACATGAATCCAAAGGCTTCGTATAACCAGACAGATACAAAGAGAACTGTTTTTGTTCCACAGATGACAGACCACTTCAACTGGCATTCTTGTGAGAGCAGCAAAAGCAAAGGCATGTCCCAATGCCCGAGAGAGAGAATCTTATTGCCCACTTGGTGATTCTGCTTTCCTCTCAAACCAGAAGATAAATGTACACCAAACAGAATAAAGTGACAAGAGATCAAGACTGTAGACACCCTTTACAAAGTTAGAAAGAGCTCTGCATGAAACTTCAGAAGAACATACCATGATAATATCAGCTCCTTCAGCCTCATCAGCCCTGGTTTCAATCAAAGCCTCTCTATAGTTTGCAGGGTTCATTTGATATCTGCTCCAATGGAAAGAATTTGGCTCAGAAACCACAACTGAGTAGTCTGCCCTAAAACTTAACAAATAGCAAGTTGCCCATGACATAGTTTAGGCAAACTCTAGACTAAGTTGGGCAATTGATATCAACAAATTCTCTCACAGGTCAAAAACATATTGGCAGGAGGACATGTTCAGCATTGTAGAACAACCTTTGACTCTAGAACATGGTCCCAAAACATTATGCCATCTCAACTATACAAAACCAGATAGAAAGAATGTGAAACCCTATGCTTTGTCAGAGGTCAAACCAAGTCATAATTAATTCATTTACACTTTCAAGGTCAGATCTGATGACCCAGAGGAAAGGGTTGGTAGCTTACGTATTTTTGTCACCAAAACGGGGGTTGGAATCCAATGCTTCTCTGAATGGTCCATAAAAGGCACTGGCATACCTGCTCCAATATCCAAGTTCCAAATTGAAATCTCATTTTTGCACATCAAACAAACATTGATCAGCAACACCAAAATTTCCTGACCAATTAAAGATACCAAAGACTAAAAGATCACAGACTATTCTTCCATGCAAATCTGCTCAGCCACCTATTTTGAAGTGGATGTAGCCAAACAAAAAATAAATATAGCTAGCTCAATTGGTATGAAAGGTCAGACGGGTTTAACTCCAAGTGTACAAAAACAATGAGGGAGGAACAGGGTGCACACTTTGCAGTGTAAGCCATTATGGAAACATCTGTATAGCCCTCAGAATCAAGAGCTCGACGAATGGCACCCACTCGGCCATCCATCATGTCACTGGGGCTCACGACATCTGCCCCTGCTCGGGCCTGCAACATTAAAAGATTCATCATCAGTCAACTCTAGCCTTCATGGAGCAGTCTCAAATAATCTTGAAACAGAACTCCTCAACTTGTTTCTGGGTTGCCTGCCTCTTCTAAGACCTGTTATAAGCAAATCTATAACCTTGACCACCAATAATCAACATTTTCCAGCTCCTCAGACTGGACAGGGCTCAGGTCAAGAAGGAAAACCTGTGCCACTGCCTGCTTGCAGAGCTGATGCACTGTCTCATCATTCATGATCACACCTGTCCCTCAAGCAGAAAATTATTGATTCAAGTTTCTGAGAGTAAAGGCTGCAGCATCTACATGGCTCAACTGTGTGAAGGAAAAACTTCACCTATAAGCACAGAACCTAGGATAAAACTCCATATGAATCACTGGGACTAGTGGAATACAGAGAAAAGGGATGCACTGGTTTGCACTCAGAACATAGCCAGCCTGTACTGTATAATGGCACATTTTTCAATAATGACCAATAATTGTCCACCCTGACCAAACTGTTAGAATGTGGGGCATTAAATATAGCATGATAAACCCATAAACAAAACACTCCCATGACAAGGGAAAGAGTTTCTTTCCATATCCATAAAAATATACAGTTACCACCTTCCTAACTTCAAGACTCTATCTTGTCTCAACTCCTAATAAACATGAACACTCACCATCTTCACGAACTATTCCATCATGGCCATCCGATGAGTAAGGATCCAATGCAACATCAGTGTAGATAACCTGCAAAATGTTCACAATACACCATTACACAGGCTCTCAGTTGACCTATGTGTGAGACCCACCAGAACGTGTTCAAAATGCAGAGGTGGGCACAATGGTCACAATGGTCAATCAGATGTGCCACATTCCTATCTTCGCAAATATTGGTGTAACTTACAAGATCAGGAAACTTGTCTTTCAGAAGGCGGATACACCTTGGCACTAGACCATCTGGATTGAAAGCTTCATCACCACTTGAAGTCTGATCCCAACACAACAGAGCATCTGATAAGTCCACTTTGTTTGGAAAACTACCAGTCTTAAACAGGTGACTGATGTGAAAGATACTAACATATAATCCTGTTCTGTTTTCCATATGAAACATATTGTGTGCTAAACCTACAAACCTAGTTGGTGTGAACTATGTCAGGATGATTTTTGGTGTTACAATTCCTCCAAGAACAAAAAAGTATAGAGAGATGAACAACAAGAGTTACCTTTAATGCATCAGGCACTTTTGGGAAGAGCACAACACTGTTCACACCCACATCCCTGGCTTTGTACACCTGCAAATACACCACCATGAGGACACTGATCAAGCACAAAGCCAAAGACACAGGCTTTCAAGTCTCTGTAATAGCATGATTTCTAGACAGCCCACCTCATCAATTAGTCCATGGCGCCAGCCTAGGCGATAACAACCCGGCATTGCTCCAATTGGAGTACTTTGTTCTCCTGCATTCCATATCATTGAACAATATCTGAGCAATAAACTAACAAGGGAATAGCCTTGTCACAAGAACAAGGATGTCATTTCAAAAGGTGCCATATCATAACTCCTTTTGAAGGCCTGCAAGAGACATAAAAAGACCCAGGTTGAACCATACCTTCATGAACAAAAAGTGGAAGAATGAAGTTTGCAGGAGTGATAAGAGTCTCCTGGAAAGCGGCTCGAAGTGCAGGGGATCTGCGATTTCTCCGGGGCCTACTTGTCAGAGTCTGCAGGGGGGTCACAAACAGCCAACCCTCAGTTCCTTAACCCAAAAACTGTCCGATCCCCAGGCTGAAGAGGCAAAGACACAGTCTCTGAAAAAATGCTGGCAGCACAAGTTCAATTTCAACATGGCTAATTGATCTGCAGAGCATAATGTGTTCTTAATTAAGGTTTGTATCCTCTTTGGAATGTTGTGTGCTCTAGGAGCAGCTGCTAAATGCTATCAAGACATCTACACTCTTAGCAAAATTCAGGAGAGAGAAAGAAGTAGCACATCCCCCAACCCCATCATACATAATTTCTGTAACATACATACACGACTATACATACCAGGGGAGTGATGACCGGTGTGCCTTCCGGAGCCTTAGGTTTAGCAGGCACAGGAGGAGCCGGAGGCGGATTCCCCGCAACAACTGCAGCCTCGCACTCTTCAATCGTTGGTGGAGCAGGTTTTCTTATGACAGGCTCGGCAATAGCTCTTACGCTGCTGCTGCTGCTGTTGCGGTTGCGGCTACTGCTCTCCCTCCCTTTGCACGGCGCAAATACCAAGTGGCCATAACAAGCTCCATCTCCAAACTGCGCTCTGGAGGAATTATTCACCGAAGCGGATCCTGAAAACCGCAGTCCCACGTGAGGCCTGAAGCACACGGGACTAGCAGCCATGCTCGCTCGCTCGCGTGGCTACACGAGGTTCAGCTACGATGCGCAGGAGTTTGCAGTGGCAGAAAGAATTCGACTGCGCGCAACGCTGCAAAAGTCGAGAAGAAGAAGAAGAAGAAAAGATGTAGAATGAAAGAAGAAAAAAAGTATGACCTTGAGTCAGCGGTATTGTTGTTGAAAAGAGTCTAGTAAGAAGAGAAAGATGAGATTTGAGGGAAAGAGTGTGGATAAGGGACTTTGTTCTCCTATTGGTTGGTTGGGTACTACGCATTTGATTTTTTTAACCCTTTTTACTGTTTTTACCCTATTTTTTTACCACCATATTAACAACTAATGTACCCCTAAAACGAGTACCACGGGTTTTTTTTTTTTTTTTCCACCAATATAGTGATATCGAAATTTTGGCGATTTTTTTTGCCAATAAATAGTCTAATTAGTCTAATTCACACTAGAAAGAAAAAAAATTCCCAATTTTTTTTCCCCAAAAAAACCACTGACAAGCAGCAGGGTTTTTTTTCTTTTTTCAATATTGTGATATTAAAAGTTTAGTAATTTTTTCCCAGAATTAGAAAAATTATTGGGATTTACACTACAGAAAGACAAAAATTTCCCCAGATTTTCCCAAATTTTATGTCTGCAAAAAAAAAAAAAAAAAAAACCCCAACACAAAAAAAATAGAAAATTTTACTTATTATTTTGTAGGCAGGCCTTTCCAACCTCTATACTATCTGTTGGTTGTCTCCGTACAA
>Ga0116227_10012655_pt1 | contig 13628 bp, 11 predicted proteins | sample S1TSphgellanicum_FD_89693 | JGI IMG/M metagenome (GOLD analysis project Ga0116227, IMG submission 89693) | Host-associated microbial communities from peat moss isolated from Minnesota, USA - S1T2_Fb - Sphagnum magellanicum MG | ecosystem: Host-associated > Plants > Peat moss > Unclassified...
AAAAAGAAAAAAATTTTTTTTTATTTTTTTAAAAAAAAGCAGCCGAATCATGTGGAGCAAGCATTTTTTTATTTTTTTTTTTTTTTTTTATTTTTGTTTTTTTTGTTTGTGTGGTGGGGGTGGGGGGGGGGGGGAGGGGGCGCATTTCTTTTGTTAAGTTTTCAGTTTGTATTTTAAGTTTCATGGTGTCTTGTCCTCGAGTTGCCATAATAATAAGGCTTGCTTTAGACTAGGAGTCGGTGTCAAAAAAAAAAATCTCGAGGCCAATAATGGGAAATTTGAGCATTTCTTGACTCATTGTTTGGCCCCAAGTTATTAATAAAATATTATTTCCTTGGGGTCAATGAGTGAGTGAGTTCATTTTTTCTTTCTCGGTATCATTTAATTTAATTTTTTTCATTACTTCTTTTCTTAAACTAAACCCTAAAAGTCAGATCACCATGAAAAAGCAAAGATTGCATCCTAAGATTTTTTTTTCTTTCACTCCTAGTGTAAAGCCCTTGGGGATGATTTCGATGATTACACCAATAGGAATGCTCGATTTGAGTTCAACCTTGGCCTTGACTCTTAAGGTAAAGTGGGCATTCTTCATTTTCTTCCTAAGTAAGTCACACATCATTTTTTAATAATTGTAATGGCTCCCTCCCAATCTACCTTGGTAGTCCATAGAGAAAGTCATTTTGTCTTTTGAAGATCACATGACATGCTAAATGCACCATCAACCCTACTCACTTGCAATCAAACTTCAAATCATTAAACTAAATTTGATAGTGAAATTCCAAATCTCCCCCTCTTCTCAAGTTGCTTAAAATGTAATGACCTTTAATGACCTTGACCCTTCTTCTCATAATTGGAATTAGAAGGAATTGTTCACTTATAAGCCTTGACCTCTTTCTTCTCATAATTGGAATTAGAAGGAATTGTTTACTTATAAGCCTTGACCTCTTTCTTCATCATCAAGTGCAATTTCTAAAAGATGCGAGCCGTGCTTCATCTCCTTTGTTGATCACTATTGTTGCAATTGTCCAAGCTTCCAACCTCCTTTTCACTAATCTCTTTGGTTCAAGTTGGCAAAAGAGAGAAAGAGAGGAAAAAATAAAAATAAATAGAAAAGCTTTTTATGAGAAGTTGGCAAAAGAGAGAAAGAGAGGAAAAAATAAAAATAAATAGAAAAGCTTTTTATGAGTACCTTTTTAGTGATTATGTAAAGGAAGGTACCTACCAATTGCTACATTAAACTAGTATGGCCTTTGTTGTTGAGCACATATTATAATATTGAATGAATTTGGAAACGACAAATGATACACCTTCTTTACCCTATGTTTGAAATTCAAATTTCATTAAGATTTTAACATTTTTTTTTCATTGATAAAATTTACTCAAAATTTCAATCACTCCTACACTTTAGGCCTAAATAAATATGAACTCACTTTCCATGCAACCCCACTCATTGAGGGCTTTCCAAAAATACACAAAAATGTGCTTCAATTTTCATATTGTTTTAAAATTTTGATTTGATTGTTGTTTTGGTGATAAAATTATTAAAAATTCAATGATAATTCTTACATCATTGGTCTAAACATTATGAAATCACCTTGATGCACCCTTACCCATTGAGGGTTTTGTAAGAGTACAAACAAATGGTGAAGGGCATTGTGATTTGGGAGATCTCAACACGATATGACCAAAACAAACAAACAAACGAGCTTTGTTAATAGATGGATTCCAGTCCTCATGGCACTTGACAAAGCCTTCTCATTACCTTCTGTCTCTCTTAGCCCTAGTGCTACCCCTACACCATGCAAGGTAAACCCCCCAAATGTAAAGCAAAGGCAAAAAAATTTCTAGTGTATGGCTACTCTTTTCTGCATAAGGCCAATGTAGCCCATAACCCAAAAACTCACAACCTTAATTCTAACCCTATTATTGTCTAACATATGTAACACCTTGACTTCCCTCCTTATGGTGCATTCACACTTGATGTTAAGTTAATGTTAAATGAAAATCTAGGTGGCATCCTAGGTGGCACCCAATGTTAAATGGGTGATAGCTTAATGTTAAATGAATATTTACATAAATGAATATTAACTTATGTAAAATGTTCATGGTGCATAGGTGTAAGTCCTAAATGACTAACATGGTGTTAGGGGACTCAACACTAGTGTTCTCAACACCAAGTGTGAATGCACTTTTAGCCTCAAGATTTGTTGAGCATATTTTTTAGGTCAACAAGTGAGGATGTGTATTAACAAACAAGAATGCTTGCCATTCACATTCACAAATATATATGCCCTAATTGAATAATACTTGCCATTCACATTCACAAATATATGTCCTAATTGAATAATACTTGCCCTTCATTTCAATGTAACAATCAATTGTGGGGGGGGGGGGTCTCTCAAACTTGACACTCCAATGTTTCATCCTACTATGTGGTCAATGCAAAAAAATATTTAGGTCTTCTTCATTCCAATTATTCATTCATAGTAGTAGTAGTACCTTGATGATGAAGCTCTTGTTGACATGCAAAAGAATAAAAAAGGACAATAGGAATGTGATGAGAGATTTGTGAGGTAAAGGCAAGGGATCTAGAAAGAGTATTTGGAATTTCCATTCATGTCCATTCTTGCTTTTCATACATACGGACAACAATAATAATATGTCTATGGCAAACGTGGCTTGGTGAAGGATACCGAAGTTGTTGTTACCACACACATGCACGATCATTTTTGGGGGGGGTGGAGGTGGGGTGAGGGCCAGGTGTTGCAAGCCTTTTGAGAATTCCTTTGTAACTACTTACGGCATTATCGAAGATGTTTTTGAGCTCAATCAATGCACTAAAGTTAGGGAAAGGCAAGTTCGATCAATGCACAAAAGTTAGTGAAATGCTACAACAACAACAACGAGCCATGTTATTTTTCTTTGAAAATGGAGCGTCTTCCCCAAGTAAACCACTCGCCCCATCTGTCCACCCCAGTGCATAGCTGGGTTGGCCATAGTGAACCCTCCGGGGTGGGTTTCATTCTAGTTCAACACCAGGGTAGTTTGGTACCGTTAAAATACCCAAGTGTGCCCCTGTTGTTGAAGAAAGCCCTCAAGATGATAAGGGTCCGACACCATCCGCAGCTTGCAACCTACTAGCTAACTACCCGGTAGGATTTCAGCCTTAGTATAGGGTAATGAAAAAAGAAAAAAATGAAAGAGCAAAAAAAAGTTTGTACTTTAAGCTTTCCTTTATCGCACGGTATAGGAGGCCCCAAAAAAAAAATTTTAAAAAAAAAAAGAAAAAAAAAAAGCTGCAAAGGTACCCCAATTGTTACAAGTTGGTGCACCTAAAAAAATAATACCTCGTGTACACTCACCAACACCCCAATTCACCCAACAAAGAAATCACAAACCTAATAAGTATTTTTGTACCCGAAAGGAAGACCCTTCTAAGGTTGTTCAAAAAGGGCGGATCGACAAAGTTCTCTTCCCCCCTCTCCTTTACGCCGTCAAATTTTGTGTGTATATGTGTGTGGTTGGTTTTGACATCTTGGTGACGCCAAACCCATGATCCCCACCATTCTTCACCATGGTTCCCACCTCAACCCGATGCCCCCTTCAAGTTTTGTCAAAAAATCGAAGAGTAAATATGAGGACTTGTATGTATGATAGATGGATGATTTTGTGCAACTTTGGTGGGGATTTATTTGCCCCTCTTGTATTGTATTGTATTGTATTGTGTTGTATTGATTGATAGAGTCATGCATGTGGGGTAAAGGAGTAATGGAGTGAGTCCCAACCTCTCCCCCCTCCCCATCATCAGTCTTGCTTGAGTTCCTTTGCATGGTGGCAAGTTTGATTGATTGATCTGATATTGAACTCAATTTCCTTTGGCCTTTTGGTTAGAGTATCTTTTATAGCCTGTGGAGTAGAGAGTGTTTTTTATGAAACAACTAAAGTGCATGCAATGTGACATGTATCCCCCATCATCCCGGTGATTTGAAATTGTGATGATTTTTTTTGGGGGTCCTATTTACTGAAAAAAATTTGATTTTTTGGAAAAAAAAAAGGGTGCTTTTGCAATGTAAAATGTATTAAAATTTTGACAATTTTTTGAGATCAAATTAATAATAATAATAATTATTATTATTATTATAAAACAGTGAACCATTCATTGGCAAGCAATTGTTGGAGAAGCAGGAAATGGCAGCTGTTATTTTCTGACTATTATAATAAACTCAATATTATTCCCAAACAGGAAAAATGTGAACACTTTCAAACAATGGATTCCCAACAAGTCATCATCCCCACCTGCACAAATCATTGTTATCGAATCTCCTTTGCTCAAATCATTGGGATAGATTGCAAGCATTGAGGAGTTCGAACCGTTTGTTTTGGTTTTATTCGCAATTGTGCCATGGTCTTGACTAGTTACGTTACTTGGGTTAGTATACCTTCCATATAGGTAGTAAGTTTGACAACGTTGCTTGCAAGACTCAACTCAACCCAACCCAACCCAACCCAACCCAACTGGAGTGTTTGGGATGATGCACTTGGTTGGGTATGATTGTTGTTTTAAATCTCAAAGTCCGAGATTGGGCATGACTAATGACAAACTATACTTGGATAGGCCATCTTGATTCCACAAACTCTTGTTCAAAATTTTCGGTTTAGTTTCCATCAACACTAGGTACCTACCTAAATAGCCTCCAAATCTTTGATTTAAAAAAAAAAAAAAATCTTCATAATTTTGAAATCTTAAATGGGTTTTGTGCTTCAATGTTCCAATAAATAATTGTTGGCAAAATGTGGCCAATTGACGCCAATTTTAGTTAGTTCCCTCCTTTCTTCAATTCTTTCTTCATTTTGTGCATTGCGTTGTATCATTTGTTGAGGAATAATTTTTTAATGTTCTCAAGAAAAGCATCCATATGTTCAAGTTTAGAATTTGAGTGGTTTGAGTTCTTTCTACATGAATTTTGTGTGGAAATCTTTATTTCATTTCATGATAATGGAGTTGCCTACTACATAATGAAAATGGAAAATTAAAGGCACATCATCAATAAAATACCCACCTAATCAATCAACTAAAAATACTTGCTTAATTGACAATTTATATTACATATTTTTAAACAGATGATTTATATAACAAATGTTTATAAATGCAAAAAGAAAAGAAAAGAAGGATGCATTGTCCCCAAGGGATGCCATATGCAACCTTGCACTACTCAATTGAAATCAAGTGAATAATCCAATTACCATTGAAGCTTCCAAAATGATGATGATGATGATCCCTAGGGAAGATTTAGCCAAAATCTGGCAATAAACCAGTTAATGGAGTAAACAAATCTTGAATCAACCTTCTATATTCATGGCTAAAACACTGAACAAAGAGGGCAAAAAAAAAAAAAGAATAAATATAATAAATATCCGACAAGCTTTTTTACTAGTTAATTTTTCTCACTTTTGGCAAGGGAAAAAACCCCCCAAAAAAAAAAAAAAAATCATTTCAATTTTTATTTTTTCACCTTTCCTTGTTGACAACGAAATTCCACCAGTAGAAAAAAAGGAAAAAAGAAAAAGAAAAAAAAGAAAAAAAAAGGCTGAGGCACAATGATACCTTGCATGTTCAGTGGTAACACCTAATACAAAGGTTTATAGCCCAACCCCCTCCTCCCCTTCCATTCCTTGCCCACCCCAATTAAAGTTTTAAAAAAGGTTTAAAAAAAATTTAAATGTTTTTAACGGAGTTTTTTTTTTAAATTAAAAAAAATTTTAAAATGTTTTTAACGGGGTTTTTTAAAAAAAATTTGTTTAAAAATTTTTAATAGGTTTTTTTTGGGTTTTTTTCTAGGTTTTTTTTTTGGGTTGTGTGTGTGTGTGATTGATTGATCGTGGTGAACACCAATTGGCCACTTGACTTCACAAAGTTAGTTTTTGTTAGTTCATGAGCACCCCTAACAAAAGTCACCCCACCAAATTCAATTAAATTCGGTTTGCCTCTCACCCCTCTCCCCTCTCCCCTAAAATTATTTTATTTAAAAAAAGAAGAAAAAAGTATGCATTGCATGGATGATACTGATCAATATTAGCTGGCGACAGCGCAATCTGACGGCCCCCCACGCTCTCCCCCACTCCCCCCCCTCTCGCCTCGCCTCGCCTCCCCTCCGGCTGTCCGGCTCCGCTTGGCCCTTCTTCTGTCTGCAACAGACAAGGAAGGAGTTCTTCGCTCTCTCTCTCTCTTTCTATCTCTCTCTCTCTCTCTATCGCTCATCGAAGAGAACGGCACTCCAAATTTGCACAAGAAATTCACCATAATAGCAATAATAATTTAGAAAATCCTTCTCTTTTTGGATCCCTTCACACCCTGCCTTTGGATCGATCGAGCGTAATAATCAAGGTGAAGCGCATTCGGGAAGATCGTCACAATAAAATTTTTTTATTAAAAACATTTTGGGTTTTTTTTTTTGGTTTTGGTTTTTGGTTTTGTGAGTGCCTAGCCTGCAGTGGCGCGCATTTGAAGCCGCGGCATTTCTGAAAGCTCGCAACGAAGAAGACGCCAAGCCCAGTTGCCAGGCAGGAGACAGAGATGCGCGGAGAGAGAGAGAGAAAGAGACAGCACGAGGAGAAGAGTCTGGGTCTGACTGACAGAAGGACGACTCCATCGGGATTGCTATTCTATCTCGTACAACAGTTTTGGGTGTATTGGGTGATGTGAAAGGACAGGACGACTGGGAAGAAGAAGAACCGAGGAGGAGGAGGAGTTCGTGAATGTGAGAGAAGAACAAGTGTAATGTGGTTGAGAATTTCGTATTCCAGACAGACAGGCCCACGCGGAAGGAAGGAAGCATAGACTGCGGAAGTTTGTGAGGAGGAGGAGGAGGAGAGATGGTGTGGAGAAGTTTGTGAACTTGGGCTACGGTGAAAAGGGGTTTGGGTATGGTGTTGGTGACATGAGGAGGAAGAGGAGTCTTCATCAGGGAAGCTATTGCAGGTGCAGGGGGACGACGGACTTGCGAGTGGTAGTAGTAGTGCGGTTGCAACAGCAACAGGAGTAGCAGAGGTGGTGAAGATGGTGCAGAACTTGTGCAGGAAGGGGAGAGAGACCACAGCAGCAATGAGCACGTGGAAGGATTGAGGAGGAGGGAGGAAAACCAGTAACCGAGAAATGCCTCCTACACGGATGGTGTGGCGCATGCTGCTGCTGCCATGGCCTAATGCGCGCAATGGGTCCATCATGGTTACAATATGGCCCTGCATCATGCCGGGCTTCCATCGTTGCTCCCTGGGCGGCCTCCATACGCCTGCTGCCAAGCCTGTGGTGGTGACACAAGAAGAAGAAGAAGAAGAAGCAGAAGAAAATTTATCATCATTGCCTTCACTACCCGAGGTGGTGCTGCAGCAGCATCAATGTCCTCCGCATTCTCATCATTCTCTTCACTTCTGGCTTACCATTCTTCCCATTGCCCTCATCTTCACCATTCTTTTGGTGAGTGAGCCCAGTCGCTCAAGAGTTTTGTATGCATTTCTGCGCCCTCAATTTTCTATACATTTGCTCTAGCACGCTTAACCAACAGGCCAGCCAGCACACAGACCTTGTGATGTACAGCATTGTCTTCAGGACATGGGCAGTGGCTTTTTTTGTTTCAGATTTTGAGCATTTTCCCTTCTTCTCCGGTTGCCTGGATGGTGACACCACATAGGGTAAAATTTTGCAGTAATGTGGCACTTGAGCCGTGGATTGAAAACTCTAGAAATTCTTTGCAAATTTGTGTTTTGTGCAACCCTTACAGCAGCAGCACAGCAGTCTAGACACAATGGGTGCGAATGGATTTTCTTGGGCTGCACTCATCCACCCACCCTCCACTGTGTGTATTCATTGATGGGTGGATGCATGAATCAGAGAGAAACCTTCTTTCTAGGGAATTTTCTGGAGTTAGGGAATGAGAGAGGTGTGCAGGTAAATTAGTTAGTTCACACAAAAACTTTTGCTTCAGTCTCTAATGTGTTGTAGACTGTATCATAGTTTTGCAAATCCAATTTCATTCAGTGGACTTATGTTTTCTTTTTCCCCTCCTGAAGATTTGGGTTGCTTTCAAGCTCTTTTATGGGTTCTCCAACACGGTTCTACATTTGGGTGGATTCATTTTATTGTTGTAGTGGGTGTCAGAAAGTGGCGGTAGAGTGTCATTTTTGCCTTTCTTTATGATGGAAGCACAACCTAACACTTTTGTGGAACTTCTTATACTGGCTAAAAACAGTTTGTATTTGTGAAGAGGTTTCCTGGATCTATGTAGTTGCTATACCTGTACTATCTGCAACTGCTTAGCTGTGAATGATATGCTGCTGCAGGCATCAATAGCAGCTCAGGAGTATTCATTTGAGGTCAGCAGCAGCAGCAGCAAAACATTGAACAGTAAACTCCACCATCATCTCTTTGAGCAGACAGTGTACATAAGTTTTGCATTTGGGCCAACAATCTCCTCTTCAATCTCCTCTTCATGGGGCTTTATTTCTGGAAACATTGGAAGCATTCTCAAATGCAGATGGTGTTCATTTACTGCACGTAGTGGAACTCAGGTTGCATTGGTTAGACCTAGTGACACCTTTCAAGAAGACACGATGGCTGCCAATCAGACACCCATGCAGCTTGACAGAATAGCATGTCCTGCTGTGGCTCAAGCAGCTGATGCTGATATTTTTCAGTCAAGTGGGAGCAAGAAGGTTGAAGCAAGTATGATGATGACAGAGATGGTCGACCAGCAGCCTTCTGGAAAAGATATGACATTTTGTCCACAACCGATTATGATGCTTTCTGACTCCCAAACTCATGGAGTTTTCCTCCAAGCTCAAGTGTAATTTCCCTCCACTCTCTCCCTGTACTACAACATCTTCAAGTTTGACCACTTCTTTGCATATTGCATATGTGGGAAATTGCAGAGGCTTCTTTGCTTGAACCTCTATGATCTCTAACATGAAGTGATGGTACTTGGGAGATGGGTGCCTCCATGTTTCTAAGAGTTCTGTAACCATGAAGACCTTTCTGTACCAAATGCATGCATGCCTCCTAATATTTTAGTTTTTGGAATCTTCTTCTTTGGGCACAGAAAAGCAGAGGAGGAGCAAGAGTTGCAGGTGGAGGGATTGTTTTCCAGAGAAGCTGGAGCACATGTAACTTCAAGGCATGAGCAATCCACAAAGCTGAAACTTCCAAAGTTCAGAAAGTTGACATCAGTTCCAGATAAAACTCATTGTGATGACTGTTCCCACAAGAAAGTGGATTGTGGCAGTGATTTGGGGAATCTCTGCAGTGATCACTTTGTGCATATTGCCATGACACTTGATGTGAATTACCTGCGAGGTTCAATGGCGGTATTATTTTTGACTGTTCCAACCAATCCTACCTCTCCTCTCTGATTTCTGTTTAGTGCAACTTAGAGTATTTCCTTTCCTCCATTGCAGCTATCACTTGCAGGAATGCACTTCACATGCTCATTTTATTGACAGATTCCTCTGTGTGTGTGTGTGTGTGGGTCTAATTTTGTGTGAACTTTTGTTACAGGCGATCTACTCTATTTTGCTGCATGCAGACTGCCCAAGCAATATTCGTTTCCATTTCATTGCAACAAAGGGAAAGGTAATGCTCACTTGTGGGTTCCATGATTTTCTCTTTGTAGCAAGGTTTCAGTTTCAGTGTCAGGGAAGCTCAGAGCAGTTGGCATGAACACTGCTTTAAGTTGAGCACATGGATTTGAATCCCAGGCACTGCATGAGGCTACAAATGTGAGGCTTGATGTGTTCCAGATTGGTCTTGGGTTTAGTAAGAACACATCGTTCTTACTAAGATCGTTCTTACGGCATGCAGTTTGCAACTACTGTTGTGTAATATAAAAGTAACCTTTGGTCATCATGAGCTGTTAGCTCAGAAGATGTTGCACATGGTTGGTTAGTGATAGGGTTTTAATCTAAAGAATGATTCCTTCATGGGTGGTGGTGCAGGAGGAGCTTGAAAACATGGTTGCTGAAGCACTGCCCTTCCTGCACTTTCAAACATACTCTTTCAATGAGGAGTCGGTGAAATCCCTTATAACACATGCCGTGAGACATGCCTTAGAGGTAACAACAATCCACCATGATTCATCATGTTATATTTTCTGTCAGGTGGTCAGAAACTTGAGAGATTTGTCATCTTATTATGCATGACGCAATGTTTCATTTTTGGACCAACCAGTTTGATTGACAATTTTTTTGCAACAAACATTTAGTTGTCTTACTGGTTAATAGAGTTACTTGTCTTTGGTGCTTGCTGATGCAGGAGCCTCTTAATTATGCAAGGTTCTACTTGGCTCATATGCTTGACCCATGTGTCAAAAGAATCATCTACCTTGACTCTGATGTTCTTGTTCTGGACAGGTAGAATCATGTGCTTCCCCCTCTGAATTTCCTAAGCAAAATTCAATGTTCATCATGAGGCATGGGCTTCAAGTTAGAAATCCCAGAACTTTAGGATCTGTGGTGTACAATGTTGAAGCCAAACTTTGGTGACAAGAAAGCAGCACAGAATATGCCTGCAATTTTTTTCAATCTGCAGGCTGCTGATATCCACTGAAACATTTTGCTTCAGCTTCAATTCTTCTCAAACAGCAGTCTCAGTTTCTCTTTGTCACGACATTGATCATGGCAAGAAGATGGCAAAGTTTCTAAAATATGGGAAGACAATGATTACCTGATACAGAATTGAAGAACTTTGGAGGACAGACATGGCTGATTCCACAGTGGCAACTCCTGAGTATTGCCATACCAATTTTACTTCTGTATGAACCTTGTAGCTCACACCTGTCCTCCATGATGAGTATTTTTTCTTGATTGCTGCAAGCAGTGTTTTTTCCATCTTTGTAACATGTACCTGTTTTGGAGCCTGATACTTTGCTTGCATGCAGTACAGTATTTTTCAGAGAGCTTTTGGACAAACTTCACACTTTCATCAACCTTTGCAAATAAGCAACCTTGCTACTTCAATTCTGGAGTAAGTTCCTTGAACAAATTGCTACTACTATTTGTGGGTGGGATTGCTCCAGAAGGGATTGCATCACACAAAAAGCACTGATCAAGTTTTGCTGAACTCCTGTAAAAAAAACAGTCTCTCTCTCAAGCAACCAATCAATCATTGTTGATATTGAATATTTTTCAATAGCATCTGGTGACCTCCATTGATTATCAGGCTTTTGGCTGTCACGTTTAAGAACAAGGCTGATGAATTCTACTTCCTGCTTCCTCTTTGCATTCAGGTGATGGTGATTAATCTTGAAAAGTGGCGTGAAAACAAATGCACTGCCAGAGTGGAGTACTGGATGGAGGTATGAAACTTGGGTGTTTCTGTGTTTGTCAGACACATAGTGCCACTATAGTTGTAACTTTGGACTGCATGAAGATTTCAGCAGAAAATGCAGAAGATTGAAAAATAAAACCAGACAAAATGTCCTTCCAGAACACTCAACCACTTTTGCAAGTCTGGAGTAAAGGACTATTGTTCTGTTCCAGGAGCATTGATTATTGGAAGGCCCTATAGGTTCCCACAAGTTTGGATGACCGTGTTGCCCAGTGAATGCTCTCAATATTGCTGGCTTCACCATAATCATTGACAATCTTCCATGACCTAGGATTTGGATTGAAACTATGGATCACTTGCAAGGGGGGTTCATGAGTCCTAGTCACTAGGCTATAAGAGCTTCATGCATGCAAGAGGTTTCTTGTTGTGCTGAAACAAACTCAGAGATCTTCAGTTGAGCAATCACACTTTCCTGCAGGTTCAGAAAGAGCAGCAAATTTACGATCTTGGTTCATTGCCACCACTCCTGCTCACATTTGCTGGGGACATACAGGTCTGCCCTCTGTCTTTACCCTCCCTCTCTCACATGAATTCCTTCTCTTTCCCTCAAGGAGTTATGCAATTGGGCTTTGGAAATGAAAAACCAGCTGGACTGAAGTTGTTTGAGAACAAATGGAATAAGTCACACTATCTTCAGCTGTAGAGAACACACACTATGCTCAGTGTTCAAGTTAGAAAGCAGTTAGTGAATATGTTGGGTTTTATGCTTGGGCAGCCAATTGACCATCGATGGAACCAACATGGGCTTGGAGGTGATCCTCTGAAAGGTGATTGCAGGTCAGTATTCCTCAGCATGAAGGTGTAAACTTTCTCCAGTTTGGTTATGTTGGAGTAGCTGTCATTCATTCATTCATATCCCTGATGTATTATGCATCAAAAATCACTTCCCCCTCAACCACCCTCCTCAACTTCCAATCTTATCTTTCTAAAGCACCAACAGTGTTACAGGGTAAAAGATCCATCAGGATGAACAGAGCTTTGAGGCCCCTGAATGCTATGATTCTTTGCACACATTCTTTGAAAATCAGAATTTGAAGAGCAGTTGACTGTCACATTCTATCAGCGGTATCAATCTTTCTTTTAGGAATCTTTTATGAGTCCTTGTTAATTGCTGTCACTGTGGGTTTTCTTGTATGGTTTTCAGGCCATCACGGAATGAACCTGCTAGTTTGTTACACTGGAGTGGAGGGGGAAAACCATGGCAACGAATTGACATTCATCAACCATGTCCGGTGGATAACATCTGGGCTCAGTATGATCTACTCGAGCCTGGCCATTGAAGTTGGAAGAAAAAGCTTGACAAAGCAGGTTTCAATATTATAACACACAACTGGATGTGAATTTTTTTACAAAAATGATAGGAATAAAAAATTCGCCAACAACAGCAGCAGGGGGTGGAGATGTTGTTGCATCATCTTGGCAAGAAAGAAATTATAGCAAAAACCACTAGGGAAAAAAAAAATACTAAGAAAAAAGAAATTGTCGATGATGCAACACCCTGCAGGTACCTAGTGTTTAGTACAAATTTTTTTTACACACCAAATTCTCTCTCCTGAAAACTTGTGATTTGCTATAATGTCAAAAATTGAGCATGGCCTCATTCTGGCCTTCTAGAAATGCTACAAAAAAGAGAGTCATCAACAGCACATAACCATGGCTGCTTCTTCTTCTCTCCTTTCTTCTTCACCTCCAAACCCTCCTGAAAACTTGTGATTTGCTATAATGTCAAAACTGAGCACAGCCTCAGTCTGAACTGTGTAAACTGAACCCTAAATCCTAAAGAAATGTTACAAAAAAAGAGTCATCAATACCACCATGGCTGACCTATTCTTCTTGCTTCCTTTCTTCTTTATCTCCAACCCTCCTGAGAACTTGTTATTTGCTATAATGTCAAAACTGAGTAGTGCCTCAGTCTAAACTGTCTAACTGAAACCCTAAACCCTGAACCCTAAAGAAATGCTATAAAAGAGAGTCAAGTTCCAACAGGCACAACGCCACGATGGCTGAGGACCCATTCTTCTTCACTTGTTTTCTATTATTTCCAAACCCCCTCCGCCAAGAGACTCACTCTTTCTTGCTTACTGGATTCCAAATTCCAATTCCGCTTTGTAAACTTCCACCAGATGACATGCAAAAGCAAATTTAGAACTTCACAAAATGGGGGGAGAGGGTGGGGGACACAGGAAACGAGACGAGAAGTGCATTTTTTTCGAACACGGAACTTGTTGGGAAGACATGTTAGGTGGGTGGGCCG
>Ga0116227_10012656_pt1 | contig 13628 bp, 13 predicted proteins | sample S1TSphgellanicum_FD_89693 | JGI IMG/M metagenome (GOLD analysis project Ga0116227, IMG submission 89693) | Host-associated microbial communities from peat moss isolated from Minnesota, USA - S1T2_Fb - Sphagnum magellanicum MG | ecosystem: Host-associated > Plants > Peat moss > Unclassified...
CTCGCCGACGGCTTTGGGTAGGGCTTGCCCGAGATCGATGTCGGCCCGGGCCGCTTCGTCGAGCAGAGAGGCGAGATCCACCGCCAGGGTCCAGGCCCGGTCCGCTTCAGTCGGGGCACCGTTTGCCCCGTTCATCGCCAGGATGAAGCGGGTGAGCACCGCAAGGCGGCGCGCGGGTGAAATCGCCGGCGGCAGATCGAGCGCGCCGGTCAGCATCAGCGGCGTTTCATCGAGCGCGCCGAGGGCCGCAATCCGTGGCAGAAGCAGGGGCTTGCCTGCCGCCTGGCGCAAGAACGCGTCCGAGAGGCCGCGCGCGGCTCGCCTGGTCGGGACAATGAACAGGCCGTCGGCCAAGGCCTGCGGATCTTCCCCTGCGCGACCAAGCCACCAGGCAGCAAGCGCGTCCAGAAAGGGAATATTCGGCGCAATGGTGCCCAGGTTGGGGCGAACACGCGGGCTGATCACGTGGTTGGGCCTGTGAGCTGCGCGGCCAGGGCGTATTCCGCTTCAGCCAAATCATCTGGCCTGGTCAGATGGAACCACAGCCCATCATGCACCACGGCGACGAGTTTGCTTGCGGCAATGGCGCGGTCCCACACTTCGTTCATCGAGAGCGGGCGCCCGTTCCATCCCGCGAACAAAGCGGGGCGCGCCAGCGTGATGCCAGCATAGATATACGGTGCGATCTCACGCTCACGGCGGCGGCGCGGCAGGCCAAAACTGTCGAGGAAGAAGTCTCCGAAGCCGACATCGGCGTGCACCTGGAAGGTGCGGTGCACCAGGATCACCGCATCCAGGTCAGGCCGCAGCGCGGTATTGACGCGATCCAGCGTGGCGACAGGACCGTCGAGCCAAACCGAATCGCTGTTGATCACGAAGAAGGGTTCGTTGTCGCCCAACAGCCCCTCGGCGAGCGCGGGCACGACCGCCCCGCCAGTGTCGAGCAAACTGGCCTCGAAGCGCAGTTTCGTGTTGGGCGGCGGCTTCCGGCCGGCAAGATGCGCGGCGATCTGATCGGCATGCCAGTGGGCGTTGACCACGACGTCACGCACGCCGGACGCCGCCAGCCGATCGAGGGCGTGGTCTAGAAGCGCGCGGCCGCCGAGCTGGAGAAGCGGCTTTGGCGTGGTTTCAGTGAGGGGCCGCATGCGGGTGCCGAGGCCAGCGGCGAGGAGGATAGCGCGTGTTGTCTCGGTCATCGGCGCAGATTACCGCCCAGCACTGTTGGTTGCACCCATCGTTCTGGCTTGCCAACCTTCCAGGGTGATCCGACGGGTGTCCTGGTCCGCCACATCTATCGTAACCATGAGGGCATCTGGTGGGCGCAGCATGTCCAGCCGGTCTGGCCATTCCACCAGCACGACATCCTCTGTAGCCTCTTCCCAGCCAAGCTCCGCCAAGGCAGCCGCGCCGTCCAGCCGCCAAAGATCGAAGTGGTGGAGGGTGAAGCGGGGCGCCAGATAGCTCTGGACCAGCGTGTAGCTTGGGCTTGGCACCTCTAGCGCCGGCGACTCACAGGCAGCGCGGATCAAGGCGCGGGCGAGGGTGGTCTTGCCGGCGCCCAAACCCCCTTGCAGCAGGACCGCATCGCCCGGTCGTAGCAAAGCGGCAATAGATGTGCCGAGTCTTTCCGTACCCTCCTGATCGTATAGCGCGGATCGCTCCATCTCCCGTGTTCCTGTCGCCCAAGCTTTACCAGAAGATACTTGGTGCTAAATGGGCGCATGATACAAACGGATGTTGCGATTATCGGGGCTGGCCCTGTTGGCCTGTTTGCTGCCTTCGAGTGCGGCATGCTGAAGCTGGGATCGGTGCTGATCGATGCGCTGGACGAGGTCGGCGGGCAATGCGCCGCCCTTTATCCGGAAAAGCCCATTTTCGACATCCCCGCGCACCCTTCTATCGAAGCCGGCGCGCTGATTGCGCAGCTGGAGACCCAGATTGCGCCCTTTGCACCCGGGCGGCTGCTCGGCCGCCGTGTCGAGGCGCTGGCCGGTGAGGCTGGGCATTTTGAGCTGCGCACCGACAAGGGCGATACGGTTTCGGCGCGCGCGGTGATCATTGCTGCTGGCGCGGGTGCCTTCGGGCCGAATAGGCCACCCTTGGACGGGCTTGCCTCGTACGAGGCGACTGGCGGCGTGCAATATTACGTTCGCCGACGCGAGGATTTTCGCGGCCGGACGGTGGTCATCGCTGGCGGCGGCGACTCGGCGGTGGATTGGGCGCTCCAACTGAAAGACGTCGCAGCGAAAACATACGTTGTGCATCGCCGAGCCAAATTCCGTGCCTCGCCGGAAACCGCGTCGCAGCTGGATCGCGCGGCCGCGCAAGGGGAGATCGAGATGGTGATTCCCTATCAGCTGCATGGTCTGCACGGGACGGATGGCACTCTGGAGGCGGTCGAGGTGGCCGATCTGGATGGCAGCACCCGGCTGATCCCTGCGGACCGGCTTCTGCCGTTCTTTGGGCTTTCGATGGATCTGGGGCCGATTGCCAACTGGGGCCTGGCGCTGGATCGGCATCATCTCGCCGTTATGCACGCCACGTGCGAAACCTCGGTGCCTGGCATCTTCGCGATTGGCGACGTGGCGAGCTATCCTGGCAAGCTGAAGCTGATTCTGCAGGGGTTTTCCGAGGCAGCGATGGCCGCACACGCCATTCATCCGATTGCCCGCCCCGGCGAGGCGCTGCATTTCGAATATTCGACCAGCAAGGGCGTGCCCGCATGACCGCCTTTATGCCGCCATACATATCCGGCATCTCTGAACCATGAAGCGCCGCACTCTCTGCTTGTCGATGCTATTGCTGGCGTTGCCGGCGATGGCACAGGCTCAGCTTCATGCCGCCGTCCTCTCCGATGCCGATCAGGCGATACTCGACCGGGTTGGCACCTATCTTAACGCGCTGCGGAGTTTGAAGGGGCGGTTCCTGCAGATCGGGCCGGATGGCAAGACGACTCAAGGAACCGTTTGGCTTGAGCGGCCAGGCCGCATGCGCTTTCAGTATGATCCGCCGAGCCCGCTTCTGCTCGTGGCAGGGCATGGAACGGTGACCTTCTACGATTCCCAGCTGGACCAGGTGAGCAATCTCTCGATCACCCAAACGCCGTTGGGTCTGCTGCTGGGCGATACCATCCTACTGTCGGGCGACGTGACGGTGACCGATTTTGAGAAGCTGCCAGGACGGCTTCAGATCACGTTGGTACGCACGAAATCACCTGGCGATGGCAGCCTGACACTCGATCTGAATATCGATCCACTCGCACTCGTCGGCTGGTCGGTGGTGGATGCACAAGGGCAGGAAACACGGCTTCGGATGTCCAACATCCAGCTTGGCGGCAGCTTCGACAGCGCGTTGTTTACCTTCACCGATCCTGGCGACTCTAAATAGCCGCCGGGGCTGGGCTTCACTTTTGCGGTGGCCGTGGCAACATTGTAGATAGGTTTTGGATTTAAGGGAGTGTCATGAAAGCGCATCTTCCTCGGTTTGCCCTCGGCTTCGCTGCTTTGGCGGTGATTTCCGGGTCGCTCTTGCTGCCAAATAGCGCTCAGGCGTGGTGGCACGGTGGGTTTTATGTCGGGCTTCCCCCGGTGGTTGTTGGGCCGCCCTTGGTAGGGTATCCGGCACCCTATTATTACGCACCGGGCTATTATCCGCCGCCCTATTACGCGGCGCCTTATTCACCCTATGCGTATCCGCCCTATCCGCCGGCCCAGCCGCAATCCGGCACTGCCGCCCCGCCAAGCCAGCCACAGATGTCGGAGGCAAACACCCCGTACGGCCGGACCTGTTATGCCGGTGTCTATACCTGCTTAGCGCCAGATCAGACCCATGTCGGCAGCGTGTGTTCCTGCCCAGGGCTTGGTGCACCGTCCTATGGGAGCGTCCATTAGGCACGCCTACTCGCAGTCGCCGGGAGCATTTCGCCGCACTGCGGCATGATTGACACAGTGGGATTTCATCGTTGGCCAGGGTCGGTTTGTTCTTCAAATCGACACAGTTGACCGGCACACTTGCCAGCGATGAAACCCTTGGTCGGAATTTCCTGCTGCAGCAAGACATTTGGGCCCAACGGCCTGCCCAACCACGCGGCCTCCGATTTCTGTGTTCGCGCGGTGAGCGTAGTATGTCATGCGATTCCCGTGCTTCTGCCGGCGATGGGCAGCGATTGCGATGCTGACTGCCTGCTCTCGCGGCTCGACGGCATTCTTCTCACCGGTAGCCGTACCAATATCAGCCCCAGCCATTATGGCGGCTCGGCCTCCGAGACCGGCGCACCGGAGGATCATGCGCGGGATGCGACAACATTGCCGTTGATCAGGGGCGCCATTGCCCGCGGGACACCCATTCTGGCGATCTGCCGCGGTATGCAGGAGCTGAATGTGGCCCTTGGGGGCACACTTCATCAGCGCTTGCTGGATGTGCCTGGGCGTCTGGATCACGCAGCGGCGTTGCCCGAAGACCAGGATGGCAGGGTAAGACCCGCGCACGCAGTAAGACTTACGCCGGGCGGCTTGCTGCATCGGCTTGCCCAAGCCAACGAGATCCAGGTCAATTCCCTCCATCATCAAGGAATCGACGTGCTGGCCAAGGGACTGCTCGTCGAGGCGGTGGCGTCAGACGGCACGATAGAGTGCGTCCGCGCGGGCAGCCCGCATGGCTTCGCTTTGGGCGTTCAATGGCATCCGGAATTCGACGCACTCACCAACCGGCTTTCAGCTTCTCTGTTCCGGGCATTTGGCGATGCCTTGCACCAGGGTTTAGAGACTGCTCGGCTAGCGGCCGACTAGAGCCGTTTCAGCCTGCCTAGAAACGGCCCGTATCCGTCAGGCCGCTCTAACTCGGAGTTGTGGGCAGCGAGCGGCCCAGCCGCCGGGCAGACTAACCACCTGGGGCTACGAGGGGCATAGGGGTAACACCTTTACCGTCGCGCCGGGCGTGCCACGACTCCATAAGCTGCAACACCGTAGCGGCGGTCTCTTCGATGGAGCGCCGCGTGACGTCGATAACCGGCCAGCCACGGCGCGTGCACAGACGCCTGGCCCAAAGCAGCTCGCCGCGCACCGCTTCCAGGTCCACGTAGTCGCCGGTGTCCTGCTTTACATGCACGGCGCCCTGGCCCTGGGCGATCAGTTTCAGGCGATGGCGGCGGATTTCGATCAGCGACTGAGCATCCAGAGTCAGCCCGATCACTGGGCAATGCGGCTCGTCCAGCCCAGGCGGATCGGCAAGACCAGGCACCAAGGGCACGTTGGCCGCCTTCACCCCACGGTTGGCGAGATAGAAGCTGGTGGGCGTTTTTGAGCTGCGCGACACACCGACCAGGATGACGTCGGCTTCGGCAATGCCGGCCTGGGCCTGGCCGTCATCATGCGCCAGGACGAAGTGGATCGCGTCGATACGCCTGAAGTAGTCCGCGTCCAACACATATTGGCGGCCAGGGCGGGCTGTGGCCTGGGAGCCAATCTGGTCGGCGAGCACGGCAAGCACCGGCTCGAGGACATTCACCACCGGCACGCCGAGCCGGCCACAGGTGTTTTCCAGATCGTTGCGCAGCGCCCGGTCTACCACCGTAGACAGCACCGGTCCTGGCTCGGCCTCGATCCCCTCCAGCACCCGATGCAGCTGGAACCGCGTGCGGATCAGGCTCCAGCGATGGTACAGAATGTTTACTGCCTCGAACTGCGACACGGTGGCGCGCGCGATCGAGTTCAGCGTTTCGCCGGTGGCGTCCGATACCAGATGGAGGTTGATACGTTCCTGGGTCAAAACAGCATGGCCTGGTTCATGAGTGCGAGGATAGCGGGGATAAGTCGGGTTTGCAGCAGTCCCGAACCACGGTCAGGCGAAAGCCGGGGATAACCGGAACAAAGCCCGTCGGCCGGGATTGTCCGGAGGCTAGCATGCCGCACTTCTGGACAAGCTGAAAAAATGCAGCAATTCAATATGGATGGAGGGGATGGCTTATGTGGGCAAGTGCCCAAATAGAATTCCGGTTGCGGGTACCCCGTTATCCACAGGGCCAACAGCCTTCACACCCTACTCTTAAAACTTCTTAGAGTTTAGGAAGAGGTGCGACGAACGGAAACACGATGACCGAAAAACCCATTTTACGCGTGTTGGCAGGTGAAGCAGTTTGGCCACCACCAGTGTGGCTGATGCGCCAGGCGGGCCGCTATCTGCCTGAATATCGTGCCATCAAGGACAGTTCAGGTGGCTTTATCGCCCGCTGTACTACCCCAGATCTGGCGACCGAGATCACCCTGCAGCCCATTCGGCGCTTTGCCATGGATGCGGCCATTTTGTTCAGTGATATCCTGATCCTGCCTTGGGCGCTTGGCCAGGATGTTGCTTTCAAGGATGGCGTTGGACCGGTATTGGCGCCGATTCGCGACTCTGCCGGAATCGACATGTTGAGCCAGGCACGGGTTACCGAGGCGACGGCGCCGGTGCTGGAGACGGTGCGCAGGGTTCGGGCTGGGCTGCCCAAAGATTGCACTCTGATCGGCTTTGCCGGGGCCCCGTTTACCGTGGCATGCTACATGATCGAAGGCGGTGGCTCACGGGACTTCGCTGAAACCCGCGCCATGGCCTATGGCAACCCGGCGCTGTTCGAGCGCCTGATGGATGTGCTGGTAGACTCCACCATCGATTACCTCTCGGCGCAGATCGAAGCTGGGGCCGAGACGGTGATGTTGTTCGACACCTGGGCAGGGATGCTCGCCCCAACGCAGTTTTTGCGGCATGTGGTCAAGCCGGCCACCGCCATTGTCGAGGCATTGAACATCCGCCACCCAGGCGTGCCGGTGATCGGCTTTCCGCGGCTCGCTGGCATGTATGTGGGGCTTTATGCCGAGAGGACGGGCGTGGACTGCGTGGCGCTCGATACCGGCACCGATCCGGCCGCGGCGGCTGCCAGCTTGCCGGACAGCGTTGCCGTTCAGGGCAACCTTGATCCGATCGCGCTGATTGCTGGCGGGGCGGCTATGCGGGCAGAAACCGCATCTATCCTGGATGCGCTTGCCGGTCGGCCACATATCTTCAATCTGGGCCACGGCATTCTGCCGCAGACAAACCCTGAGCACGTGGCGGAGTTGGTCGAATTTTTGCGCAATCGCTAACCGTAGAGCTCGAGCCGGTCCCTGTGGCCGATTTGGCGGCTGCACCACCCACGGTGCCGGGCGTGCGCCGCAAGGTAGCCGTCGTGCTGTTCAATCTGGGTGGGCCGGATTGCCCAGAGGCGATTCGCCCGTTCTTGTTGAACCTGTTTCGCGACCCGGCCATTCTGCGTGTGCCATTCTTTATCCGCCCGCTTCTGGCGCGTGTCATCGCCGGCGCCAGGCTTAAACCCGCGACGGAGAACTACGCGATTTTGGGCGGCAAATCGCCACTTTTGGAGCTAACGCAGGATCAGGCGCGTGCTTTGGAACAGGCGCTTTCTGGCCCTGACGTCCAGGCGCGCTGCTTTATTGCGATGCGGTACTGGCACCCATTCAGCCTGGAAGCCGCCGCGGAGGTGCGGGATTGGGGCGCGGATGAGGTTTTTTTGCTGCCGCTCTATCCGCATTTCTCGACCACGACGACAGGAAGCTCGCTTTCGGCTTGGCGTGATGCGGCGGCGCAAGTAGGTCTAGCGCGGCCGGTGACCACATTGTGCTGCTGGTTCAATGACAAGGCCTATGTGGCGGCGACCGCCTCCATAGTTCGTCGCAGTTTTTCCGCTGCCCAGACTTCTGCGACGGCACCGTTGCGCATCCTGTTTTCCGCGCATGGCCTGCCTGAGGTGATTGTGCAGAAGGGCGATCCCTATCAGTTCCAGATTGAGTCGACTGTCCGGGCGGTGGTCGATGAACTGCAAGCCCATGCCCCTGAAGGCGAAAAACTTGATTGGCGCGTGTGCTACCAGTCGCGTGCCACGCCGCAGAAATGGCTCGACCCCTCAACGGAGTCGGCTGTTGAAGAGGCCGCCAAAGACGGGTGTGCGGTTCTTGTGGTGCCGATAGCCTTTGTCTCCGAGCATTCCGAGACGCTGGTGGAATTGGACGTGGAGTATCGCGAACTGGCCGAAAAAATGGGTGTGGCCGGATATTATCGGGCGCCGGCGCAGAATAGTGACCCGGGGTTCATCGCGGCCATGGCACAGGCGGTGATGGCGGCGCGGGAGCGTGGCCCTGGCATGTGCAGTTTTGCTGGCGCGCGTGCATGTCCGGCACAACACCGGGATTGCCCCATGCGGATGACCGCATGACGGCCCTGAAGCTAAGTGCTTGTTCTAAAATGATTACTTCGAGTCGCGCTGTCGAACAAGCACCTCATCTTGGTTTTGATGAACAGCTTTGTCGGAGTGGCGATGCTGTTCTTTCCGATGCTGCCCTAAGGCTGGTGATTTTCGATTGTGACGGGGTGCTGATCGATAGCGAGCCGGTGTCGCGGTGCGTGGTCGCGGAGGAGGCGATGTCGCTCGGTTGGGCTGTAAGCGACGCGGAGTTGCAAGGTTTTACCGGGCTCACCTGGTCGGCTCTCAAGCCTGTTTTCGAAGCGGCTATTGGTCGCGAGCTCCCGGCGGAATGGCCAAAGATGCTGCAGGACCGGCTGATCGACAGGATGCGTGGGGGTGTGGAGCTGATAGAAGGTGCCAAGCAGGTGTTATGCGAGACGGCGGCGCTCGGGTTGCCTTACCGGATCGCTTCGAACTCATCGCACCAGGAAATGGCGCAGAAATTCACCTTTACCGGCCTGCTGCCGTTGGTAGAGGGGCGCATTCACAGCGCGCGGGATGTTAGGCACGGCAAGCCCGCGCCCGACCTGTTTTTGGCCGCGGCGAAAGCCGAGGGCGTTGACCCGGCGCAGTGCCTCGTGGTGGAGGATAGCGCTCCTGGTATTGCTGCGGCTCATGCTGCCGGCATGCGCGTGGTTGCCTATGCACCAGATAGGCGTGCAGCTAGGCATGAAGTTGCGCCGCATTACGTTGTTCGGTCGCTTGCCGAGCTGCCGGCCTTGTTCAAGGCGGCGATGATGGAGCGTGCTGCGTGACCGTGCCGTTTTTTCTGCATTTCTATCCCTGGACCAAGGCATTGCATGTGATCGCGCTGATTGCGTGGATGGCCGGGCTGCTCTATTTGCCGCGGCTTTTTGTGTATCACTGCGAGGTTCTGCCGGGCAGCGAGGCGAGTGAGTTGTTCAAGGTGATGGAACGCAAGCTCTACAAGTTCATCATGACGCCGGCGATGATTGCGACATTTCTGTTCGGCATCGTTCTGGCGCTGACCCCCGGTTTAGTGGATTGGCATGCTGGCTGGTTCTATGTGAAATTAGGAGCGGTGATCCTGTTGGCTGGTGCCCAGGGGGCGATGTCGCGCTGGCGGAAGGATTTCCTGGCCGATGCCAACCGTCACAACCAGCGCTTCTTCAGGATTATGAACGAAGTGCCGACCGTATTGATGCTGGTTGCGGTGGTCATGGTCGTCGTTAAGCCTTTCTAAACGCGTGCTTGTGTAGAGTGTGGCACTTCACATCTCGCACATGGTGGCAAGTGTACCATTTCGCTTGCGAACTTATAGCCGGCCTGATAGGGAGAACGCATAGCCAAAGGTTTCCACTCACCCGGGCCCAGCTCACATCAGCAGTCGTTTGATGGCATAGTATACTCATACGCCGTGGAAAGACCTCCTCGTTCGCGCCAAGAGCAGTGGGTAAAAAACCATGCAGTTGCTACGTAGTGATCTCTCAACCCTCCGCTCAATGCGGCTGATACGCCGCTCCCACCGATCAGCACGCCTGGCCCGGCAGAGCGTAGTGGTCAGCGTAGCGGTGGTGGTAAAGAGCCGCCAGGTTCTGAGCCGAATGGATTTGCCAGAAAAGGCTCGGCCACTCGCATATCTGGGCGATGCGCGTATCTTGTCTCGTGTGGTCGGAGTTCATACTGGAAAGACAGGTTCCGCCCCACCTCTTGGGCTGTAAACATTTTGCATATAGTGCTTTGTCTATTCCAGTAGCGCGAAAAAGCCGCCTGTCACCCGACCGCGAGAAGCTGGTCATTTCGACCGTCCAGCGACTTGAACACAAGAAAATCAGTGTCTTAGAGTAAGATGCTGGGTGTAGGAGCCAAGCGGCGACGTTTCTTTTGGGCTTGCCTCTTGAATCTCCTGGCGTCTCGTGCCAGTTCTGCCGCGCCGGGCGGTTTCCTCCCACCCAGGTATTCTCAGATCTTCCTCGTCCGTAGGCATTTCTGTGCCACGGGCCCCTCCCCTCCTCCGGTCCTTTGCCAAGCGCAATGCGCTTGGGTTGGTCCTTCCCATTCCCATACGTGACCAAAGGCGTTCGTAATGCATCTCGCCGAACTCAAGGCCAAATCACCGGCCGACCTGCTGAGCTTCGCCGAATCCCTCCAGATCGAAAACGCATCGAGCCTGCGCAAGCAGGACATGATGTTCGCGATTCTCAAGAATCTCGCCGAGAGCGACCAGGCCATTCACGGCGATGGCACATTGGAAATTCTGCCTGACGGATTTGGTTTCTTGCGAAGCCCGGAATCGAACTATCTGCCGGGGCCGGATGACATTTATGTTAGCCCCAACCAGGTCCGACGCTACGGTTTGCGCACTGGCGACACGGTGGATGGCCAGATACGCGCGCCGAAAGACGGCGAGCGGTATTTTGCCTTGTTGAAGCTCGACAATGTGAATTTTGAGGCGCCGGAGGCGGTTCGGCACCGGATTAATTTCGACAATCTGACGCCGCTCTATCCCGACCGCAGGCTAAAGATGGAGATGGAAAATTTCCAGAGCGTCGCCAAAGGACCGCAGAAGGACAATACGCCCCGCGTGATCGACCTGGTGGCGCCGATCGGCATGGGCCAGCGTGCGCTGATCGTGGCACCGCCGCGCACTGGCAAGACCGTGATGCTGCAGAATATCGCCACCGCGATCTCGAACAACCACCCCGAAGTGTTTCTGATCGTGCTGCTGATCGATGAGCGGCCGGAGGAAGTCACGGACATGGCCCGCACGGTGAAGGGCGAGGTGGTCGCCAGCACCTTTGACGAGCCAGCCACCCGCCATGTGCAGGTGACCGAGATGGTGCTGGAAAAAGCCAAGCGGCTGGTTGAACATAAGCGCGATGTGGTGATCCTGCTCGACAGCATTACCCGACTGGCACGTGCCTACAACACTGTTGTGCCCTCATCCGGCAAGGTGTTGACGGGCGGTGTCGATGCCAACGCGCTCCAGCGGCCGAAGCGGTTTTTTGGCGCGGCACGCAATATAGAGGAGGGTGGTTCGCTAACCATTATCGCCACCGCGTTAATTGATACCGGCAGCCGCATGGACGAGGTGATTTTCGAGGAATTCAAAGGTACTGGCAACTCGGAAATCATTCTGGACCGCAAGCTCTCCGATAAACGCACTTTCCCTGCGATCGACATCACCAAGAGTGGCACACGCAAGGAAGAGCTGCTGGTGGATAAAGGCACGTTGTCGAAGATGTGGGTGCTTCGCCGCATTCTGAACCCGATGGGCGCCTCGGACGGCATGGACTTCCTGCTGGATAAGCTGAAATACAGCAAGACAAACCAGGATTTCTTCGACGCGATGAATACGTAGTTCAGGATACTTGCAATTTCCGGACGCCACGGTGTGACCCTTGCTGTCTATCCTTCCGACGGGGGCCTGGCGAGCGCGCGGGCTTTAGGTAGATTCCGAATCTGTTGTGGGCGCTTGTCGGCTTGCTAGCATGATGGTTCTGATACGGAGATCATGTGGCAACCGCACCGTCATCATATGTTTCCGGTTCGTATCTCGCCGGTATCGCCCCCCGCCTCGCCGGCGTGTCGGAAACCATGCTGTGGTCGCTCTATAATCGCGCCATCGAGGCAACCCACCCGGACTCGATCCTGCCCGACCCCGACAGCGTGCGCATCCATGCCGCAATCGACTACGATTTCGCCGGACATTTCGGCCGTCCGGTAGGCTCTCTCGCAATGCGGGCAGCAGCGATCGACCGGGCCTTGCGCGCGTGGTTGCTGCGCCATCCGGAAGGGCTGGTCGTCTCGCTGGGCGAGGGGTTGGAGACTCAATCGCGGCGTGTCGATAATGGGCGGATGCATTGGCTGTCGATCGACCTTGCCGCAGCGATCCAGCTACGTGCACAATTTCTCCCCGAAACGGCTCGTTTCCGCCACCTCGCGGCCAGCGCACTTGATCCAAACTGGATAGATACGGTCGATCAGCGCCGGGCGGTGTTCATCGTTGCCCAAGGGCTGCTGATGTATCTGGAGCCAGCTGCCGTGCGCGATTTGCTGCGCGGCATAGCCAATCGGTTCGCGACGGTTGAGCTGGTATTCGATACCGTCCCGCGCTGGTTTTCGCACATGACGCTGCACGGCCTGCATCAAACGCCACGCTATCGGCTGCCGCCAATGCCGTGGGGCATCAACCGCGACGAGGTTGCCGCAACTCTGCGCGATTGGCACCCAAGTCTGCGGGTGACAGCGTTCCTCGATTACCGCATGCCGCGGGGGTTGCCGCTCTGGCTGTCCAACATGGCCCACACGACGGCACTGACGCGAAGCCACCTACCCTGCCTCGCGCATGTCGTCGTCGGGGCCCGGCCACCAGGTGATCGTGAATGAACTGGTCTGGCTTTGCCGCGTGAAACAATGGCAACTCAGACGGGGTTGATGATAAAAGCCGCGCTGGCATCGATCTGTGGTCGAACTGGAGTGGCCTGCGTATGGATGTCTTCCTCCCAGAGCAGGGGGTTTACCGATTCGGCTCGTTCAGCGTCGATCCTGTGCGCCGGGCTGTTTGTTGTGATGGCGCCAGGCTGAAACTGGCCGAGCGGCTGTTCGATGTTCTGCTCTATTTGGTGATGAACCACGGCCGGGTGGTCGAGCGGGAAGAGCTGCTGCAAGCCGTCTGGGCCGGGCGCACCGTCGAGTATAATAATCTGGGCCAGGCCATCTTTGCGCTGCGCAAGGTGCTGAAGGCTGGCGGGGCGGATAGCACTATCATCACGGTGCCCGGCCGCGGCTTCCGGTTCGCCGAACCCGTCGTGTTCGAGCCCGCGCAAGCCATGTGCTGGCAAGGCAGCGCCGCCCCGCCAGGCGAAGTGCCGCAGTTGGGTCAGCTGGCCCGGCCACAGAGCCGGATCGGGTTCATGCTGGCAGTGCTCGTTGCGGTGGTGGCCAGCTGCGGCCTTGGGCTGTGGCACGAACGGGTGCCGCCAAAAGGCGATGGGTCAGCACCACCGGCGTTTTCACCTCCACCCCATTCGGTGGCCGTGCTTGCCTTCGACAATATGACCGGCGATCCCAACCAGGCCTATTTCTGCCAGGGCCTATCCGAGCAGCTGATCGACTCGCTCACCAGGATCAACACGTTACAGGTCGCTGCCCGCACCTCGTCGTTTTCCTTCCCCGGCACGGAGGGGGGTGGCCACGCCACCATCGGGGATATTGCCCGCAAGCTGAACGTCAGCGCGGTCCTGCTGGGCAGCGTGCGACGAGAAGGAGTCCGCGTGATTGTCACCGCTCAACTGGCCAATGCGCTGACTGGTTTCAATTTCTGGTCCAAGACCTATAATCGGGACAAAGGTGACATGCTGGACGTGCAGGCGGATTTGGCCCGGGC
>Ga0116227_10012659_pt1 | contig 13625 bp, 12 predicted proteins | sample S1TSphgellanicum_FD_89693 | JGI IMG/M metagenome (GOLD analysis project Ga0116227, IMG submission 89693) | Host-associated microbial communities from peat moss isolated from Minnesota, USA - S1T2_Fb - Sphagnum magellanicum MG | ecosystem: Host-associated > Plants > Peat moss > Unclassified...
AATAATTGTTTTTTCTTTTTTTAGATCTAAGCGGATTAAATTATACAAACCCATATATACGTTTGCAATAAAAACAATTGAAAAACCTGCAATTAAATAACCTAGCCAGCCTTCATATAAGAGCTGAAATTTTGTTGCAATTAGGGCTATTGTAGTAATGTAATGGCTAAAGCAATACTCGCAAGTAAGTACATAAAAGAATTTTCTTTTAAAAATAGGTTTGCTGTTTTTTGCTCTTTTTACACAGTATTCACGGGGTTCTTTAAATATTTCCTCTTTTGTAACCGTCCAGGATATGCTGGCTACTGGTAAAGCTAAAATTAACACATTACAAAAACTAGATTCCATATTTGATTCTTTTATTGTGCAGTACTACATATAAAACTTCATAATTGACCAAAGGTTTTAGGCTTCGTTTAACTATTTTCTTATAAATTTGGAACAATATCTTTGATTAGGAGGTCATTTTTAAGGGAATACTATGCAATTAAGAACCGTAAAGGTAACCAGATATGTAACTCCATTACGCGAAGGAGGCTCCATGCCGGCAATAGCAGAAGCTGATGATGGATTTTTATATGTATTAAAATTTAGAGGTGCGGGTCAAGGGCCAAATGCACTTATAGCCGAACTTATTGGAGGGGAAATAGCCCGTATATTAGGCTTTAAGGTGCCTGAACTTGTATATGCTAATTTAGATGAGGCTTTTGGCCGTACCGAGCCAGATGAAGAAATCCAGGACCTGCTTAAAGCAAGTGTAGGACTAAATCTGGCACTTCATTACCTCTCTGGGGCAATTACCTTTGATCCGGCAGTAAATGTAGTCGATGCCAAACTGGCCTCACAAATTGTTTGGCTTGATTGTTTCTTAACCAACATGGACCGTACATGCCGAAATACAAATATGCTAATATGGCATAAGGAATTATGGCTAATTGATCATGGTGCATCTTTATATTTTCACCATGCCTGGCAGGATTGGGAAACACAGGCCAAACGGCCTTTTATTTTAATTAAAGATCATGTGCTGCTGCCCGGCGCATCTCTTTTAGAGCAGGTAGATGAAGAATTTAAGAAATTGCTTGTACCAGAACTGATTCAGTCAGTCGTAAATTTAATTCCAGATGATTGGTTAACGGATGGTATTTTTGAAAGCAAAGATGAACACAGGCAGGCTTATGTTCATTTTCTGCAAACCAGGTTGTTAAATTCGGAAATATTTTTAAAAGAAGCGCTCCATGCAAGAGAATCACTTATTTGAGTATGCTGTGATTCGTGTTGTGCCTAGGGTAGAGCGCGAAGAATTCATAAATGTGGGGGTGATTGTATACTGTGCCAAACAGCGTTTTTTACAGGCCGTATTTGCACTGGATAAGAAAAAAATAAATGCTTTGTATACGGAACTGGATATAGAAGAGCTTGAAGCGCACTTATCAGCAATAGTGCGCATCTGTTTGGGCACCAAGGATGCAGGACCTATTGGTGCTTTGGATATGGCTTCTCGCTTTAGATGGCTAACCGCTACCCGTAGTACGATATTGCAGTGCTCAAAAGTACACCCCGGATTTTGTTATGATGCTGCTCATACTTTATTAAAAATACACCAACAAATGGTTTTGTAAAACCATTTAAAAACCAAACCTTTATTAAGATCGTATGTATTAACTAAAAAAACTTATTTCATTTAAATATATCTACACATGAAAAAAATTACTACGCTATTTGTAACCACATTAGTTGCTGCAACTCTATTTATTGCAACAAACAGTTCTGCACAAACAACCAATAACAATGGCATGGCCTTTAAGGTAGGCATAGGCCTTAATGGAGGCCTGTTTAGAAAAGACTCCCCAATGCAGTATGCTTATGGTGCTGATTTAAGATTACAGTATGACCTGACCAAAGATGTAGCCATTACAGCAACCGGGGGCTATGTTAAATTAATGGGCAGAAACAACGTTTTAGATGTTGATTTTATTCCTGTAAAGGGTGGTGTTAAAGTTTTTGCCATAGAGCGGATGTACCTTAGTACAGAGGCAGGAGCGGGCTTTGCAATTAAATCAGGTTCAAAAACCAATTTTATTTATTCAGGAGGATTTGGTTATGAATGGAAAAAGGGCTTGGATATTGGTGTTCGCTACGAGGGGTATACTAATGACATCGGATCTGCAACTTATTTTAGAAAAACTGGCCAGTATGCACTTAGGTTAGCCTATAACTTTAAATTATAATAAGAATATCATATATTTTGAAAGCTCTGCAATTTGCAGGGCTTTTTTTGTTGTTTTAATCTTAAAAATCCCTATTTTGACCAAAAAAGCAAGTAGAATGAAAGGAATAGCTGGTATAGCAATTTTAACAATGCTGATGGCGTGTAACCAGGCAGATCAGAAATCAACAGAGCAAAAAGATACTTTGGTTAAGGTTGTTAAACAAAGAAAACAGATAGTTTTATTAAAAGATAAAAACTATGATGAGGTGTTTAAAAAATACATTGATTTGAAAAATGCTTTAGTACAGTCAAACCGTGTATTAGCGCAACAAGAGGCTACTGCCTTATACAATACTCTTAATGTATTAACTGAGCATAAAGAAACAGCCACTCTGGCCCAAAAAATATCAAATGAACAAACGCTTGAAGGCCAACGAAAAACCTTTACTGCTTTAAGCGCAAATTTGATTGCAATGTTTAAAAAAGCCGATATAGCTGATGGGATAATATATGTGCAACACTGTCCAATGGCAAATAAAGGAGACGGAGGGGATTGGCTGGCATTAGAAAAAGAAATAAAAAATCCATATTATGGAGATGAAATGTTAAATTGTGGACGGGTATTAGAGGAAATTAAAAACAAATAAAAAAATATACTTCTTTTAATAAGTATCATTGTTACGTCTATTTGACGAATTGTTGATATTAATTTAACAGATTTGCTATGCATGTATATTAATTTTATATAATTTAGAGCGTTAGAAACAGAACAGAATAATATGTCAGATATTGCAGAGATTAAAGTTGAAGGTAAAACAATAGAATTGCCAGTAATTACAGGTACAGAAGATGAGAAAGCCATTGATATTTCTAAACTTAGAGATTTAACGGGTTTTGTAACTTTAGATACTGGTTTTAAAAATACAGGTTCAACAAAAAGTAAAATCACCTTTTTAGATGGTGAAAAAGGAATCTTAAAATACAGAGGGTATTCTATTGAGCAACTTGCCGAAAAATCTAGCTTTTTAGAAGTTGCTTATCTGATTATTTATGGTGATTTGCCAACTCAGGCTCAGTTGGATGGATTTCAAAATGACATCAGCAAGCATACACTGATTCATGAGGATATGAAGAAATTTTTTGATGGCTACCCATCAAGATCTCATCCTATGGGACAATTAGGCTCATTAATTTTTTCGCTTTCTACTTTTTATCCAGAATGCTTAAAGCCTAATCAAACTGCAGAAGAACAAAATTTAACCATTATCAAGTTGCTGGCTAAATTACCAACAATTGTATCTTTCATTTATAAAAAATCATTAGGGCACCCACTTATTTATCCAAAAAATAAATATGATTATGTAACCAATTTTCTTTGGATGACCTTTGGTCAGCGTACCGAAGATTATGAGGTAAACCCAATTGTAGTAAATGCAATGAACAAACTACTTATTTTACATGCAGATCATGAGCAAAACTGTTCAGCTTCTACTGTACGTATTGTAGGTTCATCTGACTGTAATTTGTATGCCTCAATTTCTGCGGGAATTGCAGCGCTATGGGGGCCGTTACACGGTGGTGCAAACCAGGCCGTAATTGATATGCTTGAACTGATTAAAGCTGACGGTGGTGATACCGACAAATGGATTAATAAGGCTAAAGATAAAAATGATTCTTTCCGTATGATGGGCTTTGGCCATAGGGTATATAAGAACTTTGACCCACGTGCCAAAATTATTAAAAAAGCCTGCGATGACATTTTAGAAAATTTAGGTATTGACGATCCGATTTTAGAAATTGCTAAAAAGTTAGAAGCAGCAGCTTTAACGGATCAGTATTTTATTGACCGTAAGCTGTATCCAAATGTAGATTTTTACTCAGGTATTATTTACCGTGCATTAGGCTTTCCTTCAGAAATGTTTACTGTTTTATTTGCACTGGGCCGTTTACCGGGATGGATTGCACAATGGAAAGAAATGCATGAAAATAAGGAACCGATTGGCCGTCCACGTCAAATTTATGTAGGTGAAACCGATAGAGAATTTGTAGAAATTAAAAATAGAAAGTAATAATACTTTCCCTACAAAAAAACTCCCGATAGCATCGGGAGTTTTTTTGTGCCTGTTTTTTTATTAAACTGTTTGTGGTAAATATAAAAGAAAAAGGATGTTGGTTTATAACTCAATTATTTAATACAGGTGTATACTACTATGTTGCTACATAATAAATTAAGTTAACCATGACCACTTCTGTTATTTTAAATGCCATTCCGTAGAGAATTAAAATCCACAATATTTTAAATATCGTAGCAGAAGTTTTTCGCTTATAGAAAATGGTTAATGCTTTGAACATGTACCATAACATAAATCCAACAACGACAATATTAATTAAACTGCTTATAATAGAATTTTCACCAAAAATGTGCTTAATAATAGGTTGAGTAAAAATCTCAATGATAAAATAAGCGGTCATTCCATGTATCGTAAAAATCAAATGATCTAAATAATAGATGTGGTTTTTACGGAAATTTAACATGATGAATAAAGCCAGTAAAGGCATTAATAAGAAATATTGCTTAGGGCGGTTGTGTTCTAAAGTTTCTTGGATAACCTCTGATTTTTCACCAATAGAAATTGCCCTTTTTTTGATCATTCTTTTGTACCAACTGTCCTGATCGGCAAGAGGTAATTTTTTTTGCCTCAATACATAAGCTGCATATGTGCTGTCATTTTTTTTAATATGAATATTATCAAACTCTTTGATAAGTTCAGCAATGGAATCAGATTTAAGTGAAATATTTTCTGCTTTAAGCCTATTGAGCTCTTTTTCCTGATCTGCTGCACTCAGTTGGTTAAATTCTTTGATTTTTAAACTTTTCGTAATTAAGCTAACTGTTTTATCAATGGCAACATTGGACATCCCTGATTGCCTAATTGCTTTATTAACACTATCGCTAGTGCTTTTATTTTTGTTTCTTTCTTTTTCTATGCTCACACCATCATGCAAATCCTTTTCTACATGTTTTGGGGAGTACACCACCAAAAAGTAAACAATAGATACAAAAATGTACATACTTACAGGATTGATATATCTGGCTCTTTTACCTGCCAAATAATCAAGGGTAACCTGTCCGGGTTTAGTTAGGAGAGGGCTTAAGGTTTGAAAAAACTTATTGTCGAAATGAAAATAATGGGCAATACTATGACTGATAAAACCCCAAAAATTTTCTTTTAGTTCTAAATTTGGCTGTCCGCAGTTGCTACAATAATGTTTTTCCACATGAGCGCCACAGTTTAAGCAATTGTGCTCTTTCCTATACTTACCAGCTGACATTGTAAAGAATAATAGATTTTATAGTTGTTAATGCTTGATCTCTTTAATTAAATTGCGGTCATGTTTATGCTTAAACATAATGGCAAAGGAAACAGTAATCACCAAAGCATAAATTGCAAAGGTTAGCCATATGGTATGCCAATCTTTAACATCAAAACTCCTGCTTAAATTTCCATTATCTAAAACAGATATCCCTTTTGAGTTTAGAAAACTTAATAAATGCTTGTCATCTGTTTTTGAGCCTACTAAATTCGCTGTATCTTGAATAGTAGAGTATGCTTTAGTAAAATATTTATCGATAATTACGCCTGATGTTAGACTTCCTAAAATTGCACCAAATCCATTGGTCATCATCATAAACAAGCCTTGGGCTGATGAGCGTGTTTTTGGAGTCGTTGAAGTTTCAACAAACAAAGAGCCCGAAATGTTAAAGAAATCAAAAGCCATTCCGTAAACAATACAGCTTAATATAATCATCCATAAGCCATCTGCCGGATTGCCAAAGGCAAATAACCCAAATCTGAAAACCCAGGCCAACATAGAGATGACCATAACTTTCTTAATTCCATAACGGTTTAAAAAGAACGGAATAGCCAAAATGAATAAAGTTTCAGAGATTTGAGATATCGATAAAATTAAGGTTGACCTTTTAACTACATAGAGTTCGGCATATCTAGGAAACATTTTAAATTCATCTAAAAAAACATCTCCATATGCATTGGTCAATTGTAAAGCACCACCTAAAAACATAGAGAAAATGAAAAATATGGCCATTTTCTTGTCAGCGAAAAGTTTAAACGATTCAAGGCCCATTTTTTGGACGAATGATTTTTTCTCGTTAATGAGCTTTAAAGGTTTACATGGAGGAAGTGTGAATGAATATAAGCCTAGCGCTAGGGCACTAAAACCAGCAATGTAAAATTGGTTGGCACTGGCTTTATTACCTGTTAAATTGGTAATCCACATGGCTACAATAAAGCCGATTGTACCCCAAACCCGGATGGGCGGAAAACTTTTAACAACATCAAACTCACTGTTTTTTAAAGTTGTATAACTTATGGAATTACTTAATGCTATGGTAGGCATGTAAAAACACATGGCAACTAGCATCACCCAAAAAAAGCTGTGCGGATTTCCAACCTGTGGCATGTAAAACATCACTCCAGCATATAAGATATGCAAAATTGCATATAGCTTTTCTGCATTAATCCATTTGTCGGCCATTATTCCTGTTAAGGTGGGCATAAACAGAGAGGCGATACCCATAGTAGAAAATATAACACCAAAACTTGCGCCATCCCATTGTTTGGTTCCGAACCAATAATTTCCAATAGTTATCAGCCATGCAGCCCAGACAAAAAACTGCATGAAACTCATCAGAGTTAAGCGAAACTTAACGTTCATAAATAATAATTTAGTTTGATTTGTTGATAGTAAAGGTTGAATATAGAAACTATTTTAAAATTTTAATCTAAAAATAAATTAAAATAGTTTGGATTATTATAATTAGGCCGTGGTTGTGGCATATAATTCCTTTTTTAACTGCATGCATACGGGGTATGGATACATGCAGTTTAAATTTTAATACGTTATAACCTGTTCTTCTAAATGTTCTGGCAAATCTCTGTAGTTATATTTTTGTCCACGGAGCTGAGGGGTAAAACCTGCATTTTTAATAGATTCCTGTATGCCTTTTGCTGTAAAACGGTGAGGTGCCCCTGCTGCAGAAACTACATTTTCTTCAATCATAATAGACCCAAAATCATTTGCGCCCGCATGTAAACAAAGTTGGGCGGTAGCTTTACCAACGGTTAGCCAGCTGGCCTGTATATTTTTAATGTTTGGCAGCATGATGCGGCTTAAAGCAATCATGCGGATATATTCATCGGCAGTAACGGTGTTGCTAATGCCCCGCAATCTTTTTAATAATGTACCATCATCCTGAAAAGGCCATGGAATAAAGGCTAAAAATCCGTTTGCATCAGTAGGTTTTTCACTTTGTACCTGTCTGATCCAAACCAAATGTTCAAAACGCTCTTCTATTGTTTCAACGTGGCCAAACATCATGGTAGCGGATGTGGTAATGTCAAGCTGATGGGCTGCGCGCATAACATCAAGCCACTCTTGGCCACCACATTTACCTTTTGAGATTAGGCGCCTAACGCGGTCATTTAAAATTTCTGCACCTGCACCAGGTAATGAATCCAAACCGGCTTCTTTTAATGTTTTTAAAACTTCTGTATGACTGATGCCTTCCAGTTTGGCCACATGGGCAATTTCCGGCGGACCTAAAGCATGCAATTTTAAATCTGGGTACAGTTCCTTTAATTTTTTAAACAGGTCAGCATAAAAGGATAAGCCTAAATCAGGGTGATGCCCCCCCTGTAACAGCAGCTGGTCTCCACCTAAACGAAATGTCTCTTCAATTTTAATTTTATAGGTTTCAATATCCGTAATATAACTTTCGTCATGTCCAGGACGACGGAAAAAATTGCAGAACTTACAGTTTGCAATACAAACATTCGTGGTGTTTACATTACGGTCAATTTGCCAGGTTACTTTACCACTGGGCACTTGTATTTTTCTAAGTTCATTGGCTATAAACATAAGCGATGCAGTATCTGCATTATGGTACAGATGTACACCTTCTTCAAGGCTTAAAAAATCAAAATGTAATGCCCTTTGTAGTAAGTCGGCTGTGTTCATAACACAAAGGTAAAGAAAATGAAGGCAAGGATGATAAGATTACAAACATTCAGAGATTTTTTACACAGCTTAAACCTTTAGCCCTCTATCAACAAACCTTTTTATCTATCTTTACCACTCTAAAAATAAATATGGTAGATTTTAATCGTTTTACACTTGCTAATGGATTAAAGGTTCTGGTACATGAAGATCCTACTACGCCAATGGCTGTTCTTAATATTTTATATGATGTTGGTGCCCGTGATGAAGATCCTGACAAAACAGGATTTGCACATTTATTTGAGCATTTAATGTTTGGCGGATCGGTCAATATTCCGAGTTATGATGAACCCTTGCAACGGGTAGGTGGAGAAAATAATGCATTTACCAGCAATGATATTACCAATTACTATGTTACACTGCCTGCAGTAAACATAGAAACTGCCTTTTGGCTGGAAAGTGACCGGATGCTCAGTTTGGCTTTTTCTGAAAAAAGCCTGGAAACACAGCGTAATGTAGTTAGTGAGGAATTTAAGCAAAGGTACCTGAACCAACCTTATGGAGACGTATGGTTAAAACTCCGTCCGCTGGCTTATAAAACACATTCCTATCGCTGGGCAACAATAGGGAAAGAACTTTCGCATATTGAAAATGCGAGCATGGATGATGTTAAAGCATTTTTTAAAAAACACTACAATCCGCAGAACGCTATTTTGGTTGTTGGTGGCAATATAAAAACTGAAGATATTAAAAAGTTAGCTGAAAAATGGTTCGAACCTATACCGGCAGGCGATAAATATTTGAGAAACTTATTGCAGGAGCCAGAACAAACAGAAGCAAGATTTGAAACTGTAAAAGCACACGTACCTTTAAATGCGATATATATCGCCTTTAAAATGCCCGAAAGGCTAAGCAATGATTACTTGGCATATGATCTGTTATCTGATATTTTATCAAGTGGCAAATCTTCAAGGCTTCACAACAGCTTATTAAAAGAGCAAAAACTTTTTAGTGAAATAAATGCTTACATATCCAGTAGTTTAGATACGGGTTTGTTTATTGTTGAAGGTAAGCTTGTAGAAGAAGTTGCAATAGAAACCGCTGAAAAAGCCATATGGGCAGAGCTTGAAAAGTTAAAAACAGATTTGGTTAAACCGGAAGAGTTAACTAAAGTTAAAAACAAGGTCGAATCGGTTATGGTATTTTCTGAAATGAGTTTATTGGATAAAGCAATGAACTTAGCGTATTATGAACTTTTAGGAGATGGACATTTATTAAACCAGGAAACAGAAAAGTATTTAAAAGTAAGTGCTGAAGATATCAAAAGAATATCAGTTGAAACTTTTAGCAAGCAAAAATCATCTACCTTATATTATTTAGCAGAAGAAAATAGCCTGTAGTTTACAAGCTTGAATAAATTGGTCAAAATAGTATTAAGGCCAGTTTTTAATGTGATAGAAGAACATATTAATGGAAAACTTAAACCGTACCCAAGCACCCGCTTTTAAGCAGGTAGAACATATAAATTTTATTCAACCCGAGCAGCAACATTTAGAAAATGGTATACCTGTTTATACTATTTTTTCTGGAGAACAGGAATTGTTGCGCATCGAATTTATTTTTGGAAATGTAAACTGGGATTCAAATAAGCCCTTACAGTCAATAGCTGTAAGTTCATTATTGAACAATGGTACACAAAAGCGTTCATCAAAAGAAATTGCAGAACAGATTGATTTTTACGGTGCTTTTTTTCAGACCGAATATGGACAAGACCAATCTTCGGTAACTTTATATACTTTAAATAAGCACTTGCCATCAGTACTGCCTATTGTTAAAGATATATTGGCCAATAGCCAGTTTTCGCAACCAGAGCTGGATATTTACATTCAGAACCAAAAACAAAAATTACAGGTAAACCTGCAGAAAAATGATATTTTATCGCGCAAGGAATTTGCCCATGCGCTGTTTGGCGATACCCCATATGGAGCTGATATCCAATTGAAGCATTACGATGAATTAAAAAGAGAAGATCTTCTTGATTTTTTTAAGGCAGCTTACAACCCTAAAAACTGTACTATAATTGTTTCGGGTAAATTTGACCATCAGGCTTATGCGCTCCTGAATAATGAATTTGGGCAAGATTGGGCTTTTGGAAGCCCAACAAAAAATAGCTTCAGTTTTACAGGTCAGCATAAAAAGAACATTTATATAGAAAAGCCTGAGGCCCTGCAGTCTGCTATTCGTATAGGTAAACGATCTATTAACCGTAAGCATGAGGACTTTGCCGGACTTCAGATTTTAAATACGGTTTTAGGAGGCTATTTTGGTTCGCGTTTAATGGCAAATATACGGGAAGACAAGGGCTACACTTATGGCATTGGGTCTGGGATTTCTTCATTAAAAGATGCCGGTTACTTTTTTATTTCAACAGAAGTTGGTGCTGATGTTTGTGGCAATGCTTTAAATGAAATTTACAAAGAAATAGACCTATTAAGAAATGAGCGTATACCTGAGGAGGAACTGAGCTTGGTTAGAAATTACATGCTGGGTTCAATGCTGGGCAGTTTAGAAAATGTGTTTTCACATGCAGATAAGTTTAAAAATATTTATTTCTCGGGTTTAGGGTATGATTATTACAGCCATTACATTCAAACTGTAAAAAGTATTTCTGCTGAAGCACTTCAGGAACTGGCTCAAAAATATTTAACCACTGATGATTTAATAGAGGTCGTGGTTGGTAAAAAAGCATAGAAAATTTTTTATAATCAGGTATTTGCTTAATCATTAACTTATTGGGCAAATACCTTTATACGCTCCCGGTTTTTATTTTTATGATGAAAATCACTTTTTAGGCTAATCTGCCTCATCTAATTATTTCAGTGCTGCCTTTAGTTTTGTACATATAATTATTTATGTATGAAGGCTATTGCTTATAAGAAAACAGGCTGATATAAAAAAGTATAAAAGCGATGCTGTTTTTGAAGTGGTTTCCGGTAAACAAGTACTGAGCACAGCAACAACTAGTTTTTTTGCACAGCCAGAATAATTTCCAATAAATTAATTGAGTAGTTATAATTAAAATAAAATGAGCTGGGGAACAAAATAATATTAAGCATGGCCACTTTTATCTTTTTTATAAGCTTGACGGTTGCTTATATGTTATAAGTGTTCACGGCAATGATGCCTTGGTATAAGAGCAATATTATGAAAAAGGTCTCGACTGTAATAAGGGGTATCAATCTAAATTAAATAAGGTAAATGACCATGCAGATCCTGTGATTACCATTGTACAGCATCAGGTTATTGTTCAGCTAAAGCAAAAGGCTAAATATAATTTGGTTTTAATGCGTCCATCAAATCAAAAAGCAGATCTGGTATTTAATGGAGCCACGTTAGGGGCTTCAAACTTAATTATCATAGATAAAAAACAAGGGAAAAGCAATGTGGTTTTTAACCTTGAAGTGGCGGGCAGGAGAAAAAGAATATTGTATTGTGAGTGATTTGTCTCTGGCTTTTTTTAATGGGCATGCTCGGAAGCCTCCACTGCCGTAATGTGCGGGCCCATTATGCTGAGCCTGCCTATGCAAAATAAAGGATTTTTAAATGGCGCACTTCAGCTGTTGCTTTATCAATTTTGCCGGATTTTAACTTGCACTGTACTTGTGGCATTATTGGGTGTTTTAGGTGGCCATAAGAATAGCCTGTACAGTAAATCATGATCAGCCTTCAGTTTAAGCTAATTAGCCGAATTAGTAAACTTATGGGTGAGATTATTGGTCTTCCTTTTGGGGGCTATTTGCGGGATGGTTTATCTTGCACTTTCTACAGCATTAAATACAGCTAACGGCTATAATGGTGCTTCATTTCTGTTTTTATTTGGACTGGGTACAGTGACATTAATGTTATCATTAGGTGGTATTTATATGAAAAAATACATCCCCTTTAACCCCAATAAAGTTGTACCCTGGTTTATGTTGTTTATAGGCTTGTTATTTATTTGCGTGCTGTAGATTTGGGCATTTCTTTTATATCTCCAAATTTAGGAGAGGCCCATGCAGGCATGTGATTGAATGCAGGTAAAAAAAAACGGAGGAAGAACATAAAGTCCTACCCCCGCATCTAAATTAACGCTCTCAAGGGTCAAATTTATGGCTATATGCATTACACTCCAAATAATTTAAGAATAATAACAATTATTTTACCGTTTAATGATGAATGAAAAGTGTTGACATTTGTAAACAACTGGTTAACAGTGCTAAGGGAAAAGATGTTATTTTGCTTTTATTCCTGAAAATCTTTATTAATAATTACTAGGCATAAATTTGTAGCTTTCAATAAAATCTAAACGCTATAATATTCCTGTTTAAATTGTATCTGATTTAATTTAGCAATCCATTAAACGGGATAAGGATGTGATTTATGCGCCGGTTTTATGGCTGTCCAACTGATTATAAAACGGTTCTACTTTTTCAAAAGCAAATTGCAGTTGTTCAGCTTCTGTTAAATTCGTATTATCTAAAATAATGGCATCTTCAGCCCTAATTAATGGGCTTTCTTTACGTGTTGTATCTGCAAAATCACGGTGAGCAAGGTTTTCAAATACATCTTCTAATGAAACGGTATTGCTGCCTTTGCTTTCCAGTTCTTTAAACCTACGTTCTGCCCTTATTTTTGAATCTGCAGTCATAAAAAATTTGACAGGAGCCAAAGGAAATACTGTTGTGCCAATATCACGGCCGTCCATTACAATGTTTTTTGATTTCCCCATGCGCTGCTGCTGTTTGACCATTTCATGGCGCACAATTTTATGAGCAGAAACTTCGCTTACATTTTCAGATACAGGCATTAAGCGGATTTCATCAGAAACCTCTTCACCATTTAAAGTGATATGCGATTGGTAATCACGTGCATGAAAATTAAGTTCTATATGCTGTAAAGCTTCTTTAACCTTACTGTCATCATTGATGTCAATTTTATTTCTTAAAAAATACAGGGTTACGGCCCGGTACATGGCACCGCTATCAATATAAATAAAACCCATTTTTTTTGCCAAAGCTTTTGCAAGTGTACTTTTTCCACATGATGAGTAGCCATCAATAGCTATGACCAGGTTTTTCATTTAATTGCTGTATTTATTAATCGTTTAAAAATGAATTTATTATGGTTGTTAGCTGATGACAACCATAATTTAATCGCGTACAAATGTAAAAAATAGAAACGGGATGCTCCATTAAAATAGACGGGAGTTGAAAAATATTATTTAAACAATTTGCTAGCCATATATATTATCCCATCATAAAGTATAGGTAAATCATTTAAACTTTTCGCAAATTTGTAATCCATTATATTTAAATGCCACCTAATAAGAAGATACGCCGGGTAAGGAAAAAAAAAT
>Ga0116227_10012660_pt1 | contig 13623 bp, 11 predicted proteins | sample S1TSphgellanicum_FD_89693 | JGI IMG/M metagenome (GOLD analysis project Ga0116227, IMG submission 89693) | Host-associated microbial communities from peat moss isolated from Minnesota, USA - S1T2_Fb - Sphagnum magellanicum MG | ecosystem: Host-associated > Plants > Peat moss > Unclassified...
GACCAACGGTTGTTTGAAAAGAAAAGTTTTTTTTAAAAACCAAAAACATCAACCAAACATTGTTGAAATAACACACCTATGCATTATGCACGGGGTTCACACTAGTATGATGAATAATATTTACACATGACCAAATGTAATGCGTTTTTTTGTTTTTTTTCGGTCAATTTTGTAATGCACCAATCTTGCTTTCTGGAAAGTTTGGATGAGTTCGAAGTTTGCCGGTTCTGATGGTGAGCAAGTCCAATTTGCGGAAGACTTTGAAGAGCTTGCTGATCTTGAAAAGTTTCTGGAGTATCAGGATCAGTTGCACTTATGCATTAGGCACGGGGTTCAAACTTGTATATGTTAAAACATATTCCATATATGTATTTCAATTGCATTGTGATTGTGACATAAAATCTTATGATGTTGTTTTGCATTGTGGAGGAATAAAAAATTGTCAAGGACAACCTTTTGGGATGAAAGATAAAGCTTGAATATCATTGGACATTTTTGTTTGTTGGGTTGTTCTATTGCAAATGAAATTGAAAAAGTTGTTGAATTGAAACATATGACAAAAGGAGCTTTGATTGTCCAAAATGGGTGTGAGGACACACATGGTTTTGATGAAATCAATGAAAGTATGGTTGCAATATTTGATGGAGAAATAACGATTATCATGCTACATGATTCCATGTCCATGGATCAAGCAAACGAATATGAAAATTATCTTTGGCATATTGGATTTATTCAAAGGGATAATGTTTTTTTAAATTTAGAAATGAAAATGTTTGGGCATTGATATTGTCAAAACGATTTGGTTGTGTCATGGTATCTTACTTATAATGAATTTTTTTGATGATTCAATTTTTGTCCAGTTTATATGTTTAATAACGGAATTGGATTAAATATCAATGTTGGATCACATGTATTTCCTCAATTTTCGACATTCACAAATATGCATTGATGTTAAACAAATTATTAACATGGAAAAGGTTGAAGAGTATGCAAATACATTGTTAGAAGAACATGTGCAAAATCATATCATGCCAAAAATGTCATCTTGGTTAAATACCCTCAAAACGTTATACCCAAAAGAATTCCTAAAAAAATAGAACATCTAGGAAGCACCATTTTCATTACACCTAGAGTTATATGGAATTATGAATATCATTTACATTATGATAACAACTCCTTATTCTTCATGATATCATAGTGTTATGTTCATTATCCTTGCGAATTTCATGCATGTATAGTACCATTATCGTTCCACTTTAAATATAAAAATCTTCATCAACAAAAGTTTACATGGGTGTGAATATTGCATCATCAATAGACAATTTGCCATGTCAAGATATAACCCTTTTTTTCAACTTTGCAATGGAATTATTTTCTTGTTGAAAACGAACAAATGGTGGAAGATTATGAAGGAACATTGCAAGACTGGATTGGGCTAATATTCTTCAACCAAATGGTGCATTCATTTCGAAAACACAAGGAAGGTGAACAAATTAAAGGATTATGAAGGAGTATTGCAAAACTTGGATCAAGTTGATATTCTTGAACCAAATGATGCATTCATTTTGAAAACATGAGAAGACATGAAACAAATGTTGTAGGATTGTGAAAGAACATTGTAGAACTTGGATAAGCTCAATATTGTTGAATGAAATGATGCATTCACATTGAAATTACGAGGATATGTGAAAGGAATGTTGAAGGACTATGAAGGAACATTATTAGACTTGGATAAGGTTGACATTTTTTAATCAAATAATGCATTCATTTTATTAGTATGAGGATTTGCAAAACAATAGTTACAAAATTATGAAGGAGCGTTATTGGACTTTGATAAAGCAAACAATCTTGAAATTCCAAATGATGAAGTTATTTTGAAAGAACAAGGAGAAGTGAAATTAAAGTTGAAAGACTATGAAGGAGCAATGTTGGATTTGGATAAAACCAACGATCTTGTACCAAATGATGCATCCATTTTGAGAGCACAAGAAGATCTGAAATTGAAGTTAAAAAAATTATGAAATCAAATATTGTTGGATTTGAATAAAGTTGATGTCCTTCCATTAAATGATGTATTGCCTTTGATAATATGAAGATAGGTAAAATTAACTTGTTGAAGATCATAAGTTGAAAGAACATCAAGGTGTACTTCATTTAAATAATGCCTTGATGTTTTTAAGGCCAAGGATGTAATTTTTTTGACAATGCAAGGAACTATGATATAAAAATTTAAAGATTACATGAACAATCATTTTTGAGCATGAAATTTTTTTTATGTTTCAAGTTGGATAAAAATAAATACCCATCTAGTTTTAAACATTTATGAAGTTCAAGTTTAAATTTTGTTGGCTATATATAATTGGCATTAAGTTTATGAACAAGCATTAATGTTATATAATGTAAAACATGTTTTTTCATATAGGCTTCAATAGGGTCCAAGTTAAAGGGGCTAATTTTATATTTGGACAAGCCTAAAACAATATACAAAAAACTTATTTAAATCTTAAGTTAGACCCCTACTAAGGATTAGTATCTATGCTAGGTGTAAAAGTGGTTTCAATTATGTAGTTTTTTGTGTTATGTGACGGATATCACTGGAAGAAAATGTAATTTCTTTGATTAAAAAAATTTGGTAAAAAAAATCTCATTTAAATAGTCATAAAAAACCTCCCTTGTTATTTTGGATAATTAAATTTAGCACATCTATTGTGATTTGGGTGGTCTTTTTACCCAGCTTAGGCTTGCATTTTCAATTGTTTGGTTTGCAACAATGTCAATTTAACTACTTGTTAAATTGGCCATGTTTGAATGATGTTTTCGTTGGCCCCAATGTGTCATCATATGAGTGAACAATTAGTAGTCACTTTGACAATATCAATTGGACTATTTTGTCAAAATAAATTGAAAAATCCAAGGTAATTACATGTGTTATTTTATGTTTTCATGGTCTCTTGCAATGTGTTGTTATTTTATTGCCTTTCAATTGGTCAATTTGTCAACATGACTAAAATGACTACTAATCAAGTTGGGGAGCAAAGTGCAACCACTATGTGCCACTTAACATCATCTAAATAGTTCCCTAATTACACATGTTGAAGCATGCACTCATCATTTACCACCATGCGGCAACCTTTTATTAGATGTAGAGGCCAAATGTCATCAATTAATTGTCACAATAATTGTTTGGTGGTGGCTACTTCTAACCAAATGGATGGAATATTTGACCAAATGATGTTGAAATGAACCTCAAGATATTGTTGATCAACTTTTATCAACGTGGTCATTGACATAATTGACTAAGTGATGTTGAAGCAAATCTCAGTATTTTTTACCAAGAAAGGTCATGATGGACATGGTTTAAATTGACTAAGTTACACTATAATGCTGCCAAACTTGGCCATATGAGGTCATACTAAATGAAACCTCACAAAATTGAATGGGTGACATCAAAGTGAACCTTGCCATATTTGATCAAATGAAGTCAACATCAACCTTCACATATTGGATTAGGGAGTGAGGTCAAAATGAACCTTTCCATGAATGCCATATTTTAAACATTCATTACCTTTACTTTTTTTACCCTTTGTGATGAAAATTCCTTGAGGAATTTAATTAAGGCTAGAATGAAGTGCATACCAACCTTGTTGTCAATCCTCCTCCAAACAACCAAATTAAGTTGTTGGTGTTGCCAATTGATAATGTTTGAATGATGATATCAATTTAGTAAATCACTAGGCATTGTTGAAAACCCATTTTCAACTATACTTGGTAGTAAAATATCTCCATGCATTCATGTAATAGTCAAAACACTATGGTCTAGTGGGGCATAAGCGCACTACAATCCCCCAATTGTTGTTATGGAATAAAATTTTCTACATTTCAAAAATTTGACAAGAAATGTGTACACCAAACTTGATGACAAATTGTGAACTTTGGGGGAATTTGACCTATTCAATTCTTCAAAAAAAAATCAACAAAAGATGAACATTTTTGTATGCAATGTATATATTTGGACCAAAATAATACCTAGATCACAAAGTATTAAAAATGATAAATGTATTTCAAAAGTGAGGTTATAGGTGATATTTTTTGTATGAAATTTAGGTTATAATCTTTTGATCTAGGGTTGGAATTTTTTTTGGCCTATTGTTGAAATGTTATTTAACAATTTGGCCTAGGTTGAAGTCATGTACTAATAACATTCTTTTGGTAATCCATAGACAAGGCGACTTGAGGGCAAGGACAAGGTGGCCTTGTATATGAAATAGGGTGGTTGGGATTCAAAATAATTTGACCTTAGGCTATGTGAGGGGCAACATAAGGCAGCCTAGGGGCATGAGAAATGGTGGCATGGTGTGTACAAAGACAAAATGACCTTAGGTTACATGGGGGTTGGGACAATTCCAAAAAAGCCATCGAAATTGTTGGGTAAATTAAAAATTGGAATCATGGTTTGGGTTTGGGCCAAAGCCTAGAATATTCTATCACCATAGGTTTGGGCAATCTATGGTTCACCTTATGCTAGATTGGGCCCAAACCATAGATTTGCTATAATTTTAATATGGCCTAAGACAAAAACCTTAGGCTACATAGGGCCCATGACAAGGTTGCCTAAGGTGTAAGACATGGTGACATGGGACTTTGGATAGAATGAATGAAACCTAGGGTTCGAAGGTGTAAAAGCTTAATTATAATTCCATATGTGGGCCCAAAGCAAAGACCTTAGGTTATCCAAAGGTCAAAGCCTAAAAGATTTTATTGCCATAAGTTTGGGCAACCTATGTTTCATCTTACGTTAGATTGGCATTTTATATGTGGCCTAAGGCAAAGACCTTAGGTTATCCAAGGGTCAAAGCCTAAAAAATTTTATTGCCATAAGTGTGGGCAACCTATGGTTCATCTTATGTTAGATTGGGATTTTATATATGGCCAAAGGCAAAGACCTTAGGCTACACAAGGCAAGGACAAGGTGGCCTAGGGTGCAAGACATGATGACATGGGGCTTTGAATAAAATGACCTTAGGTTACATAAAGGCCATGATAAGGTGGCCCAAGGTGCAAGACATGGTGGCATGGGGCTTTGAACATAATGACCCTATGCTGCCCAGGGTTCCAAAGTGTAATAACTTAATTATAATTTCATATGTGGGGCCCAATGCAAAGAGCTTAGGTAATCCAAAGGTCAAAGTCTAAAAGATTTTATTACCATAGGTTTGGGCAACCTATGGTCATTTTGTGCTAGATTGGAATTTTATATATGGCTTAAAACAAAGACTTTAGGTTACACAAGGCTAGGACAATGTGGCCTAGGGTGCAAGATAGGGTGGCATAGGACCTTGAAAAAAATGACCTTAAGCTACCTAAGGTTCCAAGGTGTAGTAGTTTGATTATAATTCCATATGTGGCACCCAAGGCCAAAACCTTAAGGTATCAAAAGGCCAAAGCCAAAAAACTAGTATTGCCATAAGTCTAAGCAACCTATGGTCCAACTTGTGGTAAATTGGAATTTTATAAATGGCTTAGGACAAAGGCTTTAAGCTACATGGCTAATGGGGATCAAATCAAGGTGGTGTGGTGTGCAAGACATGGTGGCATGGGGCCTTCAACAGAATGACCTTAAGTTACTTAAGGTTCTAAGATGTAATAACTCAAGTAAAATTCTATATATGGGGCCCAAGACAAAGACCTTAGGCTACTGAAGGGGCGAACCAAGGTGTTTAAGGCTTAAAGAATGGTGGTATTACACCCATGACATAATGACCCCTTGCAATGATAAGGTTGGGGCCTTAAACATAGTGGCATGGTGTCCTAAGCATGGGTATCATGGAGTTGGGACCCCTTCATGGGAACAAACCAATGTTTGAAGGTTATTAGTAACCGAAACCCCTCTAGGTACCAAGGCAATTTTACATCTTGATAACCATGGTTCTCAAAAATCCAATGCTTGATTCTGATTTATAACTACAACTATCAAAAATTCAAATACATGTGTACTAGTTGGGCATGTATGTTGTTTTGTTAATAACCATTGGTTATGGTTTTTTAGATTTTGCACAATCAAATACCCACATGTTGCTTATTTTATATTTTTAAAAATATGAATAAAAAACCACTAGTGCTAGATTTGTGAAGAGGGAAAGGATTTGAATCAAAGAATTGTTAGTTCCAACTATTTCATAACATTCAACGAACTAATTTTTTAATGAAAAAACTCGCACAAAACAAGTGAGTATGTAAACTACTATAAGATTTTTTTCATTTTTTTGGAGAACCATGGTTATATATTAGAATTGGTCCTTGGATTATTTTTTGTGAATTGAAGTTATGAATTGTAAGAACTACCTTAATAATTGGCAAAGTTTGGTGCAATATCTACTACTTACATAACAATGGTTCAAACTTTGAACTTAAAAAGTACAAACCAACAACGATTCAAAAGTAGGAAATGTTTCATGAATGGTTTTTTCCAAAAGTATGAAAATGTGCATTTAAGAATTTGAAACTAGGAGATTCAATGTCCTTATAATTCACATGGTTTTTCTAGCTTAAGACTAATTTCAAATTATTAAATGAGATGAATAAAAATTATTTTTATGATATTTTATCGTTATTATGCCATCATCCTATTGATGATAATTTCAATGATAATGATTCATTGGAATTAATTTGTGCAGGACAACTTTAGCTTGCAAATGTTGTAATTTGGATAATTCCAAATTAGAATATGTTTAGCCAATTCCAAATAATGAAGCATAAAAATTCGTCTCTTTGAATTTGCGTCTTTTTAAAGTTTTTTTCCCAACATCATATTCATGAGCAAATTTTCAATACCTTTTTCATTATTTTGCATCCCATTTCTTTTGAAGTGATTTTTAATTCAATTCTAGAATTGATTTCAATTGAATCGGAGTTCAATTCAAATTCCATTCAATGTATCTGAGTTCAATTCAATTCAAGTTGTATGCAATGTCATTCAATATTTTCTTTCAAATGGAATTTAATTTTCAGAAGGTCAATTATTTTTTTCATCGATTGACTAGTTGATTGTCATTGGTAGTGCATGGCAACATGAAGCCTAAACAATTAAAATGTCAAGGTGGGGAGGGAAAAATAGGTTCAAGGTCAATGATTAGTGATTTGTATTTCATACAAGATCTACACTAATTATTGTCTTAATTTCCAACTTCACAATTAGATTCATTGGAACTCTAAAGTAAACACTTGAAGATAGAGAAGATATTGGGAGAGGTGCGAGTTTCTTTCCATTTTTTGTCATGTTCTTCAAAATTATTATATTCACTAGATGGGATCAATCATGGTTCTCACAAATGTTACAATTTAAAAAGTGAGGAAAACATCATCATGTGCATGCATTATGATTCCATATGCTTGATCAAGTTTATACCCAAAATTTTCTTTGTTGTTTCATTTTCTCTCATCACTATATTGACTTGTTTCAATTTTCAATTCTCATATTGAATTGTTGTTTCAATTTCTTATCAACTTTGCCCAAGTTTCAATTTTTTGTGACCATTCATTATTGTTTCAATATTCAATTGTTGTTTCAATTCAAAAACTTCAAAACATAAATTCTATGGACATGAAAAGGCACCAAAAATAAAATAAAATTTATGTCCACATTGATGGGTAGGTATTAGTTAGTTAGACTTGGAATAGGTAGGGATAAATGACATAGACATACATACAACATTTTTTTAATTATATAGATTGATTAATTGCCCAACGCCTATGCAAAGATAATTTAACACCCATGTCATATAATGTGAGAAATTCAACTATATTGACATTCCAATAATTCAAAAGCTTTTACAAACTTTCAATATCTCTTCAAGTGTTATTTACATCTTCTTAAACTTATAAAATCGACTTTGATTTTCAACTACAGTGCCACTAATGAGGCTTCTCAAGTGACATTTTTAACCTCCTCCAATGACACCATGAAGACCTTCCTAACTTCCTTTGCTAATGTATTGTGGACCTTCTCAAACTTTCAAGATTTCAAATTCTTTCGGAAGTATGCAGTGTTGAAAATAAACAAGCTTACTTTCTGATAAAAGTAGAGCAATAGAATCAATGTCCCAGGTAACATAGAGGGCACCTTACATTCACTTGGGTTCTTCACTGCTTTGCAGTAGCAGTGACAATGAAATGATGAAAAAAATGAGTTTATTTTGTGAAAATGAAATTTCATTTGAATGAAATTTCATATTGCATTTTGAAATAAATGCAATTCAAATACATTGAATGAAATTCAAATTCCATTCAATTGAATTAGAATCAATTTGAATTCAATTTGGCCTTAGTTCAAACCAATTTGAATTCTATTGAGTTATTCTCATAATTTCGTTGAATTGAAGCAAATTATGAAAAGGCACATGATCAATTCTTTTCCCGTATCCATGTAAGTGGGTCAGTGAAAGAAGTGTAGTAGTTACCTGGTTATAGAATGCTTTCCTAATTGTCTTGAAGACTATATATAATTGTCAAATTGATGACCATACTATTGGACTCTATACATGTTTCACCTAAACCAAGTAGAATTATACTGTCACTGGAATGAATATTCCTCCTAGAGAAGACAAAGAATCTTGCACCTACTGTTTAGGAATAGGAGTGATCTTACACCTACCAACAAAGTGTAAGATCCTTCCCACTCATACTTCTCATAAGATACCTTCCACTCCTAAGACTTCAAGATCGATATATGCCAAGGCTGATGATAAGGTTCATCTTATTCTTTGCAATGGTTGAAGACACACGGGTGGGGAACATTCCCAAATTGTGGGGCCAGACTCAGTGAACCGCTCGCCATAGGACCTTTGTTTTCAGAATGTCCCCACCCTGGAGGCTTCACCCTACACAGAATTGTCAATATGCATAAAACCACAACCATCTAATGGCACAAGGACTCAAACAAGGACCCTCCAAGTTCATGAAATTTAATGCTCAATTTCCAGCTCTATAACCCTAAACCAACCAGGAAATCACTACAATCATCAAAATAGATCACATTCAAGAATGATCATGATCGCCAGAATCACCCAGAGTAACAGATACACAATACCCATCTCTGGGTGTAGTTGCTATGGTTGTATACAAGTGATAAAAAGTACAGTTCACATATAGCAAGCGGCGCATGCAGTCATGTATATTACGATACCTAGAGAGCTAAGCTACTCAGCTCAAGGTCTTCATAATAAACACTACGGGATAATATCCACATACACCCGCAACACATCTGCGCACATCTGATGCTAACAGTAGCAACAACAACAATGCCAAATACAAAAGTTCCAAGTTCACAGTAGACCAAGCCAAAGGCAATCATGTCCATCATGAGCTTATTCAGCAATGGGTAGCTTCTGTTTTTGTTGCAAGGTGAAATCTGGCTTCTTTTAGTTCCTATGTCTGTAGCATAATTAAACAATTGTGCAGTGACACACACTTGACTCCTCACACTGCAAGTCAAGACCCACAACAAAACCTTGGATCATCACACTGTGAGTGATTCTGGCTGAATTTGCATGAGCTGCATCTTGTTCTCAACTTGGGAAGAGGTTGCTGGAATCTCTAGTGGAAACCGAGTGTGCTCTTCCAGGAGACGTAACACTTGGTCATCAGCCGGATGTGGTGGTACTTCCTGTTCAATGCTAGTATAGTTGACCAAAATCTTCAAAACTGCCTGTCTCTCAGGCATGCTGAGGATTGCACCTTTTGCTCTGATACACAATGATGCTGCTGCAGCTGTGCCAAAATCCAATTTTCCCAGCAGTTTACAGTCAAGATTCGATGCAAATGATTGTGCCAATTTTTTCAGAAATGTTCAGGAATCTCACCAAGAAGAGTTTGTCAAGTAGCCTGAGTACTGAGAGATTTGAACCAGAATCCAATTGCCAGACATTCCAGGATAATCCATGACAACTCCCAATCTGAAGAGTACAAATGCCAAGAGTGGGTAGGGGAAAAGAATACCTGCAAATCTCAAGGCTCCACTGGGTGACTGGCGCTCAATAAGAGCCACAGCATACGCAGCTGTAAAGGCATCACTGGCACCTGTAGTGTCAACCATGACTGGAGGCTGAATGGCATGCTGAATCAGTGGAGGCCCATCTTGTGGAACTAGAACTGCGCCTTTTCCACCCAGCTTCACCAAAACATTCCTAACACCCTGCAATCACACAGCCAACATGTTTCATCACTAGTAAGTCATGTGAAATTTTTTCTTTTAGGTCTATTGGTTTGGGAAACAAGGCAAGCAAAGCAAGCCCATCATCTATATCATGATTTAGAACTCATGAAATATTAGCAGAGCAAGAAGGTATTATTGCATGCCACAAATGCAATTCCTCCAAAACAGATACACTTAGGAACTGCTGGCAAGAGAAGAACCATACCATCAGTTGGATCTTGGCAGCAGCTTTGATAACTTGCTCCCATGTGTTTATTGGCATCCCTGTTAGGCGTGCCACCTCCAACTCATTGGCACTCAGCACTGTGACGCATTTGAGGAGCTCTTGAGGAATTGGGGTCCCAGTGCCCCCTGCATCCAAGATTACAGGAATGTTTGCACTCCGTGCAATCTGCAAACATATCCTGCTAGATTAGGTCACATTCGGATGCTGCTCACAAACTCGAAGACATGTGACACAGTCAGATACTGAAAAAGGGGATTTTCACCCAGTCCCACAACAAGCTCTAATCTATTGCTGGTCAAATGAGTCTGCCTTGAAAACAAGGTTTCAAGACTTCAGAATCATAATCCATTCAGAACAAAAACAGACAAGTCTCCCTGTTGCAAGAAACAACAAGAAAGCAGAAGAAGAGAAAAAGAATGTTGCAACAACCAAAAGCAGTTTGGGCTCCCTTTTATTTTTTCAAGGTAAGAAAGTATGGACAATTGACCCAAATAGCACCTTTGCTGCCTCCATGTTGACACTATCTGGAACCTCCCGCTGCAAAAGCACAGCACCTGCCCGCCGTATCAGTTGTTGTACAGTGGTCGTCAGCCGATTGATGCCATCTGCTAAGCGTGGCCAAGACACATTTGCTCCTTGCACAACAACAGTTGATCTTTTTCCTCCTGGTTGTATCATCACCAATGCATGACCAGTTGGACCTTTCACCATGTTCATATGGTCCAAGCGCACTCCAGCAGACAACAGTGCATCTCGCACCAGACTGGCATGTCCATCCTTCCCAACCTGGATACCAGATGCCCCAAAAACTGCAGTTGTAGGACTTTAGGAGGAAATGTACACTTTTGTCACTGGAGAGAGCTGGACACCCATCACACAAGAACCAGATTTCTAGGGATTTCACAAACACCAAACAAAAGAGAGCAAGAATACAAATTCACTAACCTAGTATGAGGAATCATGCACCATGAAGGACACATGATGGACATCTCTCTACAATGGAATTGTGCACCCTAAAGAACAGATGTGGCACATCTCTGTTCAATGCAATCATGCATCCTGATGGACAGACGATGATGATGCACAGCTTCATTGTAGAAAAGACATATACAGTTTAATCCCCAATCTTGTCAGAGTACTGCATCTGAATCTGGTAGAAAGAAAAACTTCAAGCAAACCCAATGCATGTGTTGTTGACCACTGCCACACCAAGCTTAGACAATGGGTATTCACATACCTTGAAGGAAAGGGTAAAAGACATAATGGGTGCCATTGCTTTTGGTAATCCTTCAAAGGAAAAGACTATTTCACCAAGCAAAATCACAGGAGATTTTTGGCAACAGCAACAGTGGAAGTTTTGAGCTTAAGAAGATATCATCTCTCAAGTCTAGGTCTGTCTAGAGAAGCAGAGACATGGGGGTGTCTGATACTGGCAAGGAGGAGGAGGAGGAGGAGAGCATTCCATACCTGGCCAACGAAGTAGGTGGGATATGACAAGCGAGCCGCACAAGAAGCTTGACTGGCACCTTTCCCACCAGCGAAAGTCTGGCCGCTCTTAGCAACAATCCGTTCACCTTCCTTGGGGAGAGTGTCGACCTCTACGAAGATATCGGCATTGGCTGATCCGACCACAACCAAGGGAGCGCTGAGAGTCATCTTGTTCTTGTTCTTCCTTCTTCACGTACCCTTCTTTACCGAAGAAGAGGGGTTGTTGGGTTTCCCGGTCTTGAGTTCCGATTCCGAAAATCCAACGCAAGTAGGACAATGGGTTCGGCGCTCACGAGAGACCCAAATCACAAAAGGAGTGAGTGGGTTGTTGTTGTGGGAATTCTTCTTTTTATGTGGCACCTGGGATAGCGAAGTTCTGGGAAGCTGCTGCTGCTGCTACGACAGGTGAAGGAATTGGCATTCTTGGTATATGGAAACGAAGAAGAAGAGTCAGGAAAATAAATGCGAAGAAGAATCCGCAATGCCACAAAACTATAGAGGGCTGCTAAGACCAAAACTGAACGCAGAAGAGGAGAACGACGACGCAGCAGAGGAATTGTCGGGTAAACTATAGAGGTCTGCTAAGACCAAAACTGAACGCAGAAGAGGAAGACGACGACGCAGCAGAGGAATTGTTGGGTTCTTACGAGAGCAAGGGAAAATGATCGTGAACTATAGAAGATGATGCGCAATTGGAACGTCCACGGACAGCGGGAGAAAACTGGTGCGTTCGAACTTCCCAAACACAACAACAACAACAACAACAACAACACAAGCGCGCAGTTGCTCGCAGAGAAAACACAAACAACAAGACCCAGTTCTTCAACAAGGACCAAAATTCTTCTTCTTCTCCTTCTATCTTCCTGCGCACTACCCTCGTGATCAGTTGTTTCCCACCACCACCACCAGCACTACTACTACTGCTACTGCGACAACTAAAAAGTACAGTTGATCTTGCGGCCTTCAGACTCAGCTCTGCGCACAAACAACCCAACAAACCAGACACAAACTTATAGAGCTTTGCACAGAGCGAGGAGTCGTAGCACGCAGGAGGAGGCCCACCCAACAACCCAACAAGGTCCAAGGTCCAGAGAGAGAGAGAGAGAGAGGAGACGTGGGCGTGAATCCAACTGCAGCGGCCAGTCCAGACTTGCCCGGGCACGAATCTTGTCACAAGTTTCGAGAACTCAGTTGGAAAAATTCCCAGAAATTTGTGGAAACACAGAGACTTGTAGAGCACGAACGAGCGAGAGAAGATCACAACAGAAACAAAAACAACAAAAGTCTTGAGAGAGAGAGAGCGTGCCAGCGACAAAGCCCACGACGACGACGACGGCCCCGCGGCAGCGAGCGAGAAAGAAGACGTTTGGTGAGTGCCGGGGAACTGCCGGTAAGTGCTGACGGGTGGCTGATTTGACTGCCGGAGGGCTGGACGGACGGGACGGAAAGATGGACGGTAATGATTTGGGTTTGGGCAGCGATAGCGGCCGTTAGTTACGTCACCTCGATGTCACCCTTCATTCCGTCAGACGCTTCTTGTTCTTGAGACATCAAATTAGACCTGAGATTCTGAACAATGTTTGGGGGGGGGGGGGAGGGGGGGGTTGTAGCAAATTGGGGGATCCTCCTCGGGAGGATTTTAGCAGGACAAAAATAACAATTAAAATAAAAAAGATAATTTTATTTTAAAAAAAAATCA
>Ga0116227_10012661_pt1 | contig 13623 bp, 9 predicted proteins | sample S1TSphgellanicum_FD_89693 | JGI IMG/M metagenome (GOLD analysis project Ga0116227, IMG submission 89693) | Host-associated microbial communities from peat moss isolated from Minnesota, USA - S1T2_Fb - Sphagnum magellanicum MG | ecosystem: Host-associated > Plants > Peat moss > Unclassified...
GCAGACAAAGACGAAAATAATGGCGGTAATGCAAATGTGATTATTGAAGACTGCACCTATGGATTTTGTCATAGTGCCTTAACCCTTGGAAGCGAATCCATTTACAACCACAACATCATCTTGCGCAGGATCAATATCCAAAATGCGGAGCGCCTGCTTTGGCTTAAAATGCGGGGTGATACGCCTCAAACCTACGAATATGTGCTGGTAGAAGATATCAAAGGATCTAACATAGAAAATTTCATCTATATTCGTCCATGGACACAGTTCTTCGACCTTAAGGGAGAGAAAAACTTAAGAACGTCCTATGGCAGAAACATCACCATGCGCAATATCAAACTGGATTGCGTGAACTTTTTCAATGTTGGTTTGCCAAACGAAAGTGATCAGGCAAATGCTTTTAAGTACAGCTTGTCGGACTTCACATTTCAAAACTTAGATATCAAAGCTAAAGATCCAAAAATAGAAACCTCAATGATCAAGAACTTCAAGCTCACGAACGTTGTGGTTAACGGAAAGAAACTTTTTTAGCTAATACCGCTTTTATTCCATCAAAAAATGTGTTAGCTATTATTTACAATTGGCATCAAAGTAAAAGAGGCGCTGTCTCATAAATCATGACACAGCGCCTCTTTTAAATCAGTCGATATAATTTCTAAATCCTCAATTACTGGCGTGTTCCTGAATTTAGGTATAAAACAAAAAGAGCTTTAAATCTAAATTTAAAGCTCTTTTTGCTATTTAAGCGGAGGAAGAGGGATTCGAACCCTCGGTACCGTTGCCAGTACGACAGTTTAGCAAACTGTTCCTTTCGGCCACTCAGGCATCCCTCCGTTTCACTCAGTTACTTGTCCTGAGGGAGTGCAAATATAGTAATAGAATAATATTTACCAAAGAAAATTACACACTTTGTAAATAATCTATTCGAACATGATAGATGCTCATCAGCATCGTCTTGAATATCAACTTTATAGTTTCTAAATCTTTTAGCGTAATATCGCAGTTATCTAACTGATTTTGTTCTAATTTATAGTTTATGATGCGTTCGACCAGGTCATTTATACTTTGCGCATCCGGATTTTTCAAACTTCTTGAGGCTGCTTCGACAGAATCTGCCAACATCAACACCCCAGTTTCTTTAGAAAAAGGTATAGGTCCGGGGTATCTGAAAATATTTTCATCTACAAATTTCTCTGGAGAATTTTTCAAAAAGGACTGGTAAAAATAATCTACCCGGGTATTTCCATGATGCGTCCGGATGAAATCAATCACGCTCTCCGGCAATTGGTGCCTTCGCGTGATTTCAATGCCTTTATGAACGTGTTTGATGATGATCTGAGCACTCTGCTCGTAAGGCAATTTATCATGCGGACTCAAGGCCGTATTTTGATTCTCTATAAAGTATTGCGGATTCTCTATTTTTCCGATATCGTGGTATAAGGCTCCTGCCCTAACCAACAACGAATTTCCACCAATTTTAAATATCGCTGCTTCGGCCAGGTTGGCCACCTGTAGCGAATGCTGGAAAGTACCCGGAGCCTTAAATGCAAGCTCCCTGAGTAATTTATTATTGGTATTGGTGAGTTCAATCAGCGCAATATCTGAAGTGATGCCGAACATCCGCTCAAAAGCGTAAATTAACGGATAGGCCAGCAAGGACAAAAGTACACTTACCACGAAAGGGATAAAGTTAAGCCATTCAATCTGGCGGATTGATCCTTCCCGCAACATGGCGATACCTAGAAAGGAGATGAAATAGGCCGACAAGATGAATAAAGCAGACAACAGTAGCTGTTCCCGTTTGATGAGGTTTCTGATACTATAAATGGCTACCATGCCCGAAGTAACCTGGTAAAACACAAATTCAAAACTATTGGCCACAAAAAAGCCCGAGATCAGTACTACCAGCAAGTGTAAATATAGCGCCAGTCGCGTATCAAAAAGAATCCGGATAATGATCGGGACAATACAGAAAGGGATGTAATAAATACTCGGCAGGTTCCATTTAATGGCCCAGGTCAGGGACAACAACATGGTCGTAATGATCAACAGAATCAATGACAACTGTCTGTTATCCGCAAAAATATCCTTCCTGAACAACTTTAGAAAAATCATCAGCAAACTGATGATAAAGCCAACCAGCAGGATCTGTCCAAAATAAACGGTTTTACTATCGCCTATGGTCTTGGTTTGCGCCTCATATGCTTCTTTGAAAGACTGTAGTTTTTGATAAACTTCATCGTCAATCACATTATCTTTAGCTACAATCAGCTCCCCTTTTTGTACCATTCCTTTAGTGGTGGATAAGCTGTTGATCGTATTGTTCTGCACCACTGCAGTCAATTTTTCATCAAAAATCAAATTGGGTTGCAAATGGTCTTCAACCAAGCCCTCAACAACTGTTTTGGCCTTCTGATTAACTGATCTAAAATTATCTCTAAAATAATCTAGGGCACTTTGTACTGTAAATACATCCTGGGTACTGACCACTTTAGAGACATTGTGATTTAATAGCGAGAAGTCATAGTACTGCTCTTCTTTCTGATGTTTTGGATTGATAGAAATGATCCCGCGGCTATAAATAGCTTTCAACAGCTTTAAAGATGCAGCCTTAGCAGCCAACTCCTCAGTCTCAGACAACGCAGCAGCGCGCCACTTGACTTCAAACTCGTTCAGGTAAGCTTCTTCCACTACACCATATAATTCAGGATTGTATTTATAAATGGGTAATACATTATCTAGAGCATCCTTCCTGTCGATGATCACCTGCGGGGTTGTTTTGAGAATGGCGAAACTGAAAGGAGAGATCAAGTCTTTATTTTTCCAGATCGTGCCTTTTTCAAATTCGTATCTAAAACGGGGTTGTTTGGGTAAAAAAATGGTAATGATGACCAAAGAAAATATCATCATCACATATTTGATGTTGGATGAATACTTCCTGTAAAGCACCTTATGCGAATTCTTTCTGATTTTTGCCAAAACGATATGAGTTGATTTATATTCAAAAATAGCACATTTTTTGGTTAGAAACGCTTTTTAATGCCATCAGTAACTCAGATTAGGCAATACTGCGCTTCGACAGAAAGGAGACAGATCAAAACCTGATTTGGGTTTTGTTCAGAAAAAAGGTACCCTGATGCGAATCTGAACCTAATCTGCTCCGACCAAGGTCCGAATCGGCCTAATTACTAAAGCGTTTTACTCAACTTGAACTTACCTTCAAATTTGCTCCGCAAAAGTTAAATTACAACAATTTAACCACCAGTACCTCCTAAATTCATAACTTTGAACTAACTAACTTATAAATCAGAATGAAAGACGTTGTTATTGTATCTGCTGTGAGAACCCCAATTGGTAGTTTTGGAGGCTCATTGGCAAGTTTTTCTGCCCCGCAACTTGGTGGCATTGCAATTAAAGCCGCTGTAGAAAAAGCAGGAATTAAACCAAAAGATGTACAGGAAGTATATATGGGTAATGTATTATCGGCCAATTTAGGTCAGGCGCCGGCAACACAAGCTGCAAAATTTGCCGGTTTACCAGATGTACCCAATACCACCGTAAACAAAGTATGTGCTTCAGGTACCAAAGCCATTATGCTCGCCGCACAAAGTATCGCCCTTGGGCAAAATGACATTGTGGTTGCAGGTGGTATGGAAAGCATGAGTAATGTACCTTATTATTTGGATAAGGCCAGAAATGGCTATCGCTTAGGCCATGGTCAGATTACCGATGGTTTGGTTAAAGACGGATTGTGGGATGTATACAATGATTACCACATGGGCTCTGCAGCCGAACTTTGCGCTACTGAATGTGGTTTTAGTCGGGAAGAGCAAGATGCTTTTGCCATCAGTTCTTACAAAAAATCACAGGCCGCACAGACGGCGGGCAGATTTGATGAGGAGATTGTGCCTGTTGAAGTGAAAGACCGTAAGGGTGATATTACCCTTGTGACCAAAGATGAAGAACCGTTTACGGTTAAATTTGATAAAATCGCAGGATTAAAACCTGCATTTAAAAAAGATGGTACAGTGACCGCCGCAAATGCATCTACCTTAAATGATGGCGCAGCAGCATTGGTTTTAATGAGTGCAGACAAGGCTGCAGCACTGGGCTTAAAACCTTTGGCCAAAATTGTAGCTTACGCAGATGCGCAACAAGCTCCGGAATGGTTTACCACCGCACCCTCAAAAGCGATTCCATTGGCTTTAAAAAGAGCTGGTAAAACTATAAATGAGGTAGATTTTTTTGAAATAAACGAAGCTTTTTCTGTAGTTTCACTGGCAAACAATAAAGAGATGGGCTTAAATGCAGACAAAGTAAATGTAAACGGCGGTGCGGTATCTTTAGGACACCCACTTGGTGCTTCAGGTGCCAGAATTGTGGTCACTTTATTAAGTGTTCTAGCTCAAAACGCCGGTAAGATCGGTGTTGCAGGAATTTGTAACGGCGGTGGCGGTGCAAGCGCAATTGTGGTAGAAAGTTTAAGCTAATGATTAAGGCTTTAAAACCTTTATTATTATTCATCAGCATATGCTGTGCGGAAACAAGTGTTCTGGCACAGCATACTTATGACATAAGCCATATAGCGGCCTTAAACAGCTCGAGAGATTCACTAGTCAGACTCAGTGAGCTCACTTTTGATACAGAAGATAATCAGGCTCGATTTGCGTCCAATGCTGCATTTATAAAAACGCTGGTGCGCGCATTAAAAACACCCGGATCTTTCAATTACAGCTTCGACTCTGTGAAAAAAATCTCGGTATTGAAATCGCCCGATAATAATTTCCGGATATTTTCCTGGTACGTTCCGGTAAGCGATGGAACCTACCGCTTTTTTGGAACCATACAGATGGCTACCAAAAATAATCAGCTTTCATTGCTCCCATTGATCGACGGAACTGATAACATAAATGATACAAATGCAATCACCAGTAATAAAAACTGGTATGGTGCCAGGTATTATCAAATTATTCCGGTCATCGCAAATGGTCGTCAACCTTATTATATATTGCTGGGTTGGAAAGGAAATAATGCCAAAACCTCTAAGAAAGTGATAGAAATATTATCCTTCGACAAGACAGGAACACCTATTTTTGGCAAAAATGTTTTTGACGGTGCCAAAGGCGACAAAAGTAGAAACAGAATCATCTTTGAATATAACAAACTCAATTCCATGACGTTGACACTCGACAATAATGTAAAAATGCTTGTATTTGATCATTTGGCTCCTTTTTCTCCGGAGATGGAAGGCAATTTTGAATTTTATGCTTCTGATTTAAGTTTCGATGCCTATAAGCTTTTGGACGGCCGTTTGAAACTAGTAGAAAATATAATTCTTAAAAATGAGCCTAACGCAAATGATGAGCTCTACATTGATCCGATGAATAAAAACATTGTACCGGAAAAGAAGCTTTAAGTGTACTGGATACACCACGATCATACATTAAAAATTTGTGAGTTTGCATTCATGTAACTATCTTGCGCGATGCTTTATGGCAGAGATATAACAGTACAACGAAACTATACTTATTAATACACTTTCAAGACACATGCTTAACATTCAGATATGCAAATATTTATAGCGCATCAGTAGCCAAATACAAGCTCTTCCCCTATTGAAAACCGAATAACTAACTAAATCGTACTATAAATATTTCACAAAAAAATTAACAATGAATACACAAAGTTTGGATACGCCAAATAATTTTTTCGAAAATAAGGTCATCGGACATCCCGCGGGATTGTTTGTACTTTTCTTTACGGAGATGTGGGAAAGATTCTCTTACTATGGGATGCGGGCTTTATTGGTACTCTTCCTGACTTCATCAATAATCGGAGACAATCCGGGATGGGGCTGGCCAAGGGAATACGCATTGGCAATTTATGGTTCATACACCGGTCTGGCTTACCTAACACCTATTTTAGGCGGATATATTGCCGATAAAATTATTGGTTACCGCTGGGCGGTTATCGTAGGCGCGCTGCTCATGACCCTGGGTCACCTGTCTATGGCCATTGAAATAGACCATTCTTTCATGTACCTGGGTTTATGTTTATTGGTTATTGGCAATGGCTTCTTTAAACCGAACATGACATCCATCATTGCACAGATGTACAAACAACATCCTGAGAAAAAAGATGGTGCTTATACCATTTTCTACATGGGTGTAAACGCAGGCGCATTTTTAGGAATGTTACTTTGCGGTTATATTGGCGAAAATAAGGACTGGGGATGGGCCTATGGATTCGGTTTAGCTGGTATTTTTATGTTTATTGGTATGTTACAATTCTATTTTACCCAAGGAATTTTTGGCAACATCGGTTTAAAACCTTTGAAAAATCAGGTGATAGACCTTAATGAAACACCAGAGGAGGCTACACGCAATCCATTTTCTAAATTTGACCTAATCGTGATTGGTCTAATTGCAGTAATCGGCCTTTCCTGGATCATCAATGATCCGGTATCCAAAATTACGAGCATGAACTTATTCAACTTTACAATCGGCGGCATAGCGGGCAGTAACCTGATGATCGTGATTGCATTGTTATTGTTCCTGTTCATCCTGGTGAAAAGAATTTCTCAATATACGCCCATATTAAGAGATAAAATGATCGCAGTAATTATCCTTGCTTTCATTACTATCTTTTTCTGGGCTTCTTTTGAGCAGGCAGGTGGATCCATGACCATTTTTGCTAAAGACTATACCCAAAGGGTATTGACCGGTGATTCGAAGGTGATTTTCAACGTGGTAAACACTTTAATTACCGTAATCCCTCTGATGATCATCTCTTATGTGCTATTGAAACTATTCGCTCAAACTTTTGGTAAATATTCTTTAGGTAACATCATCCTGGCTTCAGGCTTTGTGATCATTTGGGTAATTGTCATTTACATGCTTAAAAATCAATATAGCGAAGTTAAATCTGAAGTTCCGGCTACCTGGTTCGGTATCTTAAACTCTTTATTCATCATCAGCTGTGCGCCTATCGTATCCAAACTTTGGGAAAGTAAATACAACCCTTCTGCAACTTATAAAAACGGTTTCGGAATGATCCTTTTGGGGATTGGTTTCGCGGTATTGGCTTATGGCGCAAGTAGCATCCCGCAGGGTGCTGCTGTAGCATCGGTAAGTATGATCTGGCTGGTTCTGGCTTATTTCTTCCATACCATGGGTGAGTTGTTCATCTCACCGGTAGGTTTATCTTATGTAAGTAAACTGGTTCCGGGAAGAATGATTGCCATCATGTTTGGTATCTGGTACCTGGCCATTGCCATTGGTAATAAAATCGCAGGTACCATGGGTGGTATGATAGACGAGATTACTTCAAAATATTCCATGACTACGTTCTTCCTGATCTTCACCTTTATTCCTGTAGGATTGGGGCTCATTATCATGTTATTAACTCCTGTACTTAAACGGTTGATGCACGGCGTAAAATAACCAGAAAAGCCTTTGAAACATAACTCAAAGGCTTTTTTCAATTCATAGAAAAATCAAAATGCAACAAAACATGACGCTGGAAGAGATCCAGGACTTTAAAGGTAAATACCCAAAGCAGCTTTGGGCCTTATTTTTGGTAGAAATGTGGGAACGTTTCTGCTTTTATGGCATGCGTGGAATGCTCACCATTTTTATGATTGATAAGATTGTGGGACTTGCGCTGAGTGATAAAAATGCCAATCTTCAGTATGCAGCTATCCAGGCATTTGTATATGCATTTACATTCCTTGGTGGTATTTTCGCAGATAAGATTTTAGGGTTCAGAAAATCACTCTTCTTTGGGGGGATGATTATGATCCTTGGCAACTTAATTATTGCGGCATCACCGAAAGAATTCTTTTATATCGGGATCACACTTTCCATTATTGGAACCGGATTTTTCAAACCCAACGTTTCTTCCATGGTAGGCGATTTGTACAAAGAAGGCGACGGAAGAAGGGATGCTGGTTATGGTATGTTCTATGCCGGTATCAATATCGGTGGCTTACTGGGCGGTGGTTTGTGTGTGTATCTGGGTAAATATGTTTCCTGGAATTACGCCTTCCTTGCCGCAGCTATTGTGATGATGATCGGATTGATTACCTTCTTATTTACCAAGAAAACACTTGGTCCGATTGGTGATTCACCGCTAAAAAACATGCCTGTGGCTAAGAAAAGAGTTCGTGAAATTGGTGTTTATCTTTTCTCCCTGATTTCTATCCCTTTGATCCTGATCATGGTGCAGAACACACATTATACAGATTATTTCATGTATACCATTGCACCGCTGTCAATCATCTATTTTCTGTATGAAACGTATCAAGTAAAAGACCGCAAGTTGCAGATGAAATTGTTCGCTGCGTTTATTTTTATTTTTTGTTATTTCTTATTCAACGCCATCTATGAACAAAGTGGTGGCTCTTTATCTCTTTTTGCAGAAAAGAACCTGTCGCATACTTTGCTATTCTTTAACATCGATCCCAATGTGGTTAACAACAGTTCTAATTCCTTATTTGTGATTGTACTGAGCCCACTGATCGGTTTATTGTGGTTGTGGCTGGCCAAGAAGAAAATGGAGCCGAATTCCATCATTAAGTTTGGTATCGGATTTTTATTCCTGGCAGCATCCTTTTACATTTTCTTTTATACTCGTTTCTTTGCGGATGCCAATGGAATAACTTCATTAAACCTGTTTACCTTGGGTTATTTTGTAACCACCATAGGTGAGCTTTGCCTGGGGCCGATTGGTATGTCGCTGGTTACACAATTATCTCCCAAAAAACTGACCGGTATGATGATGGGTATGTGGTTTTTAGCCAGTGCGTTTGGACAGTTTGCAGCAGGTAAATTCGGTGCTGAAATGTCAGTAAGTGGCGAAAACGTTTCATTATTGACCAAGCTCGAATCTTATACTACAGGCTATTACCAATTGGCTATTTATGCAGCAATTGCCGGAGTATTCTTGATTCTATTCTCTCCTTTAATTAAGCGTTTAATGCAAGGCGTTAGCTAAAACTTCGCGATTTAACATATTTTAACCTGTAACTCTAGCCCGGTTGCAGGTTTTTTCATTTAGTTTCCATAATTTCGCCAAATAATTCATTTACTGTGTCAGATAGCCTGGTTATAATCCCAACATACAACGAAAAAGAGAACATTGAAAGGATCATTAGAAAAGTATTTTCTTTGAGTTATTTTTTCGAAATCCTGATCATTGACGACGGTTCTCCTGATGGCACAGCAGATATCGTAAAGCAGCTGCAACAAGAATACCCAGCACTGCATTTGGTACAACGGAATGGAAAACAAGGCCTGGGCACGGCCTATATCCATGGTTTCAAATGGGCATTGGAGCGACCTCAGTACGAATATATCTTTGAAATGGATGCTGATTTTTCTCATAATCCGGACGATTTGATTCGTTTGCGTACAGCTTGTGTTGGCGGTGCTGATCTGGCCATTGGATCGAGATACGTGAACGGCGTAAACGTAGTAAACTGGCCTATGGGCCGTGTATTGATGTCTTATTTTGCATCAATGTATGTACGTACCATTACTAGGATCAAGATTCAGGATGCTACAGCTGGTTTTAAATGTTACCGCCGTAAAGTACTTCAAACCATTCCGATGGATAAGATTAGGTTTGTAGGCTATGCTTTCCAGATTGAGATGAAATTCACCGCAATTAAATATGGCTTTAACGTTGTTGAAGTCCCCATCATCTTTACAGACCGTACCGAGGGCTCTTCAAAAATGAGTACCAGTATATTCCGGGAAGCTTTTATTGGGGTAATTCAAATGAAAGTATGGAGCTGGTTCAGGAAGTACGATCGCGCATCATAGTAGCAAAGTCCCAGTTTTTATCCATAGCAGCCACAATTTTCACCATTCTTTTGGTTCGTGTAGCATCAGTCTTTGCCGTATTGAGCCAGTTGATGAAGTAGTTTTGGTGAGATTTTGGTTGCTTCAAAAAATTTTGCATCAGGTGTGGTTCATCTGAAAGGCAGATTTCCAAATCTTCGGGCATTTCAATTTTGAAGGTCGTATCCTCTGCTAAAGACAAGTCGAGCATTGCGCCATTTTCTTTTCTCAGCTTTTTACGCAGTGCTCCGTTTAAGGCAATAATAAAATTCCCCTCCCCCATTGGCACCAAGCAAAGTCCTTCAATTGCGACCCGATCCAGGTGCCCTTTCACCCTAAAGCTTTTTCTGCAATCTGGCTTGATCTGATTGGCAATATCGAATGGAATGAAAACGTAGGTCCAGCCTGCTTTTTCACCCACTTCATGGAAACGTTCTATTTCTGCTTTGAAAGTGATCATTCAAGGTTAAAGATAAGGAAGAATTTAGTGTTTTTTGTTAGAATTTCTCTTCAACCCCAAGCCCAAATAAAGCAAAATCGTATTTCACCGGATCTAAAGGATCAAATCTGAGTAATTCATTGGTCAGTTCTACAGCAGTTCTCCAGTCGGTTTGTTTGCGCTCAATTAAACCCAGTCTCCTTGCCACACGATCCACATGCACATCACATGGACAGATCAGATCCTTGGGTTGAAGGGTATTCCAGATCCCAAAATCAACACCAAGACTGTCTTTACGCACCATCCACCTTAGGAACATATTTAAACGTTTACAAGTGGATTTTTGCAAGGGCGAAGAAACATGTTTGATGGTTCTTCTCGGAAAATCTGGTAAGGAGAAGAAATAAGAGCGGAAATAATTGAGGGAACGTTCTATGACCGGCTTTTGCTGGTTTAATTCAGAGAGCATACAAGTCGAAGAGACATACAATCCACCTTCCTCATAATTACCTAACAGCTGCTCAGATACAAAATCTGTTTGAAATAGATCTTCAGGCATTAAAAACGCCGTTTCCAGACTGTCAGATTGCTGATAGTGCTGGTTGAAGAAAGATACAAAATACAGCAGATCTGTATCGTTAAAAGTACGGTGTTTGAAACCGAGTAGTCCTTTAAGGTCTGCATCGCCGTGATGCAGCATAAAATTGTACGGATCATTATCCATACGCTTAAACAATTCATTACACTTGTTAATGATCGTTTTACGTTGCCCCCAAGCTAAAATTGCCGCAAAAAATGCGGCAATTTCGATATCTTGTTGCTTTGAATACTGATGCGGAATACAAATGGGATCATTTTCAATGAAGTTTGGCCGATTGTACTGGCTGTACTTCATGTTTAAAAAATCTTTAAGCTCTAAGAATTCCAATCGGTTGTATTTAAAATTTAAATTTATTTAAGTGCTTGCTCTAAGTCGGCCAGTAAGTCGTCAATATCCTCCACGCCTACGCTTAAACGCAATAAATTATCGGTTACACCTACTTTTTCACGTTCTTCTTTTGGGATAGAACCATGCGTCATGGTCGTTGGGTGATTGATTAAAGACTCTACGCCACCCAAAGATTCTGCAAGGGTAAATACCTTAAAGGAAGAAGCTACGCGGAAAGTTTCCTGCAGATCCGCTCCTTTTAAAGTAATGGACACCATACCACCAAAGCCGCGCATTTGCTTTTTGGCGATGTCATGGTTGGGATGATCTTCAAAACCTGGCCAGTAGATTTTATCTATTTTTGGATGGTTTTTCAGGAAGCGCGCTACTTTCTCGCCGTTCTCGCAATGTGCTTTCATACGCAGGTGTAGCGTTTTGATTCCTCGGAGTACCAGGAAAGAATCTTGCGGACCAGGAGTTGCACCACAAGCATTGTAAATGAACCAAAGGTCTTTATACAATTGGTCGTCATTGACCAACAAAGCCCCCATAACCACGTCAGAGTGACCGCCAATGTATTTGGTAACGGAGTGCATCACAATATCTGCCCCTAAATCCATAGGATTTTGCAGGTATGGAGAAGCAAAAGTGTTGTCCACCGCCAACAGCAACTGATGTGCTTTGGTAATTTTAGCCACGCCCTCAATGTCGATGATACGCATGGTTGGATTGGTTGGTGTTTCTATCCAGACCAGTTTGGTTTTCTCATTCACGTATTCGAGAATATTTTCAGGTTTGGCCAAGTCGATAAAATGAAATTTGATACCATATTTTTCGTATACTTTAGTAAAAATACGATACGAACCACCATAAAGATCGTTTCCGGTAATCACCTCATCGCCAGGCTTCAACAACCGCATTACCGTATCCGTTGCACCCATACCACTGGAGAAAGCCAATCCGTATTTGGCATTTTCCAAAGCTGCCAGGCAGTCTTCTAAGGCCTTACGAGTAGGATTTGTTCCCCTGGAATACTCATAACCTTTATTGTCTCCAGGCGATTTTTGCCAATAGGTAGACGTTTGATATATAGGCGTCATTACTGCGCCGGTTGTCGGATCAGGCTCCTGGCCTGCATGGATCGCTTTAGTTGCAAATTTCATATCTTTCGTTTTTTAGTAAGCCCTGGCAAATAAAACTCTTTGTTTAGAAGGTTTACCAGAGTAAATACAAATGCCATCTTCCAGTTTATTGTCTAAAGGAACACAACGGATTGTCGCTTTCGTTTCCTCTTTAATCTTTTGCTCGGTTTCAGGCGTACCATCCCAATGCGCAGCAATAAATCCAGCTTTAGTATCCAGCAATTCTTTAAACTCATCGTAAGAATTAACCTCCGTAATGTGTTCGTTACGGAACGTAGCTGCCTTATTGTAAATGTTTTCCTGTATTTGTTCAAGCAACTGCACCAGGTAAATTTCGATCCCATCCTGTGTAACCGTTTGCTTTTCCCTGGTATCGCGGCGCGCTACTTCTACTGTTCCGTTCTCCATATCCCGGCCCCCTACTGCAATTCGGATGGGTACACCTTTCAGTTCATATTCGGCAAACTTAAATCCGGGACGTTGCGTATCGCGGTCGTCATATTTAACAGACACCCCCATTCTTTTGAGCTTGGCAATCAGTTCATCGGCAAAACCACTGATATTTTTAAGTTCTTCTTCAGTTTTATAAATTGGCACGATCACCACCTGGATAGGAGCAAGTTTTGGAGGCAATACCAAACCTGCGTCATCACTATGAGCCATAATCAATGCACCAATTAGACGGGTAGAAACACCCCATGAACTGGCCCATACGTGTTCAATTTTCCCTTCCTTGTTGGTAAATTTTACATCAAAAGCTTTGGCAAAGTTCTGCCCAAGGAAATGAGAAGTACCGGCTTGTAATGCTTTACCATCCTGCATCAAAGCCTCTATACAATAGGTATCCAGCGCACCTGCAAAGCGCTCGTTTGGTGTTTTAACACCTTTGACTACCGGTACGGCCATCCAGTTCTCGGCAAAGTCGGCATATACGTCCAGCATTTGCTTAGTCTCTGCTACCGCCTCTTCAGAGGTGGCGTGCGCGGTATGCCCCTCCTGCCATAAAAATTCGGTAGTACGCAGAAACAAACGTGTACGCATTTCCCAACGTACGACATTGGCCCACTGGTTGACCAGGATTGGCAGATCACGGTAAGATTGAATCCAGCCTTTATAGGTATTCCATATAATGGTTTCTGAAGTTGGTCTGACAATCAGTTCTTCTTCCAGTTTAGCAGTTTCGTCAACAATAATATTTCCATTTCCGTCATTTTTCAAACGATAATGTGTCACAACGGCACATTCTGTTGCGAAACCTTCTACGTGCGATGC
>Ga0116227_10012662_pt1 | contig 13622 bp, 11 predicted proteins | sample S1TSphgellanicum_FD_89693 | JGI IMG/M metagenome (GOLD analysis project Ga0116227, IMG submission 89693) | Host-associated microbial communities from peat moss isolated from Minnesota, USA - S1T2_Fb - Sphagnum magellanicum MG | ecosystem: Host-associated > Plants > Peat moss > Unclassified...
CTGGACGTGCCAATCGTGCGGCACATTGCACGACCGCGATCACAATGCGGCGTGTAATCTTGTACGATACCCGGAGAGTTGGGCCGGGTCAGTCCATGGAGCGGATGGCGCTGGCGACGGTCGTTTGACCGCGTGAAACCAGCCGCGATGAAGTGGAAAGATTTGTGTATGCAAATCACAACGGCTAGTTCATGCGGAAACTTCTCGCGGCGTCAATTTGCGTCGTCTGCATTGGGTCAGTCGTGGGGTCGGGACCCTCGGCGGCGTCGGATAAAACCAACGCGTTCGCGCCGCATCCAGCCACCCGAGCGCTGCGCACTCACGCGAGCCCAGGGCGCACTCGGCGTCCGGCTATCAGCATTCCAACGTGCACCGGTAAGGTAGGGGGTTCCTTCCTCGGCAACCAGGCCAATAACGTTGCAGATGGAGACTGGGAGTGCAGTCGTCGTCGGCGAGTCGAACGATGCGTGCGGACTTGGCGATGTCATCGGGGGCGGAGTCGGCAACGGCATCGACCATTCTGCCGATGGGTTCATCGGCGGCGGATATTTCAATGCGATTAGCGGGAACAGCGTTGCCGAGTTTGTCGGGGCCGGCGCGTTCAATTCCGCAAGTGGAGATGGATCTTTCGTCGGTGCGGGTGGTTGGGTGTTTAATGACGCGCAACAATCCAATCCAGCGGAGCCCGGAACATCGCCTCCGGTGAGGACGCGTTCGTCGGCGCGGGCGATCTCAACCAAGTCTCGGGACAAGGCTCCTTTATCGGCGCGGGCGGTTCGTCGTATGCGGCGACCGGCGCGACGACGGCGAGCAATGAAGTCACCGGGGTGGATTCGTTCATCGGGCGGGCGATAAATTACGTGACCGGATCGTGGGACTCTGTGGGCGGAGGCGTCGCGAATCGCGTCTACGGGGCGGGTTCGTTTATCGGCGCCGGCGGGTACCTGAATTCCAAGGTGGGCGATGGTTCGAATTTCATCGCCGGCAACGACGCGTTCATCGGCGCAGGCGATGTGAACTCGATCGCCTCGAACGGGGCTTTCATCGGCGGGGGACTCAGTAACACCATCAGCGCGGGGGGCACGGACGCCGCGATTGCGGGCGGCGACCACAATACCGCGGCGGGAGCGTACGGCGCCGTGGCGGGCGGCTATCACAACAACGCGACCGCAACGGCGTCGGCCGTCGGCGGCGGATCGAGCAGCTCAGCCACGGGGACTTATGCGACGATTCCCGGAGGTTATCTCAACGCCGCGAGGCCATCGGTAGCTTCGCCGCGGGCACGCAAGCCAAGGCGCGTCACAACGGCGCGTTCGTTTGGAGTGATAATAACGGCGCGGCGCCGGTGCAGTCGACCGCGCCTTATCAGTTCGTGGCTCGCGCCTCCGGTGGTTTCTATTCCTTCAGTAACGGCGCGGAAACCGCGGGCGTGAAGCTCAACCCGGGCTCGGGCGCGTGGAGTAATCTCAGCGACCGGACCATGAAAACCGGTGTGATCCCGCTCGACGACGCGTCGGTGCTCGCGAAAGTCGCGGCCCTGCCGGTGAGCGAGTGGAGCTACACCTCCGAGCATGGGGTGCGGCACGTCGGCCCGATGGCGCAGGACTTCTATGCGGCCTTCCGCGTCGGCGAATACGACCGCCACATCACGAGCATCGACGAGGACGGCGTGGCGCTAGCGGCGATCAAGGCACTCGCCCTCCAAAACGGCAGCCTGCACGCTGAGAATCGCGAACTGCACGAACGGCTGGCGCAGGATGCGGCGCGCTTCGCCCGCGACGAGGCGCAACGCGCGCGGGACGAAGCGCAACGCGCTCGCGACGCTGCGCGCTTACTCGCGCTGGAACGAAAGGTGGATGCCCTGGCCGCGCGATAGAGCCGACTCGCCGGCGGGACCGCATCCCGCCGCCGGACCGCGCGGCCACGCCTTCCGAAGTATTTCTTCGCGTAAGGTCGGCCTAAGCTAGGCTTCGGACGTTTCGGTGACGCGCGGGCGCTACGGTACGGAGGTCGCCTCAATCTCGAGGCCGTTTTGGAGGTTCGTCGCCATCGTGCGTTCACTGGCGTCCCTGTCCGCCGGCTTGGGCGGCATCGCGTTTCTCCTCGCGGGCAGCCCCGTGTCCGCGCAGGCCACCGTGCCGTCGCATGGCGCAGCTTCAGCCGCGCTCACCAAACGAACCACGCGGCCCCATGTGCGACGGAAGAACCTTGCGCAGCTCACAACCTGCTCGACCGTGGCCTCGGACGGGTTCATCGCGCTGACCGGCGAAAGCAACTACGTCGGCCCCGATTCCGCGGTGCTCGGCGGCTCCTTCGACACCGCCTGCGATACGAGCGACGGCATCCTGGCCGGGCAGAGGAACGAGATCGGCGGCGGAGGCTACGCCTACTTGTCCGCGATCGGGGCGGGCATCGAGAATGCGATCACGGGATCGAACGACATGATCGGCGCGGGCTACCGGAACTCGATCGATAGAGACGACGCTTTCGTCGGATCCGGAGAACTGAACGATGCCTCCGGCACGGGCGCCGTCGTCGTCGGCGGCGACACTATCTACGCGGACTCGGGCGGGCTACTCGGATCGTCGGACGGAAATGTTGCCTCCGGAACGGACTCCTTCGTCGGCGCGGGCGACCTCAACCTAGTCTCGGGGCAAGGCGCGTTCATCGGCGCCGGGGGGTCATCCTATGCAGCTACCCGAGCGAGCCCTCCAGGGAACCAAGTGTCCGGCACGGACTCATTCATCGGAGCGGGCGATCAAAATTACGTGACCGGATCGTGGGCCTTCGTGGGCGGAGGCGTCGCAAATCGTGTCTACGGGTCGGGTTCGTTTATCGGCGGCGGCGGATACCTGAATTCCAAGGGGGGCGATAGTTCGAATTTCATCGCAGGCGCCGACGGGTTCATCGGCGCGGGCGATCTGAACTCGATCGTCTCGAACGGCGCCTTCATCGGCGGAGGACTCAGTAACAGCATCACCGTGGGAGGCACGGACGCCGCGATTGCCGGCGGCGATCACAATACGGTCTCAGGCGCGTACGCGGCGGTGGCGGGCGGCTATCACAACAACGCGACCGCAGCGGCGGCGGCCGTCGGCGGCGGTTCGAGCAGCTCCGCCACGGGGACGTACGCGACGATTCCCGGCGGGTATCTCAATGCCGCGAGCGGCATCGGCAGTTTTGCCGCGGGAACTCAGGCGAAGGCGCGTCACAACGGCGCGTTCGTGTGGAGCGATAATAACGGCACGGCGCCGGTCCAGTCGACCGCGCCTTATCAGTTCGTGGCTCGCGCGTCGGGTGGTTTCTATCTCTTCAGTAACGCCTCGGAAACCGCGGGCGTGAGGCTCAACGCCGGTTCGGGCGCATGGGCGTCGCTGAGCGATCGGTCGATGAAGACCGGCGTGCTCGCCATCGACGACGCGGCAGTGCTCGCAAAGGTCGCGGCCCTGCCGGTGAACGAGTGGAGCTACACCTCGGAGCATGGCGTGCGGCACGTCGGTCCGATGGCGCAGGATTTCTATGCGGCCTTCGGAGTCGGTGAAGACGACCGCCACATCACGAGCATCGACGAGGACGGCGTGGCGCTCGCGGCAATCAAGGCCCTCGCCGCCGAGAACCACCGCCTGCACGCGGAGAATCGTGAGCTGCTCGATCACCTAGCGCGGTATGCGACGCACGTTGCCCGCGAAGAAGCTAAGCGCACTCGCGACGAAGATCGGTACGCCCGCGACGACGCCCAGCGCGTTCTCGACCATGCACGTCTGCTCGCGCTGGAACGAAAGGTCGATGCCCTTGAAGCCCGATAGTAGGAGAACGCAGGGAGGGGCGCCGCTACGAACGCAGCGCCCGAGCCGACGCCCTCCTCGCCGCCGTACGTGAGATACTTGCACAGGTTGACGACACGGTTCTTCGTCAGGGATTCGTGCCTGAGCAATGCGACACGACGTTTCGTGTCGCGACGACCGACTATGCGAGCATCGTTCTCGTTCCGAAGCTTCTTGAACGCCTTGTTAAGCTGGCGCCGAGAGCCGCGATCTACGTGCGACCGTGGGAAGAACGCTCGCTGGAGGATGTCGCCAGCGGACGTCTTGACGCTGTGATCATTTGCACCGACCCGGTTCCAGCGGCGCTCGAAGCCGAGCACCTTTTCGATGAAACGTACGTCTGCATACTTGCCACCAATCACGCTTTTCGAGGACTGCGCATTCCCCTCTCCACATATCTTTCGCAAACGCACGCCGTCATCGACGTTCACTATGGAACTCAACAGGCGATTGATGGTCTGCTCGCTGTAAAGGAGGCACGGCGGACCGCCTCCTATCGGACACCATTCTTTTCTTCGGCAATTTTGTCGGCCGCACGGACATCGATGATCGTTACGATCCCGCGGCGACTCGCCGATAACTTCCCTCGTTCGTCAGATGTCCGGGTCGTAGAAGCGCCAAGAGAGCTTCCGGGATTCTCGTATTCGTTGATATGGCATAAGCGTCTCCAGTTGTCTGATGCTCATCACTGGTTTCGAGAGCAAGTCCAAACAGTCGCAGAGTCGCTGTCTTGCGTCGACGGGAAACAGCGTGTTCAGCCACACCCTTCAGCCGCTCCACAGATCTCGAAACAGCGCTCCCGAGCGAAATCGTAACCATTGCTTCAAGACGTTGGGGTCCGCTGCCCGGCCGCCGAGGCCAGGACGCGCTTTTGGCAGTTATATGAGAATCGGCGCCGCCGGCCGCCCAAATCGCGGCCGCCCAGCCCCGGCATAGGAAAGCTTCCACGCGCTCACGCTTAGGAGCATGACGGGCGCCCTTGAGGGCCAAAGGATAGGGTCACCATGTCACGTGATGAGCATCCGTCGCCCCGCCAACTCGATCTCAATCTGCTTCGACCGCTCCAGGCGTTGCTTGAGGAGAGGCACGTATCACGGGCTGCGGTGCGCTGCGGAATGTCACAACCGGCCATGAGTCGCATCCTCGAACGTCTCCGAGACCTACTTCATGACGAGCTGATCGTCCGCGCATCGGGAAGCTACGTGCGTACGCCGCGCGGCGAGCAACTACTGTCCGACCTCGACAGCATCCTCGAACGTATCGACTCGGCACTCGAAAACGAGTCATTTGATCCGGCGCGCTTCGAGGGAACGTTTCGCATCGCGACGACCGATTATATCAGCATCGTCGTTGTTCCACTACTCATTGCGGACCTTGAAGGGCTAGCACCTCTAGCTACTCTCGCCGTCACGATGTGGGACGACGGACGCGGCTTCGATGAGCTCGAGGCCGGCCGCGTCAACGTTGCAATCACGAGTGCTGAAGATCCGCCTGCGACCCTGCGCTATCAATACCTACTCACAGAGCACTATGCTTGTGCCATTGCTCGCGACCATCCGTTCGATGGCGATGCAATGGATTTGGAGACCTATTTATCGTACGGGCACGCTGTCGTGGATGTGCGTCACGACGTCCAACCGGCGGCCGATCGCCCGGTCGTGTGGCTTGGGTCGCGACGCAGGGTAAAATATCGTACGCCATTTATCGGTGCGGCAGTTTTTGCCGTCGCTCGTAGTAAATTGATTTTGACGATTCCCGAGCAACTTGCCAAGGCGTATTCCGGTCTCGATTCGATTCGCATAGTCGATGCGCCGGCTGAGATCGGTACCTTTCAACATGCACTCGTTTGGCATCGCCGGCTCGATGCATCGCCGTCGCAAGTGTGGTTACGTGAGCGAATAATTGCAGCGGTTAAAATGCTCGAGTGGAAAAAGCCTCCAGGACCGCCGCGGCGACGCGCAACCTAGGCATATGTCATCCGCGCATAGTGGCTATATTTCCCGACCATCGCAAGCTTGGCGGTCGGCTATTGCACCGTCGACGAGATCATGTCGGCCCTCCGTCCCGCTCGGGAGGACCGACCTTCACCCGCGAGCCCTGCTCTATGTCTTCCGGGTATAGTCGATATACCCGCAGGTAGATGGGCGTCAGGTTGCTTGAGCGTTACAGTCGGAACATGGCTAGCGCATCGACGAGCCGTACCGGACACCTGAGCGTTGCGAGCATTGGCGTACCGCCAAGTAGTACAGAGGTCACGGCCGTCGTAGTGCTCCTGATCGCCCAATTTATGGCGAACATGGACACGTCGATCGCAAATCTTGCAACACCGTCCATCGGTGCAAGCCTGCGCGCGAACGGCATCGGCCAACAATGGGTCGTAGCAGCATACGTGCTAACGTCAGCGATGTTCATGATCACCGTTGCGCGTTTGAGCACCGTGCTTGGCGATCGCAGCGTATTTCTCAGTGGTATTGCCGTGTTTACGCTGGCTTCACTGGCTTGTGGCCTTGCTCCGACGATCGCCGTCCTGATCGCAGCTCGGGGCGTGCAGGGCATCGGAGCAGCGATGATGGTTGGTCAAGTGCTCAGCGGCATCAAGTTTCGCCTTCAAGGCGAGGCACTGACGAGGGCGATTAGCGCATATACGGTGGCCTTGTCCTTGAGTGCCGCCGTCGGGCAGGTTGCCGGCGGCGCGATCGTAACCGCGAATTTCTTCGGAACCTCGTGGCGGCCACTTTTTGTGCTCAACGTTCCGATCGGTGTTGCGCTGCTTGCTGTCGCCTTATGGCGGATGGATAACCGCGGACGGAGTACGAGCCGCGCAGCCTTCGATGTGTGGGGAGCGATCATTCTCGCAATCGCGATGCTCATGTGCGTCGTGCCGCTCAACCTCGGATTTGCACTTGGCTGGCCGCCCTGGGCGATCGCTTCGCTCATTGTTAGCGCTGCGGCGCTCGTCGCTTTCACCCTTCGAGAAAGGAACCTGCTCGCCGGCGGCGGGCTGCCGCTCATCGATCTGCGGCTATTTTCCGTGCCCGGCGCTTCCGCAGGGTTAACGGCGATGGCGATCACGCGCATCGTCTTCTTTTCGCTCATCTTCGTGATGGCGCTCTATTTGCAAACCGGTCTTCATAAGAGCGCCTTCGAGTCGGGTCTATCACTGTTGACGTGGATGGTAGCATACGGGGTCTCGGGTCCAGTCTATCCGATCGTCCCGCGCCGTTTCTTAAGCCTCGTTCCCGCGGCCGGCTGCCTCATTGTCGCAGCAACGTTCTGTGGACTCGCCGCGTTGCACGGCACCGGAGCAGTATTTTTGACGCTCCTCGGCATCGCGGGCTTCGCCTTCGGTCTGCTCTCTACCGGATTGGTCAATCACTTAGCGGAGACCGTATCGGTGGAACTATCCGCAAACCTCAGCGGTCTGCTCGCGACGATGGTTCCCTTGACCGCGGCTATCGGGGTAGCGACGTTTGGCAGCATCTATCTCACGCAAACCGCCGGAAGCAAGAGCGATGCCGCGAGTGCGAGCTTTGCCTATCTGTGCGTTCTCTTCGGCGCCGCGTTCGTACTAGCCGCCGTCGCCTCGGCGGTGGCGATGAAAGAACGATTTACGCGATCAAACCATGCTGGGCCCGGGTGAGGCGACGGCGGCGATCACGGCGCGTGCGATTGCCGACGTGATCTTCGCAGACCGGAGATCGGTTACGCGCGGTGCCGTTTGCGCCGAAACTCACGCACGCTACGTAGAAAAAGGAGTTCGTTATGACGATCACGGTCAACGGGCAAAAGCATCAAGTCACATCATCGCCCGACACGCCGCTGCTGTACGTTCTCCGTGATGAATTGGGACTTCGTGGACCGAAATTCGGGTGTGGCCTTGCTCAGTGTGGGGCTTGCTCCGTCATCATCGACAATTCGTCCACGCGGTCGTGCGTGCTGCCGGTGAGCGTCGTGACGACGCCCGTCACGACCCTGGAGGGCTTGGGTACGCCGGAACGTCCGCACCCCGTGCAGCGTGCGTTCATCGAGGAGCAGGCGCTGCAATGCGGCTACTGCACATCCGGCATGATCATCTCCTGCGCAGCGCTGCTCGAAGCGCATCCGCGTCCAACCGATGCACAGATCGAAGACGCACTCGACGGGAATCTCTGCCGCTGCGGCGTTCACACACGCATCGTGCGTGCGTTGAAACGTGTCGCCGGACTGAGCGCGTGAGCGGCGCAACGCGCGGTGCGTTCATCGCGGGTGCCGGTAGCCTCATCGTGGCATTCTCGATTTCTTGTTCTCCTCGCAAGGTATTTGAGCAGGGCGCGAGCGATACGCACGATGTTGATGCGTTCCTGGCCGTAGACCGCTACGGGACAGTGACGGTGAAGTTCGGGAAGGTCGAACTTGGAACAGGCATCGCGACGGCGATCGCGCAGATCGTCGCGGACGAATTGGACGTGCCGTTCGAGCATGTGCGCGTGCCAAACGCGCAAACGATCGGGTTTCCGGATCAAGGCTCTACGGTAGGCAGCGCGTCGCTGAGCAGCGGCTCGATTCCAGTGCGCCAAGCGGCAGCGGCGGCGCGTCTCGTCCTCCTCGACGTCGCGGCCACTCGCTTCGCAGTTTCCGTCGACCGGCTTCAGATAAACAATGGAATCGTTACGGTCACCGGCAACGCGCAAAGTGCAACGTACGCTGATTTGCTCGCAGGTCAAGCATTGCGCGGTACGATTGCGCCCGATACAAAGGCAAAATCCCCTGACCTCTACCGCGTCGTCGGTAAAGGGATTGCGCGCATCGACGTGCCGGCGAAGGTGTATGGCTCCTTCATTTATCTGCAGAATCTGCGCGTCGCAGGCATGCTGCACGGCCGCGTGATCCGGCCATCCGCGGTGGGCGCTTCGATTGGGGATGTTGACACGTCCTCGATCGCGCATTTATCCGACACGCGCGTCGTTCGGCGTGGCGACGCGTTCCTCGGGGTCGTCGCCCCAACGGAATGGGGGGCGATTCAAGCGATGCGTGCGCTGAAGGTAACCTGGCGCGGGGGCGGCATACCGCAAGCGAAGGACCTCGCCGCTGCCGTGCGCGCGGTTCCGGCCGTCTCGACGACGAAGCTCACCGCCGTCGGCGATGCAGAGTCACTCAGCGCAAATGCGCTCAGGGCAACGTACGTGTGGCCCTATCAAACGCACGGCTCAATTGGGCCGTCCTGTGCGGTTGCGGATGTTCGCAAAGGAAGCGCGACGGTGTGGTCAGCGAGCCAGGGAATCTTTGTCTTGCGCGCCGCGCTTGCCCAATTACTTCAATTCCCAGATGAAACGGTGGAGGTTCGCTACGTCGAGGCCGCCGGTTGCTACGGACACAACGGCGCGGACGACGCCGCTGCCGACGCGGCACTACTCTCGCAGGCCGTTGGTAAGCCGGTGCGCGTGCAGTGGATGCGCGAACAAGAGCATGGCTGGGATCCGAAAGGACCGGCGATGGTGATGACGCATGCCGCCACGCTGGATGACAATAAGGCGCGTGTTGCATCGTGGACGACGGAAGTGTGGTCGCCTTCACATACCGCCCGGCCGGACGGCGGAGCGGGGAATCTTCTCGCGGGGGAGCTCATCGGAGTGAAACCCGCGTCGCTGAGATTCGTCGGCGGCAGTAGCAACGCAAAAGTGGACTACATTATTCCCAACTACCGCGTCACGATCTACAATCTGCAGCGAGGTGTGTTGCGCTCATCGTCGATGCGTGGGCTCGGCGCTACCCAGAACACGTTTTCGACCGAGTCGTTCATGGACGAACTCGCGCATGCGGCCGGAGCCGATCCCCTCGCGTTCCGGCGAGCACATCTCGTAGATGACCCGCGCGCGCTGGAGCTGCTCGCTGCGATCGAGAAGCTCAGTATCTGGAAAGCCAAGCCGAGCGCTTCTAACGTCGCGTCGCAGGCTCCTCAGATGCACGGACGCGGCCTTGCGTTCGTCCACTTCGACAACAGCGCGGCGTACGTATCGGCCGTCGCCGACGTGACGGTCACCCGCGCGAGCGGCGTGGTTAGCGTGAGGAAGATCGCGATCGCGCACGACTGCGGGCTCGTCGTGAATCCCGATGGGTTGCGCAATCAAATCGAAGGAAACGCCATCCAAGCGATGAGCCGTTCACTCAAAGAGCAGGTAACGTATAATACTCAAGCAGTGACGAGCATCGATTGGCAAACGTACCCTATCGCGCGATTTAGCGACGTTCCGCAAATTGATATCGCCCTGGTGAATCGGATTCACGAACCGATCGCGGGGGCGGGCGAAGCAGCCACGACGGTTATCGCGCCTGCGATCAACAATGCCATCTTCGATGCAACGGGTGTTCGGCTGCGCGAAATACCTTTCACGCCCGACCGCGTCAAGGCCGCGCTGACCGCCTGATGATGGAAATTCACTCGCTTTGAGGCACGTGGTCAGCGCTGATCGTCACCAGGCGGCAACGCGTTCATCCGAGATCGCATCCGGCATCGGGCCGAACCGGTTGGGCCCCGCCGTCTGCACGCCGAGAATCGAGAGCTCCATCAGGAAAACCGCAGCCTGAGAGCGCGGCTGACGCGCCAAGACCTCGTCTCGCCGCACTCGAGCGCGAAGTCGCCGCGTTGGCCGGCCGCTAAAGCCGCCGGCGAGCACGTCGTCCACGACGAGATCCTGCCCGGCGGTCAGCCTACGTAGTTTTACGGATGCGGCGGGCGTCGCCGCCGGCTATCCTGATGTTACGCGCACGACACTTGACGGCCCACCGGCACGGAGGTCTATCCGCGGCGCGCGACCGATCGGTGCTAGCCCAGGAGGCGAGTTCGTGCGAAGATTTCTCTTGGCGTCCATCTGTGTCTTGACGGCGGCGGATCAGTCGAATGCGCGTGAGCCGCTTCCAGCTGCCCCGGCGCAACGAGCTCACGCAAGCGCTACGAGAGTTGGACCACGGCATCGGGCTGACGTCGCAGTATGTACCGGCGCCGGATATGCATCCTTCATCGGCGGCGGCGAATCCAATGTCGCAGCTGGAGACTATAGCGCGGTGCTCGGGGGCGGGGAAAACCTCGCGTGCTCAAACTTCGATGCCATCGCAGGCGGAAATCACAACGTAGCCGAGTACGATCGGGGGTTCATCGGCGGCGGACAATCCAATCTAACGAGCGCCGACGACGCATTCATCGGTGCGGGCACAAACAACGTCGCGAGCGGGTTCGGCGCTTTCGTGGGCGCCGGCGATCACGCATACTATGCGACGCAAGGCGGCGTTCCATCGGCGCCGGGAAACACCGCCTCAGGTGCCGACTCGTTCATTGGGGCGGGCGACGAAAACCACGTCGCGGGACAAGGCTCCTTTATCGGCGCGGGAGGTTCGTCGTATGCGGCCGCCGGTGGCAAGTCGGCCGCGAATGAAATCGTCGGGATAGACTCGTTCATCGGCGCGGGCGATCTAAACACGATCTCCGCGGGCGACGCCTTCATCGGCAGTGGGGTCAGCAACGACGTCGCCGCGGCGGGCACCTACGCCGCGATCGCCGGCGGCGACCGCAATACGGTGGCCGGAGAGTACGGAGCCGTGGCGGGCGGTTTTCTGAATTCGGCGAGCGCGACTGGGGCTGCCGTCGGCGGCGGCTCGAGTAGCTCCGCGACGGGGCGATACGCGACGATCCCCGGCGGCTACCTCAACGCGGCCGACGGCATCGGCAGCTTCGCCGCCGGCACGCAGGCGAAAGCACGCCATAACGGCGCCTTCGTTTGGAGCGATAACAATGGCAGCGAGGCGGTGCAGTCGACGGCCGCATATCAATTCGTGGCTCGCGCCTCGGGCGGATTCTATCTCTACACCGACGCTACGTCAAAGACGGGTGTGAGACTCAATCCTGGTTCGGGCGCGTGGGCGTCGCTGAGCGATCGGTCCATGAAGACCCGCGTCGTGACGCTTGACGACGCAGCCGTGCTGGCGAAAGTCGCGGCCTTGCCGGTAAGTGAGTGGAGCTATACCGCGGAGCACGGCGTGCGGCACTTGGGCCCGATGGCGCAGGATTTCTATGCGGCCTTTCACGTCGGAGAAGACGATCGTCACATCACGAGCATCGACGAGGACGGCGTGGCCCTCGCCGCGATCAAGGCGCTCGACGCGGAAAATCACGACCTGCAGAGAAAGACTCGTGGGCTCGATGCCCAGAACCGCGAACTCCACCAGGAAAATCGCGGCCTGCGGGCGCGGATGATCCGCCAAGACGCTCGTCTCGCCGCTCTCGAACGAGCAGTAGCCGCGCTGGCAACTCGCTAACTCCGCCGTGCGGCATGCGACGCGCACGGCGGGATGTTATCGCTCGATGCCGACGCTACGCATGAAAGGCACAACGAACCGATGTCGATGTCCAGACGAGTCGCCTTGGCGGCGACAGCTTGTCTTCTTCTCGCCCACCCCGCGGCCCCCGCGCCGGCGGCAGGAGCGGAGAGCGGAGCCGTCCCAAGCGGACCGCACGCGCCCTCACACAAGCAGTCGCGACGGCTCCGGCGGCCGAACTTGATCAATCCCGTCACCTGCGACGCGAGCGGGACCAACTCTTTTGTCGGCGTCCACGGAAACGTCTCCGGCGGCGTCGACGCGGCCGTGCTCGGAGGCGTCATGAACGAAGCCTGCGACGATGCGTCCGGGGTCGGCGCCGGTCAGGATAACCAGATCGGCCAAAGGAACAATGCCATTTACTCGTTCATCGGCGGAGGCTTCGCTAACGGGATAACCGGACGGAGCGCCTTCATCGGCGCAGGCGAGGGGAACGGTGCCGAAGCTCTCGACTCCTTCGTCGGAGCCGGCACGTTCGACGACGTTTCGGGTGCCGGCGCGTTTGTCGGCGCAGGGGGTGAAACGTACGTTATCGCGGCTAACAGCCGCGATAACCTGCCGACCGTGTACAACAACATCGCCTCCGGTACGGACTCCTTCGTCGGTGCGGGCGACCTCAACCAAGTATCGGGCCAGGGCTCCTTTATCGGTGCGGGCGGCTCGTCGTATGCAGCAACCGGCGCCACTTCAGCGTCTAACGCCGTTGCCGGGGTTGACTCGTTCATCGGCGCGGGCGATCAAAACAGCGTGAGCGGATCGTCGTCGTTCGTGGGCGCCGGCCAAGGGAACTCGATTAACAGTCCGGGTTCGTTTATCGGCTCCGGCGGATACCTGAGTTCCACTACTACCGGCCTTGCGAATGTTATCTCCGGCACGGATGCGTTCATCGGCGCGGGCGATGCAAACGTCGTCAGCGCGAATGACGCTTTCATCGGCGGGGGACTCGGCAACAGGATCACCGCAGGCACGGACGCCGCGATCGCCGGCGGCGACGGCAACACGGTGTCGGGAGCGTATGGAGCGGTGGCGGGCGGCTATCACAATTCGGCGACGGCATCGGGCGCGGCGGTCGGAGGCGGTTCGACCAGCTCGGCGACCGGCGCCTATGCGACCATTCCCGGCGGGTATCTCAACGCCGCCAACGGTACCGGCAGCTTTGCCGCCGGCACGCAAGCCAAGGCACGTCACAACGGAGCGTTCGTCTGGAGCGATAACAACGGCACGGCGGAAGTACAATCGACGGCGCCCTATCAGTTTGTCGCTCGCGCCTCGGGCGGCTTCTTCCTCTTCACCGACGCTACGTCAAAGACGGGCGTCAAACTCAACCCGGGTTCGGGCGCTTGGGCGGCGCTGAGCGACCGCACGATGAAGACCGGCGTCGTGTCGCTCGACGATGCGGCCGTGCTCGCGAAAGTCGCGGCGCTGCCCGTAAGCGAGTGGAGCTACACC
>Ga0116227_10012665_pt1 | contig 13620 bp, 15 predicted proteins | sample S1TSphgellanicum_FD_89693 | JGI IMG/M metagenome (GOLD analysis project Ga0116227, IMG submission 89693) | Host-associated microbial communities from peat moss isolated from Minnesota, USA - S1T2_Fb - Sphagnum magellanicum MG | ecosystem: Host-associated > Plants > Peat moss > Unclassified...
CCTCCGGAAAGCTGGTCGATCCGCTGGTTCGCCCGCTCGGCGCAGGCCGTCTCCTCCATGGCGTCCCGGATGGCGGCGTCGTGTGGGCCCCGCATCCCCGCCAGGGTGGCGAAGGCGGTGAGATTCTCGGCCACCGTCAGGTGCCCGTAGAGGGCGATCTCCTGGGGCGCCACGCCGATAAACCGGCGCACGGCGCCCGCGCGGGCCGGGTCCTGATCCAGAACCCTGACAGAGCCGTCATCCAGGGTGAGGGCGCCGAGAGCCGCCTTGGCCAGGGTGGATTTACCGGCGCCGTTACGCCCGATCAGCGCATAGACCTCGCCCGCCTGGACCTGGAGGCTGACGTCCCGCAACGCCCTGCGCTCGCCATAGCGGCGTGAGGCGCCCCGCACGCTCAGCACGATCTTGGCCTCGGCGGTCAAATCAAAGGTCAAATCAGACGGATGGCATGAGGGCGAGGGCGTAGGCGGCGAGGGCGCGGTCCGGGCCGCCGATCGCCGTCACCGCCTCTTCGACCGCCAGCTTGATCGTGGCGCGGGTGCGCGCCTCGCCCCAAAGACTGACGAAGGTGACCCGACCTTCGTCCTGCAAGACGTCCTTGCCGACGCTGTCCTGGCTCGCCGTGGAATCCAGCAGGTCGTCGCAGAGCTGAAAGGCGAAACCCAGGCGGTCGGCGAAGAGGCGCGCGGCGAGACGCTCGGCGCTTCCCGCCCCCGCGATCACCGCGCCGCCGTCCAGGGCCGCCACGAAGAGCTTGCCGGTCTTCTGGTGATTGAGGGTTGTCAGGGCCGCCTCGTCGCGATGGGACGGCGGGTCTCGCAGGTCGCGAACCTGGCCCTCGACCAGGCCGCCGAAGCCGACGGCGCCGCTAACCAGGCCGGTCAGAGTGAGCCGGGTCGCCGGGTCATGCGCCTCGTCCTCGGCGATCACGGCATAGGCCTGATTCAGCAGGGCGACGGCGCTGAGCATCGCGACGTCTTCGCCAAACCCGCGGTGGAGCGCCGGCCGGCCGCGCCGCATCGCCGCGTCATCCATGCAGGGCAGGTCATCAAGGATCAGGGAGGCGGTGTGCACCATTTCCAGGGCGCAGCCAAAATCCAGCGCCGCCAGTTCCAGTCCGCCAAAATGCGCCGCCGATAGCATGGCCAGGGTCGGTCTTATTCTTTTGCCGCTGCCGCCACACGCCGCGCGCACCGCATCGATCAGGAGCGCGGCGCCAGAGCGAGGCAGAAGCGCCTCCAGCCGAACATCGACGACGTCCTTCTGGCGCGAAGATGGCGTCTTGTGGTGTCCAGGAGGGTGGCTCTCGGTCTTGAGCGTCAAGCTGCCCAATATTCGCCCCTCTTAAGGTTACCGAGACGCCCAGGAGCCTGATCGAAATAACGCGCCCGCCCAGGGATGACCAAAGCCACGCGCGTCTGCAATCCATTGGCCCTTATCCACCGCTCGACGCAACCCCCGTGCCTTCATCGAGGCTCTGGATTTATCTCGACAAGGGCGGCGCGTTGCAGGGCCCGAAGTTGGGCTTTGAGTTCCCGCACGGGGCGCACCATGAGGAAGCCATAGGACACACAGCCACTTTTGCTGGCGACGGCGTGATGAATGCGGTGAGCCTGTATCCGTGGGCGCCAGAAACCGTTGCGCTCATCGAGGGGGATCGAAAAGCGCCGGTGGACCAGGCCGTCATGAAAGAAAAAATAGACCGCGCCATAGGCGGTGACACCCAGGCCGAGGGGCAGGAACCAGATCGAGACATTGACCCCAAGCCAGATGAAAAGGATCGCCGGGGCGGCGAACACGACGGCGAACAGGTCGTTCAGCTCGAACACCCCATGGCGTTTTTCATGATGACTCCGATGCCAGCACCACATGAACCCGTGCATGACATAGCGATGGGTGACCCACGCGAAGCCTTCCATGCCGATGAAGGCGGCCAGGAAGATGGCGACTTCGGCGAGACCCTTGATCATACGCGCAGTTTAGCGCGTCCGAGGCGGCGCCGGCCAGTGGCGATCTTGACGCGGCGCCGGGAAGCGCCAAGGGTGGATGTGTGATCGGCGACCTTATCTTTGTAAGCTTGACGCTCACCGTCATCATCGCCCTTCGCTATCTGCTGATCGCGGGAACCGCCTATTGGCTGTTCTGGGGCGGGGACCCTGGCCGGCGCCGCTCTGGCCAGCTCAATCGCCAGCCCCCCCAGCGCACGACCATTCGCCACGAGATCATCACCTCCCTGATCGCGACGCCGATCTATGCCTTGCCGGCCGCGGCGGCCCTGGAGGGTTGGAAACATGGCTATACCAAGCTCTATGTCGACCCGATGGCCTATGGGCTCTGGTGGCTGCCCGCGAGCGCGGTGATCTACCTCCTGGCGCATGACGCGTTTTATTATTGGCTTCATCGGGGGCTGCACCACCGCCTGGTTTTCGCATGGGCGCACCGCGCGCATCACCTGTCGCGCGATCCCAGTCCCTTCGCCTCGTTCTCCTTCGATCCCGCGGAGGCGCTCCTGACCGCCTGGTTCCTTCCCGCCCTGACCCTGTTCATACCGATCCAGCTCGGGGTGGCGGGGGCCCTCCTCATGCTGATGACCATGACCGCGGTGATGAACCATGCCGGCCGCGAGGTATGGAGTTCTTCGTGGCTCAGGCGCCCCATAGGCCGATACCTGATCACGGCCACGCACCATGACCGCCATCACAAGTCCTTCACGCGCAATTTCGGGCTGTATTTCCGGTTTTGGGATAAGGCCTTCAAAACCGATCAGGATTGAAGGCGCGGCGCGACCGTCGCCCTCGCGCGGCTCTAAAGGAAATGCATGTCCGTCGTCGTCTCGAATAGCCACTGCGCCCCATCGGGGGTCTTGCTCACGGCGAGGTCGAGAGCCTTGTCGAAAACCACATAGGCCAGGGGCGTCAGGGCTTCGTCAAACAGAGTTTCGCTGATCAGACTTGCCGCCCGATGCTGCGTCACGGGCGGCCCGCGGGCAAGGCCCAGGCGGGCGATCTCTCCGCGCCAGTCGGTGAGGTTGCGGGCGACCTGCCCCGCCAAAGCCCACAGGCAGCCAATATCCGCCTCGGCGATGATCTCGCCGATCTCCGCGGTCTGGCGTCCATGTTCGATGAAGGCTTGGGCGTGAATATCGAAGGCCACGAGGCGTCGCCAACGATCCTGGTCGGGAGACATGGGAGGGCTTTCCGTTATCGATAAGCCCAGATTATTGCAAAAAGTAATTATTAAGTCAACCTAACCCATTGCCTTGCGCAATATGCGGGCGAATCACCGGGCGGCTAACCCTCGCGCCGCAGGCGAAATGTTCGCAGCACGTCGCGGGCCTGATCGCGGCGCTCCTCGGGGATCTCGGCCCAGATCTCGAGGATATCGTCGCTCACCGCCTCGGGGTCGACTTCCAGAAGATGCCCCGGACGCGTTCCCAGGACCGGGGCAATCTTGCGAAGCCACTTGTCGGAAAGACCGCGGTCGCCAGACTCGAGGAGGCTGATCACCGCTCCGGTCGTCCCTATGGCCTCCGCCAGCTTGGCCTGGGTCATGCCGCGATGTTCGCGCCATGCGCGGAGATAGTTTTTGATACCGGATCTGACCATAACGGCATTGTGCAAAGGGATGCGCCTTTGTCATCAGGCAAAGTGCAATTTTAGGACTTTACAGCTAAATTGCTTAGTGCAATATGTTGCGTCATGCAACACATTGTCTCGCTTCACATCGCTCTGGCCCCCCGCCCCTGGCTCACCCGCTTGGACGGCGAATGCGCTTACCCCGTGGACGGGGAGGGGCCCGCGACCCGCTCATGCTGCAACGCGAGCGGTCGGGCGACCTATTGTCCGGCGCACCACAGGGCCATGCGCGGCCCGCCCACCCTCGGCGCGGAGGCCTATACCGAGGCCGTTCTGCAATGGCTCAAGCGCCAGGAGCGGCGGCGATGAGAGGCCGGCGCGGCAAGGCGCCCGCGAGCCCCGAAGCCATCGCCCGGCGCCGCGCGGAGGCCCGGGCGGCGGCCGCCGACCCGGCGACCTGGGGCGTGGACGCCAAGGCCCTGCGCCTGGCCGCCCATGGGGACGTGGCGACTCGAGTGGGTCCGCGCGGTGAGGTCACCCGCGCCCACCGCCTGGATGTCTTTGACCGGCTAAGGCTGCGCGGCGCGCTGTCGGAAAGCGCCGTCGCGGCGGTGCGGCGCCTTCAGGAAGACATCAGCCAGCTTCACCGCACGGGCCTTGGCGTGCGCGATTTCGCACCCCGGGTGGATGTGACGGCCAAGCCCGGCGCTTTCGCTGAGACGCGCCTGAGGGCGGGCCAGCGAGTCCAGGCCGCCCTCGATCTCGCGGGGCCGGTCAGCGCCCGACTTCTCCGCAGCCTCTGCGAGGCGCCCGCGATCCTTGGCCAAAGCCTCGATTGGCGCACCGTGGTGGAGGTCGAAACCGGCGAGCGCCTGCCGGACGCGCAGGGCGCGGCCTTACGCGCCGCCGCCGAGAACCTCGCCGGCGCCTATCGCCTCATCGACCGGGCGCGGCGGGGCGCCCAAGCTTGACTTCGCCGCACGCGCCTGCCCTCAAATCGAGGGATGAGCGACATCGCCGCCAAGACCATACCCGCCATCCCGCCCCTCTCGCGGGTGCTGGGGATTGTGTTTGGTCTGGCCGTGGTCGTCGGCGGGGTGATCGGCTCGGGCATCATGCGGGCGCCAGGCGTGGTGGCGCTGGGGCTGCACAGCGTGCCGCTGACCCTTGTTTTTTGGGCGGCGGGCGGGGGTCTGGCTCTCTTGAGCGCCATGCCCCTGGTGGAGGCGGGAGCCTCGGTGCCGAAGGCGGGCGGCAGCTATCCCATCGCCACCCGCGCCTTTGGACGCACCGCGGGCTTCATGACTGGCTGGCTGACCTGGCTGCAATACACCGCCTCCAATGCCTTCATCGCGGTGGTGTTTGGGGAATATGTCCATCGCCTGGGCCTGGCGGGGGAAATCTCCAAGGGAGCGCTCGCCGTGGGGCTTATCGTCGCCTGCGCCGCCATCAACTGGACGGCGACGCGGGTCAGCGGCGGATCCCAGAGCATCGCCAGCGCCATCAAGGGCGGCGCCTTCGTGCTGGTGGCGGCGATCCTGTTCATCTCGCCCCACGCGCCGACGGGCTATCACCCCGCCGCCATCCATCCTATGGCGACCGGAGCGGCCGCCGTCGCCGCGATCGTGATGGGCGTCAGGGTGATCTACCAGACCTATGCGGGGTGGGATGGGGCCATCTATTTCTCCGAGGAAGTGGATAACCCCCAGCGCAATGTGGCCCGCGCCACCTTCATGGGCATCGGCCTCGTCACCGTGCTTTATCTTCTGCTCAATGCGGCCATGTTCCATGTGCTTAACCCGAACCAGATCGCCGGTTCGGAACTCGCCATAGGCGACGCCATTCGCGTTTCGCTAGGCCCCATTGGCGACAAGGTGGTGACCGGAATCGGGGTCATTTCCCTGGCCGCCATCGTCAATCTGCAGGTCATGGCCGCCTCGCGCATCACCTACCGCATGGCCGCCGATGGGGTGCTGCCGAAGTTCCTGAGCCAGGTGGCCAAGGGCGGGGCGCCACAGCTCAGCGTGGCGGCGGTGGCCCTGGTTTCGGCGATCTTCGCCGGCTCCGGCAGCTATGAGAGCATTACCCGTATCTATGCGCCGTGGAGCATTGGCAGCATCTTCATGATCTGCGTCAGCGGCATCGCGCTTCGCTATCGCGAGCCGACTCTGTCCCGGCCCTATCTCACGCCGTTGTTTCCCTGGATCTCCATCTTCGCCGCCCTGATCCAGGCGACCCTGATCGCCATTGTCGTCCTGGATGACCCCGCCTCTGGCCTTTGGTCTCTGGTGGTTCTGGTGGCGCCCTTGCCGCTGTATCTCTACTTCACGCGAAAACGGTAATTTGCGGGGTCGCAGGGGTCGCAAAGGTGAGGAGACTCATCGCGCGATCTCTTTCGCCGTCATCCCGCACGAAGCGCAGCGGAGATGCGGGACCCAGGGGGCTGGGTGAAGCGCCGTGGTTCGGGAAACCCAGACGTCCGTTCCGGTCACCTGGGTCCCGGGCTCGCTACGCGCCCCGGGATGACGGCAAGAGAGTGGGCGGCTTGCCTCTGCTAGGGGCCTGGACCTAGGCTCCGGGAAAAGCTCCGGAGACGCGTCATATGGAAGAGGGGGTCGACACCCCGGCGCATGGCGCCTTCGCTGATCCCACCCAGCCTCTGGAGGCCCGGGTCGCCGATCTCATCTCGCGTCTGACCCTGGAGGAGAAGGTCGCGCTCATGGCGGGCGCGGCGTCTTTCACGCTTGAGGGCGTGCCGCGCCTGGGCATTCCCTCCATCCGCATGACCGATGGCCCCACGGGGGTGCGGTCCAATGAGGGCGAGGCGGCGACGGTGTTCCCCGTGGGCGTGGCCATGGCCTCGACCTGGAATCCGGACCTGACCCGCGAGGTGGCGGGCGCCATCGCCCGCGAAGCCCTGGCCCTGAAGAATGCGGTCGTTCTCGCCCCCACCATCAATATTGTTCGCACCCCGATCTGGGGCCGCAATTTCGAGACCTATTCGGAGGACCCCTTCCTCGCCGGCGTCCTGGGCGTGGCCTATGTGGAGGGTCTGCAAGGCGAGGGGGTTGGGGCCTCCCTCAAGCATTATGCGGCCAATAATCAGGAACAGGGCCGCATGACGGTGAGCGTCCTGGCCGACGAACGGACGTTGCGGGAAATCTATCTGGCCGCCTTCGAGACGGTGGTGAAGACGGCGCATCCCTGGACGGTCATGGCCTCCTACAACCGCATCGACGGGGTCTACGCCACCGAGAGCGACCATTTGCTGAACCAGATCCTGAAAGGCGAGTGGGGCTATGACGGGGTGGTGGTCTCCGACTGGGGCGCCGTTCACGCCACCGCCGCGGCGGCCAATGGGGGCACGGACCTGGAAATGCCCGGCCCGCCGCGCTGGTTCGGAGAGAAGCTCCTCGCGGCCGTCCGGTCCGGCGAGGTGTCGGAGGCGCGCATCGACGACGCGGCGGCGCGTATGATCCGGCTTCTCGCCCGCTGCGGGGCCCTGGATGGGCGGGGCGCGCCCTCCGGCGAGCTACGCACACAGCGCCATCGCGCCATCGCGGCGCGGGCGGCGGAGGAGGCGGTGGTTCTGCTGAAGAACGTCGACGCCCTCCTGCCTCTGGACAGAGGAAGCCTCAAGCGCATCGCGGTGGTGGGCCCCAATGCGGACGCCCGGCGGATTCAAGGCGGCGGCTCCTCGGCGGTTCGCGCCGGCCGCGAGGTCTCCCTGCTCCAGGCCATCAGCGATCTTGTTGGGTCCGAGTGCGAGGTTGTTCACGCCGATGGCGGCGATCACGAGCCGGTCCCGCCCAGCGCGCGGGCGACCCATTTCAGCGCCGATGAGGCGGGGGGTATTCGGGGCCTCACCTGCCACTATTTCGCGGAGCGCGGCTTCGATGGCGAACCCTATCGCATCCAGGTGGAACGGCAGATCGGCAAGCTGGTTTCCACCACCTCGTTCGCCGGACTGGGGGCGGGCATTGGCGCCCTGCGCTGGACCGGCTGGCTCTGGCCCAAGCGCGATGGCCGCCATGAGCTTTCCCTGCGGCGACCGGGAAGCGTGCGTCTGGAGCTCGCCGGCAAGACCCTGATCGATGACTCCACGCCGGGCCGGGAGGATCCCATGGATGTGGCGGGGACCAAGGTCATGCGCCGGATCGCCGCGGTCGATCTGGTCGCGGGCCGGGGCTATCCCGTGGTCATCGACTATATCCGGCCCGCCGAAACCGGCCATCTGGCCTGGGAATATGTGGGCGTGGGCCTGCGTCAGCCGCGCGGCTCGGTTCTTGAGGCCGCGGCCCTGGCCGCGAATTGCGATGCGGCCATCGTGGTGATCGGGGCGGCGTCCTTGACCGAGGCCGAGGGCTATGACCGCGAGAGCCTGGATCTCCCCGGCGACCAGAACGCCCTGGTGGAGGCGGTGCTGGCGGCCAATCCCAAGACGGTCATCGTGCTGGTGGGCGGCGCGCCCTACGCCATGCCCTGGATCGATCACGCGCCTGCCGTCATGGTCGCCTGGCTGGGGGGCGAGGAGGGGCCGGACGCCACGGCGCGCATCCTGTTTGGCGAGGCCTCGCCCTCGGGGCGCCTGCCGGTGACGTTCCCCAAACGCCTGGAGGATACGCCCGCCCACGGCTGGTATCCCGGTGGCGCCGAAGTGACCTATGGCGAGGGGCTTTTCGTGGGCTATCGGCACTATGATCGCGGTCCAGAGCCGCCGCTCTTCCCCTTCGGTCACGGCCTGACCTATTCGCGCTTCGTTTATGAGGGCCTGATTGTTCCTGAAGCCGCGACGGCCGGAGAGAACGTGACCGTCGCCTTTACGCTCCGAAACGTCGGTGACCGCCAGGCCAAGGAGACGGCGCAGCTTTATGTTCGCCCGCGCGGTCCTTCGGTGGAACGACCGGTCAAGGAGCTGAAAGGTTTCGCCAAGGTTGATCTGGCCCCTGGAGACAGCCGCGAGGTCCGTCTGACTCTGGACGCCCGCGCCTTTTCCTTCTGGGATACCACGCGCGGCGCCTGGACCGCGGAGCCCGGAGCTTATGACATTCTGATCGGGGGATCGGCGGCAGATATTGAACTTCAGGGCACGGTGCGCCTTGAGTCCGAGGAACAAGAGGACCTGACATGGCGCTGAACGGAAAGACGGTCGTGATCACGGGGGCCACTTCGGGCATCGGCGAATCCGCCGCCGAGGCCCTGGCCGCCCAGGGCGCGCGGGTCATCTTCACGGCGCGCGATCCGGCCAAGGCGGCCGCCACCCTCGCGCGTCTGACGAGAGCGGGCCCGGGCGCCGCCCACGACTTTGTGATCGCCAACCTCACCACCCTGGCGGACATGAAAGCGGCGGGCGAGGCTCTGGCCGCCAAGGCGGGGACGGTGGATGTGCTGATCAATAACGCGGGTGCGATCTTCGCCGGTCGCCGTCTCACCGCCGATGGGCTCGAAATGACCTTCGCGGTCAATCACATGGCCTATTTCGTGATCACCGAGGTCCTTCGCCCCATCCTGGCCGTGGATGCGCGGATCGTCAGCACAGCCTCGGTGGCTCACAAGTCCGCCAACCTCGATTTCGACGACATGACGCTGGAAAAGGTTTCGCCCGGCCTCTTCGCTATGGTCGCCTATGGTAATTCCAAGCTCTGCAATATCCTCTGGACGCGGGAACTGGCGCGGCGCCTGGCGGGGACGGGGATCACGGCCAATTGCGTGCATCCCGGCGGGGTCAATACGGGTTTTGGCGATAATCTGAGCGGGCTTCTGAAGAGCGTCTTCGGCTTCGCCAAGCGCTTCATGCTCACCCCCGCACAGGGCGCCGACACCCTCATCTGGCTGGCGTCATCCCCCGACGTCGCGGGCCAGACCGGCGGCTACTGGTCCAAGCGCAAACGCCTCACCCCCTCGGCCGCGGCGCGGGACGACGCCGATGCGCGGCGGTTGTGGGAACTCAGCGCGGGGCTGATGGCGGGAGCAGCTGGCTAAAGGATATTGAGAACGTCAGGCCTTCAGATCGCCCAGTCCCGTTAAGTGCAACACGCCCTTTCCAGGAAGCTCAACCCGAAGCTCAAGCTTGCCTCCCGCAGCCTCCACGAACCGCTGAAGGGTGGAGAGATAGAGATCGGTCTGACGCTCGATCTTGAGAACGGAAGGCTGTGTGATCCCGAGACCCTGAGCGATCTGCTCCTGGCTGCGTTCGGCGAGCAGGCGCAGAGCCTTGAGGCCTTCGACCTCATCGATCAGCTCCGCGGCGCGCGCCGCGATGCGCTCGCGGCGGGCCTTGGGCAGGGCGGCCATGATCTCTGCGCGTGTGCGGCCCAATTCAGCTCTCCTTCAACATTTTCAAATGCACGCCGAACCTGCTGTCGACCTTGCGCACCAGTCCGGCATAGAATCGCCTTTGTCCGATCCCCGATTTGTCGCCCGCAACCAGAAGTTCGTTCTGGACTTCCTCGGGAAGGGCGTCGAATTCCGGGTCAAAATCATCATGGTTCGTCACGACCCAAGCCATGCGCCAATACAGCCTGAAGCCTATGGCCAGTCCACGAGGGTTATCTTGCGGGGCTCACCCCGCCGGCAAGGCCTTCCAGTGGAATCTTGCCAAGTCCTCTGCACATGTTACGCTTGTTCTTCGTGGGACGTTGAATGATGAAAAACTGGCGATATGAACGCGATGAACACCTAAGACGCGTCACTTTACGCCTCGCCAAGCATGTCCGCGAATACTACGAGGAGATAGGCTATTCACATAGCCGTTTCTTCGATTCGATGTTCATTCCTGACGACTTGGTCAGTGTTGGTATTTCTGAGGCTGCTAAATTATATCCGGATCGGAAACGTCGAAGAGAGCATGTTGTTCCGCTGAAGGTAATTATGGATTACGTATTGGATATGATAGAACTCAAGAAAGACGATACAGAAATCGCAGGATTTATAGCACACCATACGAAGATTGTGATTCTTACAATTGAAGAGGCAGCTAGAATTGATGTTGGCTCGGGAAAACAAAACATGCCCACGGGGTGGGTCCCTTATCATGACATATATGATCGTCTGAATAAGGCTCGAATTCCTTGGCAGAGGTATGACGGCGGCCCAATCAATGAGGAGATTCCTTCAACCCTTCAGGCAGAAGGGCGAGAACTTCACGAGGCCTGTCACCCCGTGAGAGTTTTCCGACATCGGCGGAACTTGGATGAAAAACGTGCGCGTTTGCGCCTGGAGGCTGACGATCAGACCGGATCAGCGTAGCTGAACCAAAATGCCTCACCCCGCCGGCAAGGCCTTCCAGTGGAACGCGGCGAGCGGGCTGACGCGGTCGGAGCCGTCCCGGGTGTCGCGGAGCCAGGCGCGGCCGTTTGACAGGCTGACCACGCGATAGATGGGCAGGCCCCCGGCGTCGGCGGAGATCAGCTCGCCCTGGCGGACGTGATCCTCGTCCGGGCGGTCCAGATAGACCCAGGTAATGTCGCCAGCTTGGCCGGCCATTGTCGTCACTCCTTGTTGGGATCTGCATCCTTGCGAAGATCCACGACACGCCATTTGCGCCCAGCTCGCTTAAAAGGCCGTGAAGACGCCGTTTAGCCGGCGTTCATCCCGTGACTCGCCCCGTCTTGACAGGGGCGGGGGGCCATGCGCGTTTCCCCGGCTTTTTTGCCCACCTTCTTTGAAAGCGGACATTCGTTCCCGTGACCGGCCCCAGCTCCATCTATCGCTCCCACACCTGTGGCGCCCTGCGTCTGGCCGATGCGGGCCAGAATGTGCGTCTGAGCGGATGGTTGCACCGCAAACGCGACCATGGCGGTCTGATGTTCGTCGATCTGCGCGACCACTACGGCCTGACCCAACTGGTGGCGGATCCGGCGACGCCGGGCTTTGGCGTGCTCGAGCGCCTGCGCGCCGAGAGCGTGGTGCGGATCGACGGCGAGGTGGTGGCCCGGGCGGCGGACGCGGTGAACCCCGCCCTCGCCACCGGCGAGATCGAGGTGCGCGTGCGCGCCGTGGAAGTGTTGTCGGAGGCGGCCGAGCTGCCGCTGCCGGTGTTCGGCGAGCCCGATTACCCCGAGGATATCCGTCTGCGGTATCGCTACCTCGATTTGCGGCGCGAGACCCTGCACCGCAATATCGTCCTGCGCTCCAAGGTCATCGATTCCATCCGTCGTCGGATGATCGACCAGGGCTTTCTGGAGTTTCAGACCCCCATCCTGACGGCCTCCAGCCCCGAGGGCGCGCGGGATTTCCTGGTGCCCTCGCGCCTGCATCCAGGCAGCTTCTACGCCCTGCCTCAGGCGCCCCAGCAGTTCAAACAGCTGCTGATGGTGTCGGGGTTCGACCGCTATTTCCAGATCGCCCCCTGTTTCCGCGACGAGGACCTTCGCGCCGACCGGAGCCTGGAATTCTATCAGCTCGACGTGGAGATGAGCTTCGTCACCCAGGATGATGTGTTCGCGGCCATCGAGCCGGTCATGCATGGCCTGTTCACGGAGTTTGGCCAGGGCAAGCGGGTCACGGACTATCCCTTCCCGCGCATCCCCTTTTCCGAAGCCATCGCCAAATATGGGTCCGACAAGCCGGACCTGCGCAATCCACTCGTGATGCGGGACGTCTCCGAGGCCTTCCGGGGTGGGGGTTTTGGCGTCTTCGCGCGGATTCTGGAGGCGCCCAAGAGCGCGGTCTGGGCCATCCCGGCCCCCGGCGGCGGTTCGCGGGCCTTCTGTGACCGGATGAACGCCTGGGCTCAGGGCGAGGGCCAGCCGGGCCTCGGCTATGTGTTCTGGCGCGAGGGCGAGGAGGGCGGCGCCGGGCCCATCGCCCGCAACCTTGGTCCTGAACGTACGGGCGCCATCGCGAAACAGCTGGGCCTCGGCGTCGGCGACGCGGCCTTTTTCGTCGGTGGCGATCCGAAGAGCTTTTACAAGTTCGCGGGCCTCGCGCGCACCCGGGTGGCGACGGAGCTTGGTCTGGTGGATGAGGATCAGTTCGCCTTCTGCTGGATCGTGGATTTCCCCATGTTCGAGATGAACGACGAGACGAACCACGTCGACTTCTCGCATAATCCCTTTTCCATGCCCCAGGGGGAGCTGTCGGCCCTGAACGATCAGGACCCGCTGGATATCGTCGCCTATCAGTATGACATCGTCTGTAACGGCTACGAGCTGTGCTCGGGCGCCATCCGCAATCATCGCCCGGAGGTGATGCTGAGAGCCTTCGAGATCGCCGGCTATGACCGCGAGAGCGTGGAGCGGGACTTCGCCGGCATGATCAGCGCCTTTCGCCACGGCGCCCCGCCGCACGGGGGCCTGGCGCCCGGCATCGACCGGATCGTCATGCTGCTGGCGGGCGCGACGGCGATCCGCGACGTCATCGCCTTCCCTCTGAACCAGCAGGGTCAGGATCTGATGATGAACGCGCCCTCGGCCGTGCGGGACGCTCAGCTCAAGGAGCTCAGTCTCCGCCTGGCGCCCGGGGCGGCGAAGGGGGGCTAGGCGGGGCCGGCGGCGACCAGTCGCCGTGGTGAAAACCGCCCAGACCATGCCCGCAACCATGCCCGTTGGGCTGACCATGCGGGCCGTGATCGTGGCAGGCCAGGGCCAATTGATCGCGGGTCAGGCCCTTGGCCGCGGAGATATCCGCGCCGGTCAGTGAGGCCCCGATGAGGGTCGCGCCCGTGAAGTCCGCGTGATCGAAATGGGCGCCGCTCAGGTTGGCCTCGGTGAGGTCGGCGTTGCGGAACGAGGCGCCCTCGAAATGGCCGTCGTGAAGGTCGGCGCCGGGCAGATGGGAATGATCGAAGTGCGCGCCCTGAGCGCTCGTGTCATGAATATCGAGGCCCGGAATCGAGACGTCATCCAGCCTTGCGCCTTGAAGATTGCCCCCCGCCACTTCCACCCCGACGCCCGTGACGCCCTGCAGACCCGCGCCGGACAAATCGGCGTGGAAGAACAGAGCCCCGGCCATGTGCGCTCCGCGAAGATCCGCGTGCGAGAGATCGGCGCCGGAGAAATTGGCCCCCAGGAATGTCGCCCCCTTGAGGTCCGACCCCACCAGG
>Ga0116227_10012666_pt1 | contig 13619 bp, 32 predicted proteins | sample S1TSphgellanicum_FD_89693 | JGI IMG/M metagenome (GOLD analysis project Ga0116227, IMG submission 89693) | Host-associated microbial communities from peat moss isolated from Minnesota, USA - S1T2_Fb - Sphagnum magellanicum MG | ecosystem: Host-associated > Plants > Peat moss > Unclassified...
ATTATTAATTCGTGATATCTACTTTAGCGTATTGAGGTTTTTATGGGCGTAAATCTTTTTGCTGCAGGTCTATTGGCGTTTTTTATTGGCGGCACACTAGTACTTCTACACTGGATAGATAAGGACTGGGTCAGAAATAAGGAGGAAAGAGCCAGACAAGAACATATTATCGCAGACGCTAGAGTTTCATATTGTCTAGGCAAAAAAGTCCTACAAATTGGCACTTGTAACTATCAAGGTACTTGTTCCGTACAGTGGACAGACTTCAGTTATGGAGAAATGTACATGCCGGTAGTCGGACAGGATTGCAAATGACCAAAGAGCAGCAAGATAAGACCCTTGAAATCATTGCCGAATTGGTGAGTGTGCATGGCCTTTGCGAACATTTCGACCATCACGGCTATTGCCAAACACACTTCACCCAACCCAAAGAGGCTTGTTTGGTAAAAAAGGCAATAGATTTGCTAACCTCCCTCGGTATTGACATACCGGTTTAGCCCAACAGTTGACAATCCACCCCGATTCGCTGCATGATTAATTCATCAGCGAATTCGCCATCCCCACCAAAAATCTTCAGACTCTACCGAAAGGATTGCAGCCATGCAAAACCAGGTTCTGTCCGTCTATCAAATTTCTATCGGGGCCAAAGTATTCGACTTTCATGACTTGCCGATGGTTCGACGAAATGGCAGGTGGGAACTTTCGGCCGATATGGTAGTTAGATTAAGGGAAGAGGTCGCAAACGAGGTACTTTACGAAAAGAAAAGTCTAACGATGGAAGAAATTTCTTTTTTAGCTCAGTTAAAACACCTAGATAGTGAAGATATCAAAGAGTTAGTCGATGAAAGTGCCCAGCTGGCAAAAGATCAAGAACGGCGACTTAAGAAAATTGAAAGTTTTGAGATTGAGCACAAAAAACAAAGGGTTAAAGAACTTCAAAAAGAAATAAGGGAGCTTAGGGAGGAAATAAAGCGGACTGGGTCGGTGCCCAAAGTCGACAAAGAACGAGCAATGCTGATGAGTCACCGCAACCGAGGAGGCGGATTAAGTTCAGAGGATATAGCAGGCATCATCAGAAAATGCAGTCCGCGAAGAATTCTGAAACTAGACCTGGGGTTTTTGCGAAGGGAAAAACGAAATTTACAAAGAAAACATGGTGATTTGGCTTTTTGGATTCGAAATGGGCGGTTGTTGTTTGGACCCAAGCATTTGAGTTGAAGTGAGCGAAATTTTGTGCTTTATTGCCCCTGCCTTTATGGTGGGGGTTTTTCTATGGGTAGTTTTATTGGAGGTGGCATGGTCATGAATATGGCAGAGGCAACAGATTTAGCCGTAAAGATGAAGGCGGATGGGCATAGTTACGAGCAAATTACTGAGCATCTTTTGAGTATTGGGTATGTAAGCCCGCGAACAAGAAGGCCAATCAAATCGATGATGGTCCGCTATATGGTAACAGATAATGGAAAAAGGGGGCTGGGTTTAGGGGCTCAAGTGCAGTCGGGCAGTCTGACATTCTTGGTGGATGGTGATTTATTTGCGAGGGTTGAGCGAAATCCACAAATTCGGCAAAAGCTAGACCGTTTCGTTTGCGGGTCGATAAAGGAATTTATGAACAACCTGGGAAGTTACGAATAAAGGCGAGATCAAAGAGAGTTTGGAACCCCACTGACGAGTGGGGTTTTCTTTTATTGTTTTGAATACTTGCAAGATTCTTTTACATTCCGCTAAAGTTTTTTGAGGGTGTGCCGAAGAGTTAAGTGCATGAAGTCCTTGCTTGGCTGGCCTATTAAATGTGGCAGTAAATGCATCAAATGCACGCACTACAACGAACAAAAAAACTCATAACCAGAGGTTAAGAAGTGGTAGCAATCGAGTCTATAATTGGTCACTTCAATAATAAAGAACTCCTAATAGAGGCACTGACGCACAGTTCTGCTACAGCAGAACTCGGTAACCATTTTGGTCTTCCCTGTAACGAGCGATTGGAATTTTTAGGGGATGCCGTCCTACAACTTGTAGTTACAGAGCAACTCCTTAAAGATAATACTCCCTCAGATGAGGGTGAACTGTCGCAAAGACGTGCCGCACTTGTATCTGGAGCACATTTAGCCTCAATTTGTCAAAATATGGATCTAGTTAAATATCTAAGAGCCGGAAAAGGAGCATTGCGGGAGGGAATAATGGCTAGTAAGTCTGCCCAGTCGGACTTAATAGAGGCCATAATTGGTGCTATTTATTTGGATCAAGGAGTTGCAGCCGCAAAGACATTTATTATAAATCATATTTATAATTCAACCCCAATATTAAAAGATTACAAAAGCAAGCTTCAAGAATTTACTCAATATTTTGATGGTGGGTTGCCTGAGTATACATTGTTGAGTGAAACGGGACCCGATCATCAAAAGTCTTTTCAAATACGAGTGTCTTGGAATAATAATTGGGCCATTGGCTGCGGTGCTACTAAAAAGGCAGCATCTGCTTCGGCCGCTAAACTTTTATTAGAAAGACTAACAAAAAGCGTTTAATATTGGAGATTAAAAAAAATGAAACACAAATGCCCATTTTGTGCCGCTCCCATAAATCAGCAAGTCATAGAACTTGAAGAACGAGTTAAATATTTGGCACACGAACTGGCCAAGTCAAAAGCTTTGCAAAGCGGCATCGACCTTGATGGGTATCTGGTAATGCAAACCCCTACGGGAATTAAAAATGAATAAATATTTAACTCACAAAGAGCTACAAGAATATCTAAAAGATCCTGTAATTAAAGCTTTTTATGAGCTTCGGCAGCAACATTTAAAAATTTTGATGTAAAGATATTATTCACACCCTAAAAAACAAAGCTTTGAAATTATTAAGAAAGTTGAAAGATGAATAAACTACTAATTTTCCTGCTATTTTCTACACCGGTTTTTGCCGATACTAACGATTATGTGGTGTTGCAGCGGTCTACCACCCAAAGTTACGCCTATCTACAAGAATCGGTAGAAGCAGGCTTTGGTAGCCTGTCAGTTGACGGCACCCAAGAGTCTTGGCAGGAACATTCGGTAACCACCAGTGTGGGCGTCGAACTTTGGCGTTTTATTGATGTAGACGTCGGATATTCGATGCTAGCCGCACAGAACAGTCGGGATTCATTAGAGAACATGAACGGCGGTCAATTACACCTAGGACTTAAACTCATTTTTTCAGCCCCTTTATTTAATTTGGAGTTTGGGGGTGGTGGTCAGGCATCGAAGATCACCTACATCGACCACGAAGTTTCTGCTGGCCTATACGGAAGGGGTGGATACGGCACTGTAGGGGTAAGCCGGTACTTAGGCGAACACATGTCGATTTATCTAGAGGGTCAATACAGCAATAACGACTGGACAGGCAATAGCGATAAGAGTTATATTATTAGCGGCGGAGTAACTTCGGTCAGTCTTGGCGTAAGGATTTGGCAATGAAATACTGTTTTGACACCAAAACAAAAGAACAAAGAGATAAGGATCATATAGATCTGTGGGCAAATGCCGATACCGGGATTTCTGTAAAAGATGGTTTTTATTATAAAAGTTACGGACTATATATAGTAGGGCCAATGTTTAAAAAAGACGGATTTTGGTCTGCTCCCGATCTAAACATTTTGAAATATTTCGACAATGGCGTATCTGCAGATTCTGATTTTTCAAATTTGATGAAAGAATATAAGCCCGGCGTTGGTAGAATTCTGAAATATGGGCTTTTCAGTGAGATTAAGGATTTATTTAATAAGGCTTTTTCGCCATGATCATATTTCTTATAACAGCAATTTTGTGGTTTGGTTATAGTATAATTTATGATTTTTTTGCCGGGGATAATTTTATGAAACAAAAACGACCACTTATCTTGGAAGAGGGTCATTTTTATCAAGATTTCGACGGTAAAATAATTGGCCCCATGAAAAAGAACGACAGGAACGACTGGGTTCCTGAAGGTTGGAGCGAAGGAGCCTATACATACAGAAGATATAAAGATAACGGTACAAGCTATTATGATTGCACCTATGAAGATATACAGTTAAAGAAAGAAGTTTCGCCCCAGTGGGCTAGATTTATAGCATTCGGTTTTTGGGCAGAGGTATTTCTTTTATTTAACAAAGCATTTGGAGAAAAGAACAATGGGTGAGCAGCAAATTATCGATTTCGTTACGGAACTTGCGAAAAATGGTGCCGGTGCAGTTAGTGAACTTCGCTGGGAACTGATCAGAATTGTTATCTTGGTTAATCTTTTGCAAGTGGCTAAAGGTGCACTTTGGTTTGTGGCTTATGGACTTTTGAATAAAATCTTGAAACCACTGGTAATTGTTGCCAAAGAAGAGAAAAGCCCACTTCGCGGGTTACTGGTGTCTGCCCAATATTTGGCACTACTGAGTGCCGGCATGCTAGCGGTGTACTTTGGCTGGGATAGCCTGGTAACAGCCTGCAAGGTCGCGGTGGCACCAAATATTTATCTTCTGGAACAAGCCCATAAACTAATTACTAGCCATAAGTGATGGATTCATGGCAAAATATGTATTTTCAAACGCTTTTAAAGAAGTGCATATTAATCACGGGGATGTAATTTACGATGATGACAAATATGCTTGGCTTTTGTTTTTGAAGGGTAATTTTTTCTATATTTTAGGCAATGAATTTTTACCGGCAGAAGAGCACGAGATGAAAGTTGCCGAAAGAGGCTTACTCGAAAGAGGGTGGTTTACTAAGAATATCTATGAAAATTTCAGACAATGAGGAATAAATATGTGGCCCTTTAAAAAAACCAAAACACAAGCGAAAAGCGATCAATTAAGCGATTATGGTATTGGTCAGGATGTAGGATACAGGTTGTATAATGTAACATCAAGTGAACAAATTTTAATTTATGCTAATATTAATCATGTCAAAGACCTGAAGGCTTTTACTATGGGGTGGCATAATGGACGAAAACAACGCAAACAAGACGATGAATTAAAAGCACACAACAAAAAACGCGACCTAGATATCATTGAAGAAGTTCTTGGGAATTTAAAATCATGAAAATAATTGACATACAGTACAGGGTGGTGGAATTAGGCAACGGTAGATTCGAGGTTCAGTCTCGTCTTCAGTTTGCCGAATTCTTTGGACTCTTTAAGTCTTGGACAAAGTGGGATAATGTATGTCTCTCAACAGAAGATACCGCCGAAAAAGCCCTGTACTGGAAAAAGTACTTTGAAGGCCGACACACAGTGAAAAGGATTGTCGAATGACCAACACATTTAAAATTGGCGACTTAGTCAAGTACAACCGAAGCGAATATGGTGTAATTGTTGAAGTGTCTGAGCGTCCAGGGACCTATCAAGTTTATTTTGAGTCAGAATATTCTCTATGGGCTGAAGATTGGATGCTACAGGTTGCAGATAATTTTGACATTCAAGTCACTATTGTAGCCAAAAGAAACAAAGTATTGGACGAAGTTATTTCGTCCGTGAAACGAAATGCAGCCGCAAAAATCAAAGAGCTAAAAACTAGCAAGCTGCCATATCCGGTTAGAGAAAGGGCTTATATATCGGGGTATTAGTGAAACTAGATAAATAACACTAAAGTAATTCGAAAAAGTACCGATAATCTTCTTGTAGGTAGCAATTAAGCACCCACCAGGAGATAAACATGAATTTCGTCAAATCCCTAATCGCTTTTTCATTCCTCTTTTCCGCCACGCCGTCCCTGGCCTGTACATGGCACATGGAATCTAAGGACTACAAAGACCCAAGAGTCACCCACTGGCACGCTGATTTGAAGCCTTATGAAAGCTACAATATCCCTCGCGAAATGACCGGACCCGAACTGGCATGCTTTTTGACACCAGAAATGCCAAACGGTTTGACCAAAATTCGTTACCTTAGCTGTACCAACCCCGGTAAGCCAGTCAACAGCACTTATGCCCTGAAAGCTTACAGCGACCAAGCTACGACCCTGGTGCCGTTTCTAGGGGCTAAAGAATTGCCAAGTGTTTACATCGTTTGCGACAATAAACTTTAAGCTAAAGTTTTTATAAAAAATACCGATGAGTCTTTTGTAGCTAGTAACCACGAAGGACAAACCCATGAGCATGAACGCCACTTTTGTAGCCAAACAAGGTAAAAAAGTTTTTAAATTCGATTGTTTTCAGACGCCGACAGATGTGTCGCTCCGATTGATTAAATCTAAAAATCCGGTGGATGATTACAAGAAATGGGTTAGTTCTTTTGTTTCCGAAGTAGATGCCAAGGACCATTTTGAGTCATTAGATATGTGGTTGCGCGAAGTTAACGACAGCGGCTTGAGAATTGAAGTTTCAGTTAGTTAAGTTAATAAACATACCAGGAGTAACAAATGCTTAAGTATCTAATTTCTGTACTTTTTTTAGTCGGTTGCCAAACCACCCAAAGCGAACCGCAGAAACTTCCCAGCCAAGAACTTACCCATAAGGGTATGTCTTTTGGGGGTGAAGTGGGCGAAAACGCTGATAAAAAACTGGTTATACGCAGAACTGCAGACGCAGATGATGAGCTGGCTTCCCTGGAAGTGGCTAATTCCTACCTACACACAAAAACTGAACAATCGCTATACAACATGAATAAGTGCCGCAATGACCTGGCAGACGACCGCCTAGGTGGGTCTGGTGAGTGGCCAGAAGACGGTCTTAACGTGGACGGTATCGCACCCCCTAAACCTCAGCAGCAAATGGGTTATGACGAGGCCGGTAACCTGGTCGTAATCGAAGAAGAGTCCTTCAAGGACCACTATGAACGCCAAGCTAAGTGGCAGCGTCAAATGAAAGTTATCTTGGAAGCTTCTCAAAAAGCCACCAAAAGTTGCCGACGTGAACTAGCCAAGGCCCGCAGGGCCCACGGGCTTCAGGGTAAAGAATACTCAGCTGCGGGGTATTATGCGGAAGACGGAACTTTCGTGCCTAACAGCCACGGCGAAGTCGATTTGGATGACGCCCAAGTAATGGCGGCAAGGGCAGGTAAGTAATATGACTCTTAGATTCATTAACTTTCGCAAGTACAAGAATTATTATGTTGTTTGGGCATCAAACCCCCATGACGGCGAGTTTTACTTCAAGACCCGTAAAAGAGCTTTTGGAATGGCCAAATTCTTAGGAAATGGTTCGGTGGTTCAAAGGTACAGGAGCGATTCCCGGCTTTGCTTGAAGGAATGGATTTTAAAATGAGCGTACCAAATTAAAGTTTCCGGTTACTCCTGGTTACTTCCTACAATTGCGGGGTTCGGCTTAACAGCTGAGCCCCCTTTTGTTTTTAGTTGATGTTTGGTGCCTATAATGTTAGAATTAAATTATTTGGAGATAGAAATGAAAAGAATTGAAATATACCTATTGGTTTTTGGTCTTTCTTTCATAGCTTCTGGTTTTATTAGCTATCTTTACCACGAAAACATCAGGCTGAACAAAAGGGTTCAAGAAATTTATCAAGACGCCGACAGTAGCACTAGGCACTTAAATCAAGCCCTACTGGATTGCAAGGCACACAAAGGAAAGAAATGAGCAAAAATAAGCGAAAGATTTTAGTGAATGTTACTGACCTATGGGCCATTTGGAGTAAGGGTAAGGCCACGGGAGCCCTTTTGGCTAGACTGCACAGTGCAAAAGGCAATACTGTTGCCATTCTTGATGAATTTGCCCAAGAAGAAAGAGATAAAGATATCTGTGATTTAGTTGGGTATAAGGCCTATACGGAGGCACTAAAAGATTTTGGCAGTGATATTCCTGAATATCTAGAAGAATTTAAAAAATACGACAAGGAGTGATTGTGTTTAATTCCAAGAAAATCGAAGAGTTAGAGAAAAAAGTTAATCAATTAAATCTAAGAATTAAGCGTTTTGAGGACGAAGCAACCATTAAATTGCGAACAGAAATGCTGGAAGAATACAAAAGATATGGCGGCCTTATAAACTATAGATTGTGGGATGGTGGCTTTACGTATGATGATTCGAATGGGTTTTTTACTTCATACTCTATGGTACCAACATTCTGGTCCATTGACTTATTTAAGACTATTTTGGACGGCCAAAAACTCAAATGGCTAAAAGAGCATAAAAATGAAACCGATTATGTAATTAATCAGGCCAAAAGACCAGATTTATGGGGAAAAGAAAATAATAAATGAAAAAACTTGAGATTTATTGCCGTATATACATCGCCTTGTTTTACTTGACTAGTTGTGATACCAAGCCGACTAATTTTGACGCACATCGGGCTCACTTCAATAGCATTTATGAAACAGTGATGGGTTAATATGAAAAACGGCTCACGTATTGCGGTAACGGGTGGAAGGGACCACCAAAACCAGGAGTTGGTTTACCGAGCCCTAGAAAATGAAGATCCGTCTGTTGTGGTCTTGGGCTGCTGTCCTACTGGCGTAGATAAATACGCTTTGGATTGGTGTCTTGAATCGGGTACATTCTTTTGGCTGTTTAATGCCGATTGGGACAAGTATGGCAAAATGGCTGGGCCCAGGCGAAATGCAGAAATGATATATGACGGTGAGCCAGATAAATTACTAGTGTTTCAGGGTGGCATAGGCACCCAGGACTGCAAAAGAACCGCCAAGCAAGCCGGCGTTCCGACTAAGGAAATCAAATGAAAATTGATCTATGCGAGTATAATTCACGTACCAGTCACAACTTAGAAGCCCTTATTAATTCTTTTCTCATCCCGTGCCCTGAATGTGGCGGGGCCCTTGAGTTGTCAATATCTAGTTGTACAGATCCAGATTGTTGTGACACTCCGCATCGCATTTGGCACCGGTACAGCAAAAGCAACTGTGGTTTTGAAAAAAATAGATATTGCTTGGATTATGATTTCTTGAAAGAATTTTTGACAGAAGAGATCGAAATTATTGGCGAATATTAGTTCTCGGTATCATTGGCGGACGTTGTTCACGCCAATGATACTGTCGTACCACTAACTACCTGTTTTACTTACCTAAAATGAGTGCAGCTACGTACTCAAAGTCAACACCTGCCCATACCCTGCTGTCGCCTTGGTCGGCACCCCAGCCGCTTGCATCCACCGACCACAGGTAATGCACCCCGCGGTCACTAGCAGCTGGTAAGCGGCCTACCGGAAACAAGCTCTGGTTTAGTAGCGTGTCAGCCGCTTGTTGATAATTACCATCTGTAAACAATGCATGTGCGTATGCAAAAAGTGCATTTGTGGGTTCGCGACCAAATTGGGTATTTACCACTTCTAGTTCAGTGGCACTAATACTGCCGACCAGGAAATTCCTAAGCAGTATGGTCAGAACATCTAGGTGGGCGGGTGACCCTACGTTGCTAAGCGTATAGAGTTGCGGCACCGCCCTTTCTACAGGATGGTCGGGCCCACCCAGGCGATACATAATTTCGCAAAGGGTAGCAATCATACTTGGGGTCATGACCACGTCTGATACTGGCCCCTGACCATAAACAAATACGTACTCAACCCCGTAATTATATAAACCTTCAGCCAGATCTAGCCTTTTGTTATGCCAGATATTAATCATAAGCCCTAAAAGTTGGTCTTTGGAAATGGTACTGGCACTGCTGCCTGGATAACACTCGGTATAGCTCAAGGGTCGGCGATGCCACTGCCCTACGTCGTCCCTGGCCGCTTCTAGATTAACTTCTATACCCGAGGAACCCAAAAGTGCTGAGAAAAGCAAAGAGTCACAAGTATTGGTTTCCACAAAGCCGTTTGCGTCTTGTTGGGTGGTCGCAATCAGCTCTTTATAGGCTTCGTATTGGCTTTCGATTGAGGCCAGTACAGCCACATTAGTGGTATTTGACGCCGAATTACCCCTGTGACCACAACCAATTAAAAACATTAATAAAAACAAAAAATATTTCATAGTTAACCCCAAAAGATGAATAAAGCTTTATATCATTTATCCATTTTATACTTTTGAAGACGCTAACTTAAAACTTTGGATTATCTTCAGAGCCCAAGTAAGGTCTATGAAGAATGATTAAGGCCAGCCTTCCCTCTTTGGTGAATATTTGAAATGGGCCTCTGCCAGGAACAGACAGGGCGTCCAAAAGGCTAGCGTGAATTAACCTTTCTGCAGTAATTATATTCACCGAAATATATTCATTTTTTTCATTTAACTTGTTGTTTTTGCTGCTTTCCATTTTGTTTCCTTATGATTAATTTTTATGCAAAAACATACATACCGGCAATTAGTAGTTTTTTCATGGATTTAATTTAAGAAAATAGCCACTTTACCTTTTTCGTTGTTTTAGGTCTAGTGCAAAAACCGACAGACATGAAAAGAAATAACTAAGGAAAATCAAAAAGTTAAAACTATGCACTAAAGTTTCCAGTAAACCATCCCGAAAGAGAAAGAACACCTTCACGGGAGATTTCCAAATGACTCACGCAACGACTAACCAGTCCCCTCTAGCAGCCCTGAAATCACTTCGCAGTCAAGTGAACACCCTAATCCCCGAAAATGCAGGTGTGTCTAATCTCTGGACACACCTCGGCTGGAATCAGACCGCATCTGACCATTACCTAGCCGCTCAGAAGCTCGGAATTGACATTCGTCCGCTGCTGGCCCCTGTTTTTAGCGAAGTGGTGAGTCTTGTGGTTGATGGGTACTATATGCCTGCCAACTACAGCTGGGAGGATATTTTGCATGGTGATATCCCTGAATTTGCTGGGGAAACTCCCAAAAAAGTGGTTCTTTCGGTCATTGATTATGCCATCCGTCAATACCTTGACTCATAAGCCACTCATATTGCGAAAAGTGCACAGGGTTTGGGCTAAAAACGGCAAGTGCCTAAACCATAAACAGTTTTTTCAGGCTCGTAACTAATCTAATTAAGCACTTGACCGTGGCATGGTATCTGCAATATATAAGGGGTAAGGCGGCAAAGCAAACCGCAAAAACAAAAACCCTCAGGAGCAAATACCATGGCAAAGAAAATCGTCAATTCGAAACTGACCCCCGCCCAAGCCCTAGACGTCGCCGTTAACATGAAGCGTCAAGGGATTCCTTATGCCAAGATTGCAGACCATCTAAGGGCTCAGGGCTACTTGAGCGATCGCACTGGTCGCCCGATCAAAGAAATGGCAGTTCGGTACATGGTAACCCAGCACGAAAAAGAAGACCGCGATGCGGCAGCCGAAGACAAGGCTATGGAACAGGCAGCATCAGATCCCAAGATTTTGGTTACCGGTGACACTTCTTTTAAGGACAGCGTAAAAGCAATTATGCAAAGTCCTAATTTTACTGCTGAATTTAAGGCACAAATTGTTACTGCCATGGCGTCTGGCGAAACCAAGATTACTTTGGACGTGGCAGATATCAACAAAATGATTAAGGCTGCAGTTTCTGCATCTGCAACCAAGTAATTAATATACGAAAAGCCCCTTCTTAAATAGGAATGGGGCTTTTGTGCGTTTTGTGCTAAATTGAACTAAAGTTTTTCTGAGAAATGCCGATTAGAGATTGTAGGCAGTAATTAAATACAGGAGTAAGTTATGAGCAACCCAATAAACCTACTTTATCGTGCCCTGCCAAGAGTTAACCGGATAGACGGAAGTATTGAAAGGTGCCTTGTTGTCGACCACGCCGACCTAATTGCGGAAGTTCTTAAATCTGCCGAAGAGGTTTGGAAAAGCCATCGTCCCGTATCGTTTAACGAACTACAACATATTAATAATCCTGATATAAATGCTCGTAACGACCAAGAGAAGAATCTATTTAGGGCTCTTGTTGAGCTTAAATTAGCTTTGGCGGAGGGTAAAAATGATTGATATCAGACGCTTTAAAGAATTAAATCAAGACCAAAAGGACCAGGTAATTCAGTGTCTTTTGGATGGCCTTGGTTTGACTATTTTTATTAGAAGCGGCAGTGAAAGGGTTTGGATTAAATCCCCTGAAGAAATGACTGGAACCGAGGAGGATGCTGTTTCTTTCTACGACGACGATAATGCGGTTGACGCACAAGTTTAATTAAAGTATTGTCCGCTTGGTGCCGATAGTTATATTGTAGGCGGTAGTTATACACAGGAGTAAGTTATGAGCAACCCACTCGATAAGTTGTATGACGAAATAGCAAATTGGCATCACGACAACGACGGTGATAGTTGGAATGATTTGGCAGTGCTAATTATTGATCATGCCGACCTAATCGCCGATGTGCTAAAGGCTGCCGACCGTCTTGCCACGAGATACGAACAATGGCTAGCAGATCAACACAATGCGGATGGGTCATGTAAAACCACCTACATTGGAGATACCTTGTCACAACTCAATTTAAATAGAATAAAGAAACTCAAGGAAGCCATTGCGAAAGGAGATAAATAATGCAAGACTTTGAAGTACTTGACTGGTTTCAATATACGCGTTTCCAGAACGAAAATATGAGTCTGGAAGCCATGCAAAGGGCTGGCGTTATTCGCATTCGAAAAGTCGAAGACGTTTTGGCTATGCCCCTTAAGCGTGGTCGTGGGCGTCCAAAGGGCAGCAAAAATAAAGTTGTGAAATCTGAAAGGGCTGCTTAATTATGACCCAAAATACAATTGGTTTTGTCGGTGAATTAATTGTTAGTTCTTTGTCTGGGCTTGAAAAATCAGGCGTAGATAACTGGCACGTTAAGGATGGAATAATTCCTATAGTTATGCTGCAGCAAACTACTACACTTCAATTTGTTTGCGAACATGGTTTTGCCGTACTTACGCTTATGCCCGGAAACTGGGCTGTTCGTGAAAGAACTAACCTAGATATGAAGTGGTATATAGTGGCGGAACGGCTATCTTAACCAACAACAAAGAGGAAAGCAAATGAAATCATTACTTAATTTGATATTTAAGCGTGAATGGTCAAAGACTCAAACTCGGAGACCAAAACCGATTAAGTGACTAAAATGGTAAGTTAAATTATTTAACTCTTCGTGCCGAAATTTGACCGGAGAATGTTGCCGTATATCCGTTGTTGGTAACATAAGCCACTAAATAGTAGGTAGTGGATGTTGTAATTCCTACTCGTTGAGGTAAAACAGTCACGCCAGCATAGCCGGTAGTTGTGCTGATAGAACCAAACATCAATGTTTGACCGTTTGTAGTTCCGGTAGTGCTGTTCGTATTTGTGCTTATAGCAAGAACAATTGACTCGCCCACTCCGGTAGTTCCGGTCGAAAAACCCTGTCCTTGTATATCCCATGTGCCTGGAGTAAGAGTTATTTGAGTCATTGTTAATGGCGATGTGGTAATTGTTGTAGAGGCTGTATAATTTGTAATCAGCTCCCCGACATTACCTGTAGCAACAGCTGTTCCGCTGGTGTCGCCCAGTAAGCCACTTGCAGGCACCAAACCCGCCGATACGCCAGGGACTTGTTGGCCAAATCCTACGGCTTGTCCCGGAAGACCGATAACTACTCGCCAAGCGGTATAAGCTGGCTGCGACCAGCCGTAGGCCCCAGTGAGCGAGTTATATGTGGTACCGGATTCAGCGTACTGTGCAAAATCGACATTCAGAGTTGTTGAATTTATCGCTACTACAGTCCCGCCGAATTGGTACGTGGGCCAATTAATGTATGGGCTTTGACTGTCGGCCTGGTTAGTCCAAACACCATTGTAAAGGTATTGCA
>Ga0116227_10012667_pt1 | contig 13619 bp, 12 predicted proteins | sample S1TSphgellanicum_FD_89693 | JGI IMG/M metagenome (GOLD analysis project Ga0116227, IMG submission 89693) | Host-associated microbial communities from peat moss isolated from Minnesota, USA - S1T2_Fb - Sphagnum magellanicum MG | ecosystem: Host-associated > Plants > Peat moss > Unclassified...
CTGCCTGCCGACGATCCTGGTGCATTCGCGCGCGCGGCGCTGCACATGATCTGGAACCGGCGGAATCTTGCCGCGATCGCAACCGTCTATAGTCCGCACGTGCTGGTGCAGGCCACTGCCGGGCGCGTGTATCATGGCACCGGACAGCTGCAATCCTTCATCCTGTCGATGCTCGCCATGTTCCCGGATCTGTTTCTATCCGTCGATGACACTTATTGGATGGGCAACACTGCCCAGGGCGTTCTGGTGGCGATACGATGGAGCATCACCGGCACCCATAGCGGCCCCGGCCGCTACGGCCCGCCGAGTGGCAAGCAGGTGCATATCTGGGGCATCACCCACTGGGTGGTCGACGGCAACCAGGTGCAAAAAGAGTGGCTCATGTTCAACGAGTTCGGCCTGCTCCTGCAGCTTCAAAGCTGATCGGCCCGGCGGCGCGCGCTGGCACATGGCCGCCACGGGGCGTGGTATCGCAAATCCAATCACGTCAGATTACCAGTGCACCGCACAACGCCGCGCTTGATGGGGTGGTTTTGTTTCGCCACTATCCCGGCCGTGCCGACAACACCCTCGGAGGGTTGGTCATTCCCGCCTTGCCCGGACTCACTATCCCAGAGATGCTGACAGCCCTCAGGGCCGACGATCTGACGCCGAGTATGGTGGCACGTGCCACGCTGGCCGATATCGATGCCTATGCGCGGCCCGAGGTTTGGATCAGCAGGCTGGACGCCGACGAGATCCTCGCCCGTGCCCAGGCTCTGGAGGCCGATCCGGCCGCCAGACACCTGCCGCTGTATGGCATCCCGTTCGCGGTCAAGGACAATATCGACGCACTTGGCCTACCGACCACCGCCGGGTGCCCGGGCTTTGCCTATACGCCAACCGCCAATGCCAGGTCAGTTCAGCGCCTGCTCGATGCCGGCGCCATGCTGATCGGCAAGACCAATCTCGACCAGTTCGCCACCGGCCTTGTCGGCACACGCTCGCCCTATGGCATTCCGCGCTGCGTGTTCAATGCGGATTTCATCTCAGGCGGCTCGTCATCCGGCTCGGCGGTTGCCGTCGCTGCCGGGCTTGTCAGTTTTGCGCTGGGCACCGACACCGCCGGCTCCGGCCGGGTTCCCGCCGGGTTCAACAATATTGTCGGCCTGAAACCGACCAAGGGCCTGGTGAGCACGGCCGGGGTGGTGCCGGCCTGCCGGTCGATCGATTGCGTCAGCATCTTTGCCAACACCGCCAATGATGCGTTGTCTGTTTTGCAGATCATTCAAGGCGAAGATGGCAACGATCCGTTTTCGCGGCCGGCAGCCGAACGCGGGCTGCCCCAGTCAGGCCTGCGCGTCGGCGTTCTATCCGGTAGGAACAGGGTTTTTCATGGCGATGCCGAGGCCGAAACCCTGTATGACGGCGCCATCGTGGCGCTGCGCGGCATTGGTGCCACGCCGGTTTCCATCGATTATGCGCCGTTCCGCGAGGCGGCCGAGCTGCTCTATGGCGGCGCCTTTATTGCCGAGCGACTGGCCGCGATCGAGCCATTCTACACCGCGCATCCTGAGGCTATGGATACGGTGGTACGAGGCATCATTGCCAAAGCCGCGGCGTTTTCCGCCGCCGATGCGTTTCGCGCAACCTACCAATTGCGGGCGCTGGGGCAGCGTGCGGCACGTCAGTGGCAGGATATGGACGTTTTGCTGCTTCCCACCAGCCCGACCATCTATAGTGTCGCGGCGGTGCAGGCCGACCCCGTGCGGCTGAACAGCCATCTTGGACATTATACGAATTTCGTCAATCTGCTCGATTACGCCGCCATCGCGGTGCCGGCCGGATTTCGCGCCAATGGCCTGCCGGCCGGGGTTACGCTGATCGGCCCCGCCTTCACCGATGAAGCCTTGGCACGCCTGGCCGCCAGGCTGCACGCCGCCAGCGGTGCCGGCAGCGGGCTTGCCAGGGGCCTCGCACCGCCCGCTGCGTCGGCCCTCTCGACGACGATCGAATTCGTGGTGGCGGGTGCGCATCTGAGCGGCATGGCGCTGAACGTTCAACTGAGGCAGCTGGGCGGAACCCTTGTTGCGGTCACGAGAACCGCTGGCGAGTACCGGTTACTCGCCTTGCAAGGAACCGTGCCGGCCAAACCAGGCCTCGTCCGCACGCCGGGCTTTGAGGGGGACGGCATAGAGGTGGAGATCTGGGCGCTGACGAACGCGGCCTTCGGCCAGTTCGTCGCGAGCCTGGAGCAGCCGATGGGCATCGGCAGCGTGCGGCTGGAAGATGGCCGCGTATTGCCAGGGTTCATCTGCGAGCCCTGCGCCGTTGACGGCGCCGAGGACATAACGGCCTTCGGCGGGTGGCGCGCCTATGTAGCTGCCCAGACCACCAGAGCGCCGGCTCTGCCTATCTGAAAAGCGCCATGCGACTCATCTGGCATGCATGCATATGTACTGGTACGTGACGAATAAGCGACACCAGTACTAAAGGATGCCATCGGCAATTATTACGGTTGCCGCCGGGCGCGGATTGGTATTGTGATGTCATCAAGTTGCCGCAGCAAGCGGCAACAGCTGGGATGACTTGCTGGACAAACGGCTGCACCAAACCGCGCTTGCGGGCTTTGCAAGCGCGTGCGCAACCCTGTTGCCCGGGAGCCGTCGCTTGCAAAATCATCCAGCCCTGGTTTGCCTTTTTATGATCGCCGCCGCACTGCCGGCCCGCGCTTTTGCCCAGGCCGCATCGGCCCCGCCGCCGCCAGACACCAGCCAGGCACAGACCGGCAAGGTGCAACCGGACCTGACCGCCCAAGCGCCCGCCGCGCCGCCGCCGCCGGTGGAACAGAGTGTAAGCATCCATGGTTTCGCCGATGTATCGTTGAAAAATTTCTACGCAACGCCGCGCGGCCTGCTGGTGACCGACAAGGGCGAGACAATACAATTGCTCGATGGGCTGGTGCTCGATCTCGCGCAGCCGCCCTCCAACCCGATTTCCGATGTCTCTTTCGTTCTCGGCACCTGGAGCGATTTCAATCCCGGCTACGCTTCGGTGAACCATAACGGGGTGAACGAATTCGACTGGTTTGCCGGCATGAGCACGGTAATCGGCAAATACACCAAGGCCGGCTTTCAATATGTGGAATTCGACAGCCCTCAGCGTGCCTTCCATGTGGAGCACAATGTGGAGTTCAGCCTGTCGTTCGACGATAGTGCGTTTCTCAAACCGATTTCGATCCAGCCTTACGTAAAGCTCTTCTTCGCCGCCGCTGGCAGCTCCACCGTGGTCACCGGCGCCAAAGGCAAGACCTTCGATGTCGAAATCGGTGCGGTTCCCAAGCTGGATCTGCATCCTTATGGGGCACCGCTGATCCTGACCGTGCCAAGCTGGGTCACTGTTGGTCCTCAGGACTATTGGGGCGGCGATGGCGGCAATTTCGGCGTGGTCTCCACCGGGCTGAAGCTCACCTACCCGCTTACCTTCATCCCCTCGGCCTGGGGCGGCTGGTATGCCGATACAGGGATCCAATACTACCACATCATCAACAGCCAGCTCATCCTGGCACAGGAATTGATAGGGACGGCGCAGTTCGGCACCAACGCCCACCGCAATTTTGGCATCTGGTCGGTCGGCTTCGGCATGAGTTTTTGAACGCACCGCCTCCTCCTATGGGTCCCTGTCAGATGCAAGATATACCAGCCTCCCCCTACGACTTCCCGTTCGATCCGGCGCATGCCGCGCTGCTGATTATCGACATGCAGCGCGATTTTCTCGAACCAGGTGGTTTCGGCGACGCACTCGGCAACGATGTGTCGCTGCTGCGTGGCGCCATCGCGCCCACCGGCGCGGTGTTGCGCGCGGCCCGCGCGGCGGGTCTGTTCGTGATTCATACGCGTGAGGGGCATCGGCCCGATCTCAGCGACCTGCCGCCGGCGAAAAAGCGCCGTGGCCGGTTCGATGTCACCATCGGCGATCAGGGCCCGATGGGCCGCATTCTGGTGCATGGCGAACCGGGCCACGACATCATTGCCGAACTCGCCCCAATCCCCGGCGAACCGGTGATCGACAAGCCCGGCAAGGGCGCCTTTCACGCCACCGACCTCGGCGCCATCCTGGCCAATCGCGGCATCAGCCAATTGATCGTCTGCGGCGTCACCACGGAAGTCTGTGTCAGCACCACGGTGCGCGAGGCGAATGATCGTGGCCTGGAATGCCTGGTGCTGCGCGACTGCACCGGCAGTTACCAACCTGGATTCCATGACTCGGCCCTGGCGATGATTACCGCCCAGGGCGGCATTTTCGGCTGGGTCGGGCAGGCGGACGATGTGTGCGCGGCTTTGGCCGGCAAAACCATGTAGAGGAGCTTGTCACCATGAGCAGCGCGGCAGTACTGACGGGGCGCCCCAAACTATGGGTGGCCGGCGACTGGAATGCGTTTTTTGGCTTCGGCACCAACATCCTTGTCAATATCCTGGTTCTGACAGGGCTGTTGCGGTTCGTGCTGGGCATGCCGGATGCGCTGGTGTTCGGCCGCATCCTGCCGGCCACCGGGCTGATGCTGTTCCTGAGCACACTCTATTATGCGTGGCTAGGCTATCGTCTGGCCGCCCGCACCGGCCGTACCGATGTATGCGCACTCCCCTCCGGCATCAGCGTGCCGCATATGTTCGTGGTGGTGTTCGTGATCATGCTGCCGATCCTGCATACGACCCACGATCCGCTACAGGCCTGGAGCGCCGGGCTGACCTGGGTGTTCGTGCAGAGTTTTGTGCTGATGGCGGGCGGCTTCATCGCGCCGGTGATCCGCCGCATCACCCCGCGCGCGGCCCTGCTCGGCTCGCTCGCCGGCATATCGCTCACTTTCATTTCCATGAGCCCGGCAGCGCAGATCTTTTCCACGCCGGTGATCGGCATCATCTGTTTCTCGGTGATCATCGCCAGCTGGTTCGGCGGCGTTCGTTATCCTGGCGGCATGCCTGGCGGGCTGGTGGCGATCTTTGTCGGCACCGCCATCGCCTGGGGATCGACCGCATTCGGCCTGGGCTATGGCGGGTTGAGCGGCGCCAATCTGGCCGCCTCGGTCGCCAGTTTCGGGTTCCATTTTCCCCTCCCCGCCTTCGGCCAGGTGTTTGGCGGCTTCCGCTTTCTCGGCGTTATCCTGATTACCGCCATCCCTTTCGGCATCTACGATCTGGTCGAGGCGATGGACAATGTGGAGAGCGCTGCCGCCGGCGGCGATGCATTCGCCACCACACAGGTGCTCTCGGCTGATGGGGTGATCAGCCTGATCGGCTGCCTGATGGGCAATCCGTTCATCAACGCCGTCTATATCGGCCATCCCGGCTGGAAGGCGATGGGCGGCCGAATCGGCTACTCGGCGGCGACCGGCGTGCTGATGCTTGTACTCACCATGTTCGGCGTGGTGGCGCTGATGAGCGCGCTGGTGCCAGTGGTCGCCATCCTGCCGATCCTGCTCTATATCGGCATGCTGATCGGCGCGCAGGCGTTTCAGGAAACCCCGCATTCCCACGCGCCGGCCATCGTGCTGGCGCTGATTCCGCAAATTGCCGCCTGGGGCAAGACACAGATCGATAACTCGCTCGGCGCCGCCGGCACCACCGCCGCGGCTGTCGGGCTGGACAAGCTGGGCCAGAACGGCGTTCTCTATCATGGGCTCGCCGTGCTCGGCGGCGGCGCCACGCTGGCCGGCATCATTCTCGGCTCCATCACCGTGATGCTGATCGACCGTAAATTCGAAAAAGCCGCCATCTTCGCCGTGGTGGGTGCGCTGCTCACCTTTTTCGGGTTCATCCATGGCGAGGCGATCGGGCTGTTCCGCAGCCCGGAACTGGCGGCAAGCTATCTCGGCGTGGCGGTGATCCTGTATGCCTGCGCCAAACGCGCCTATATATTGCCGGTGACCGCGACGGCTCATGAGGAGCCGGCGATGTAGGCAAGGGAAGATTTCTGCTGATGTCTTCGGTGGCGGGCTGATTTGACCAGCATGGGCGATGTGGAGCGCAGTGCGCGCGCGGTCGGGCTGACCATAGATCAGCGTTATCTCGAGGGGGTGGCTGCCAATCTTGAACGTTTGATGGCACAGGCACGGCTGGTGATGGATGTAGCCTTGCCATTGGAAACCGAGCCGGCGCCGATCTTCCGCCCATGACCGCCGCCGAGATCGCCGACGCGGTGCGCGCCGGCCGCGTGCGTGCCACCGCCATAGCCCAGGCGGCGCTGGCGCGCATAGAATCTCGCAACCCGGCGCTGAATGCCTTTACCGATGTTTTGCGGGATCGTGCCTTGCGTGAAGCCGGCGCTGTCGATCGCGCAGTCGCGGCCGGGCGCGATCCGGGGCCGCTTGCCGGCGTGCCGTATGGAGTAAAAAATCTGTACGACGTGGCTGGCCTGCCAACCCGCGCCGGTTCCCTGATCAATCGCGATCGCCCAGCCGCGCCATGCGATGCGGTACTGGTGCAACGGATGGTGCAAGCCGGGGCGGTGCTGCTCGGCAGCCAGAATATGGACGAATACGCCTACGGTTTTACCACGGAAAACGCCCATGACGGCACCACCAGAAACCCGCATGATGAAGCGCGCGTCGCCGGCGGCTCCTCGGGTGGCTCGGCCGCGGCGGTCGCCGCCGGTCTGTGCAGTTTTTCCCTGGGCTCCGACACCAATGGATCGATCCGTGTGCCGGCCTCGTTCTGCGGCATTTTCGGCCTTAAACCCACTTATGGCCGGCTGCCGCGGAGCCACACCTTTCCGTTCGTGTTCGATCTGGACCATCTCGGCCCCTTCGCCGCCACCGCCACCGACCTCGCTTTGGTCTACGATGCGCTGCAAGGCCCCGATCCCACCGACCCCGCTTGCGCGAACCGAGCCATCGCGCCCACCGTGCCGCACATCTCCAGCCTGCCCTCAGGGCTGCGGATCGGCGTATTGCATGGCTGGTTTCGCGACATGGCGCAGGAGGAGGCCTGTACGGCTCTCGATGAAGCGGCTGCCGCGCTCGGCCCTGTCTCCGCGGTTATCCTGCCCGGCGCGGAACAGGCGCGTGCGGCCGCCTTCCTGATCACCGCCGCGCAAGGTGCCAATCTGCATTTCGCGGCGCTGCGCGACCGGGCCGAGGATTTCGACCCCGCCACCCGCGACCGGCTGCTGGCTGGGGCCCTGCTCCCCGCCCAGGCCGTGCAGCAGGCGCAACGCGTGCGGCGCTGGTTTGCCGAGCAGGTGGCGGAGGTTTTTACCTGCTTCGATATCTTGCTGGCCCCCGCCACGCCCTGCCCGGCAACCCTGATCGGCCAGCAGACCATTTTCCTCCGCGGCATCGAGCTTCCAGCACGGCCCAGCCTTGGTGTGCTCACCCAGCCACTCAGCTGCATCGGCCTGCCGGTCGCCGCCGTGCCGCTCCGCCGCCCGGGGGCGCTGCCCTTCGGCATCCAGGTGATCGCACCGCCCTGGCAGGAACTGCGCGCCTTGCAGGTGGCGGCCTGGCTGGAACGCGCGGGCGTTGCCGGCGCCAGGATCGCCGCCTGATCGAGATCAACCTGTCCGACGTGCCTGGCTGAGGTGACCGCCGCCTTCGACAGCTATGAGCGCGCGCTGATGCAGAACAATCTGGATGCGTTGCACGAGCTGTTCTGGGCCTCGCCGCTGGTGATCCGCTTCGGCCCAGGGCAGACTCTATTTGGTATCGAGGTGATTGCCGCCTTCCGCCTGGCCCGCATCGGCGGCTCACCGCCACGCACCCTGCACAACACGGTGATCACTACGTTCGGCCTCGACTTCGCCACCGCGAACACCGAATTCCAACGCCAGGGCACGCCAATCGCCGGCCGCCAAAGCTGGGCCCGCCTGGAACCAGGCTGGCGCGTCGTCGCCGCGCATGTCTCGCTGCTGGGCACGGGTTCGTAGCGGGGCGGGCGGGTGGTCGCTTCGTAGGAGGGGTGAGCGCAGCGTACCTATCGCTTTCCGGCAGCCATAGAGCATGATCGATGGGTAGCGTTGCGCTTACCCGTCCTACATTTCGCGGTAGCATCTGCTCACAGCAAATGTTGGCGGACATCCTCGTAGGTTTTTTCGGTGAGCGCGGCCGCGCCGTCCGTCAGCCGATCCAGTTCGGCCAGGATCGGGGCGGCACGGCTGCGGTCGGTGAGGAGTTTGACGTTGACCAGAACGTTCAGCGCCGAGCTGCGCAGCCCGGCATGGGCGGCCAGCACAGCCACACCGCCATCGCTGATCACCGATGTGTTGCCCTTGGCGGAAGCCTCGACAGCCAGGTCGATCGCTTCCCGGCAGAGACGGGCGCAGTCCAGGGGGGCGGCGATGGCCGAGCCCAGCGCATCCTGGATGGCGGCGTCGCGGGTGGCGATTTCCGCCTCGGTCTGTTTCGGCAGGCCGTAGGCGCGCATCACCACATCGAACGCCTCGGCATCGGCGTCGATCGCTTCGGCCAGTTTTTTGCGCAAGGCTTCGGCACGCGCGAGCAGAGTCCGCATGTCGGCTTCCACCGCCGCGTATTTCTTCTTCCCCACGGTCAGATTGGCCACCATGCCAGACAGCGCGGCGCCCACCGCACCAAGCACAGCCGCGGCCCCACCGCCGCCAGGGGTGGCCGCCTTGCTGCCCAGATCGGCGAGGAACTGGCTGAGAGGCAGATCGCGCATCGCCATCACGCCATCTCCTTGGCCAGCGCCAGGATGTTTTCCGCATCCAGCACCAGATCATTGCGTTCGAACAATTTGCCGATACAGGCGCGATGCAGCCGCAATTTCAGGCCGCCAATGCCGAGCGCACCGAAGGCAAGCTTGCCCTGATAGTCGCGCCCCTTGTCGCCGGCGCCGATGCCGCCAATGCCGAAAGGCGGCTCCGGGTTCACATCGGCGACAAGCTCCACCGAATCCATGGATTGCCAGTCGGCATGGGCGATCAACTGGTGGCCGATTGCCCCCGCAGCGTAGATGATGGCCACCCCCTCCGCCGCGCGCGCCCGCGCCGCATCGTCGGGCGCTTCCACCGCCTCTATCTGCACGCCGAAACGCTGGCCGATGGCCGCAGCGGCGTGCTGTGTCTTGGCCAATTGGCGGCCGGTAAGGGTCACCGCGGCACCTTCCAGCGCCAGCATGGCGGCAACGCGCATGCCTACCGGACCGGTGCCACCGAGCACAATGGCGCGCTTGCCGGCAAGCGGCGACGCCTTGGCCAGGAGCGCGACCCCGGCGGCGGCCGTGGTATTGGCGCCGTTGCTGTCCAGCATCACCGAGACTCGGAACCCGCCATAGAATTTGGCCCGGATGGCATCGAGCAGGGTTTCGCCGGCCACCATGCTGGCGCCGCCGACGAACAAGGCGGTGTTTTTCTTGTCCTTGGCGCCGCGGGTAAAGATCGCCCCTTCCACCAGGCCGCCCACACTCTGCTTGGTAATACCGGCATGGCCAATCACATGATCCGCGCCGCCATCATAGGCCACCACGGTATCGAACACGCTGGGGGTCGAATCCGTATCGAGTTGAAACAACAGTTTGGCTGTCATGGCGCGGCCTAAACCACCACGTTGCGCGGCGCACCGGCGATAAAAGCCTCGATATTGTCGATCAGCTGATCGGCAAGGATCTGCATCGCCTCCTGGCTGGCCCAGGCGACATGCGGGGTGATGATCAGGTTTGGAATCGATGGATCGAGCAGCACATTGCCCCCGCGCGGCGGTTCCTCGGTCAGCACGTCGAAGCCGGCGCCGCCGAGCGTGCCGGCGCGCAGCGCATCGGCCAGCGCCTGTTCATCGACCAGGCCGCCGCGCGCGGTGTTGATCAGGATGGCGTTGGGCTTCATCCGCGCCAGCTCCGCGGCCCCGATCATGTTACGGGTCTGCTCGGTGAGTGGCGCGTGCAGTGTAATCACGTCGCTTTCGCGCAGGATGGTCTCGAAATCCACCAGCCCGTCCTGCGGCATGACATCATAGGCCAGCACCCGCATGCCCAGAGCCTCGGCCCGCTGGGCGATAGCGCGGCCAATGGCGCCATAGCCGACGATACCGAGCGTGGAGCCGGAAATGTCCTTGATCGGGTGGGTGAGGAAACAGAACTGGCGGGACTCGCCCCAGACGCCGCGCCGCACGTCATTCGCATAGGCCACGAGATTGCGGCGCAGCGCGAATATCAGCGCCACCACGTGCTCCGGCACCGTGTTGAAGGCGTAATTGCGGATATTCACCACCGTCACGCCCGCCGCCTTGGCCGCTGGCTTGTCGATCACATCGGTGCCGGTTGCCGCCACCGCGATCAGTTTCAGATCGGGCAGAGCATGCAGCGCCTCGGCGGTGATACGCACCTTGTTGGTGATGCAGATCGCCGCACCCTTCAGGCGCTCCACCACCTGCGCCGGCTCGGTCATTTCGTGTTCCTCGTAGCGATGCGCGAAGCTGGGCGGCCGCAGCGTCGCACCCAGCGTTTCGCGGTCGAGGAAGACGATCAGGGGGTCCATGCTGTGTTCTCCGGCGGCCTACTCGGCCGCCTTGGCCATACTGTGTGCGGGCGAATTCCGGTAGTGTTCCTCCGCTGCCGCCGCACCGCTGCCTGGCTTGACGTCGATGCCGATATCCCGCATCGCCATTTCCGCGCCGGTGATGGCCCCCAGGCACATCAATTCGTTCAGATCGCCCAGATGGCCGATGCGGAACAATTTGCCGGCGACCTCGCTCAGCCCCGCCCCGAGCGCCAGATTGTAGCGATGAAAGGCGCGGCTGATCACGTCGCCGCCCTTAAAACCCTCCGGCACCATGATGGCGCTGACCGTGTCGCTATACCATTTCGGCTCGCGCGCGCAGAGTTTTAGGCCCCACCCATCCAGCACAGCGGCGCGCACGCCCTCGGCCAGAAAGCGATGCCGGGCAAATACATTCTCCAGCCCCTCCTCGAACAGGATGGCAAGGGCCTCGCGCAGGCCGTAGAGCATCGGCAAAGACGGGGTGTAGGGAAAATACCCGTCCTTGTTGGTCTTCAGCATGTCGTCGAAATCGAAGAAGGCGCGGCGCAGCGGGTTGTTGGCGCGGGCGTGTTTCTGCGCCTCCAGCGCCTTGGGGCTGACGCAGCACAGGCCCATGCCGGCCGGCATCATCAGACCCTTCTGACTGCCGGTGATCGCCCCATCCACGCCCCATTCATCCATCCGGAAATCGATCGAGCCGATGGAGCTCACCCCGTCGACGAACAGCAAGGCGGGGTGGCCAGCAGCATCGATCGCGCGGCGCACGGCGGCGATGTCGCTGGTGACACCGGTGGCGGTTTCATTCTGCACCACCATCACCGCCTTGATCGTGTGGGCAGTATCGGCGGCCAGCGCATCATGGATGCGTTCCGGCGAGGCGCCGGTGCCCCAGGGCTCCTGCTGAACCACCACCTCCAGCCCGTGGCGCTGGGCGAGATCGATCCATAAATGGCTGAACTGGCCGAAGCGCGAGGCGAGCACACGGTCATTCGCGCTGAGCGTGTTGACCAGAACCGCTTCCCAGGCGCCGGTGCCGGTGGCCGGGAAGATGAAGGGCGTGCCGCTGGTGGTCTTGAAGAGCTTCTTCAGCCCCTCGAAGAGCGGCAGCGTCAGGCTGGGAAAGGCGGGGCTGCGATGGTCTTCCATCGCCACGCGCATGGCGTTCAGGACACGGTCCGGAACGTTGGTGGGGCCTGGAACATTCAGGAAATGGCGGCCTGGCATCGTGCTCTCCCTCAAGAATTGCGCCAGGCGGCGCCTTCTGGCGCCTGCCCGGAATGGGTGGATGAATACAAATCAAGCGATAAGGCGGCTCAGAACAACCCGGATATTAGTCCTGCCTCGGTCAGGCCGATGGCGTTGGCCGCCGGCACCCGCGGGAGGCCAGGCATGGTCATGATCTCGCCGCAGATCGCGACGATGAACTCGGCCCCGGCCGAGAGCCGCACATCGCGCACCTGCAGCACATGGCCGCTGGGCGCGCCGAGCAGTTTGGGGTTGGTGCTGAAGCTATACTGGGTCTTGGCCACGCAGACAGGCAGATGGCCGAAGCCATCGGCCTGCAACGCGTCAAACCGCTTCTTCACCGCCGCATCAGCCGTCACGTCGGCAGCGTCGTAGATTTCGGTGGCGATGGTGCGCAGCTTGTCCCAGGGGGTCATATCGTCCGGGTAGAGCGTGCGGAAGCTGGCCGTTCCGGCGTCCGCCTCTTCGACCACCGCGCGCGCCAGCGACTCGGCGCCGGCCCCGCCATGGGCCCAGTGGTCGGCAACGACACAGCGCACTGAGAGGCCATCGCATAGCCGGCGCAACGCGGTCATCTCCGCCTCGGTATCGGCGCTGAAGCGGTTGACGGCGACCAAAGGCGGCACGCCGAATTTGCGCAGATTGCGCACATGGCGGGCCAGATTGGCAAAGCCGCGCTCCACCGCGCCGACATCCTCGTGCTTCAGCGCATCCTTGGCCACACCGCCATGCATCTTCAGCGCGCGCACGGTCGCCACGAGTACTGCGGCGGCGGGCGCCAGCCCGGCCTTGCGGCATTTGATATCGAAGAATTTTTCGGCACCCAGATCGGCGCCGAAACCGGCTTCCGTCACCACGTAATCAGCCAGTTTCAGCGCCGCCCTGGTGGCGATGACGCTGTTGCAGCCGTGGGCGATATTGGCGAACGGACCGCCATGGATGAAAGCGGGGTTATGTTCCAGGGTCTGCACCAGATTGGGCGCCAGCGCATCGCGCAGCAGGGCGGCCATGGCGCCAGCCGCCTCCAGATCGCCGGCAGTGACCGGTTTGCGCTTGCTGGTGGTACCGACAATGATATTGGCCAGCCGGCGCTGGAGATCTTCAAGATCACGCGACAGGCACATGATGGCCATCACTTCAGACGCCACGGTGATGTCGAATCCGTCTTCCCGCGGGTAACCGTCGGAGACGCCGCCGAGCGAGGAGATGATGTGGCGCAGCGCGCGGTCGTTCATATCCAGGGCGCGGCGCCAGCTTATCCGCCGCGGGTCGATTTGCAGCTGGTTGTCCCAGTAGACGTGGTTGTCCACCAGGGCGGCGAGCAGGTTGTTGGCCGAGGTGATGGCGTGGAAATCGCCGGTGAAATGCAGGTTGATATCGGTCATCGGCACCACCTGGGCATAGCCGCCGCCGGCGGCGCCGCCCTTCATGCCGAAACACGGGCCGAGCGATGGTTCGCGCAGGCAGGCCACGGCATTCTTGCCGATCCGGTTCAACCCGTCCGAGAGCCCGACCGTGGTGGTTGTCTTTCCCTCGCCGGCGGGCGTGGGGGTGATGGCGGTCACCAGGATCAGCTTGCCGTCGGCGCGGCTTTCCAAGGAGCGGATGAACGGCAGATCGATCTTCGCCTTGGTATGGCCATAAGGCTGCACATACTCGGCGCCGATGCCCAGCCGGTCGCGGGCGATATCCAGGATGGGCAGGAGCTTTGCGGCCTGGGCGATCTCCGCGTCTGATTTTACGTGTTTATGCTGATCGTGGGGCGAAGCAGCATCAATGGATGGCGCGTCCAAATGGCCTCCGAGTCAGTTTGGGTGGGGTGATCAGCGATAGATCGGGAAGCGTGCACACAGGGCGAGCACACGGGCGCCAACCTCGCGCTCCACTTGCTCGTTGCCGGAGTCGCC
>Ga0116227_10012668_pt1 | contig 13618 bp, 10 predicted proteins | sample S1TSphgellanicum_FD_89693 | JGI IMG/M metagenome (GOLD analysis project Ga0116227, IMG submission 89693) | Host-associated microbial communities from peat moss isolated from Minnesota, USA - S1T2_Fb - Sphagnum magellanicum MG | ecosystem: Host-associated > Plants > Peat moss > Unclassified...
CAAAAAAAAAAAAAAAAAAAAAAGCAAAAAGCACAATGGACGTTGCTCCGGAGGCTTGGCACTTGGCTGCGGAAGCCTGACACAACAGCTCTCATAAACATGCAGCTTTGACGTAAGGAGCCACATAAACACAGTCAGGAGGAGTGAGCTACAAATTCCATAACTTATTATCTTGACAACATATGTTGATGTGAGCTCCTTGCGAACAACAATAAGAAAAAAAACCATTTAAAAAAAAAAATGCATACGTTTTTCTGTGAGCAGCAAAAACCCTCGCCTCAAAGTGTTGCAAATTTTTTTGACCAAAAAACGAAGTGAAGAAGAAGAAGAAGAAAATATCAGTTCTTTTCTTCACTTTTTTCCGTCCTCCTCTTGTTCTTAAAACTTGCTAAACTTTCAAAAGAAAACAAATGAAACAACCACACACATAGCTTGGAACTTACTCGAAACTTGAAAAGAGGTAGCGTTGCAAAGCTCGACAAGTTTGGAGGAGTTCCTTTCAAATGGCGCCGACAGTGGTGAGAAAAATGCGATGCAACAATAACCAGGGGGGGCGGGAAATGTGGTTATAGGTAGGTAGGAGGGGGTGCTAAACTGTAGTGAACCCACCCTAACCAGGGTTGAAGTTCATCCCATTTCATCTTACAATATTTTTTTGGATGGTGTATTGGTGGTAGATGGGTCATGTACTCATGAGCCCAACCATAAAGATATAAATCCTTGGTAGTCAGTGGGGCCAGTCACCATACACGCAACAGGCTGAATTGTTTTTGTTTCAGGGTAGGGGTATTTTCTTAAATTTTGTGTTCCCAATGTGTTCCATATGGTTAGCACAACCCATTCCATCAAGTTTGGAATTGCTATCTCTTATGTTCCCAATTTATCCCCCAAGTTCCCAATGTATTTCAGATAGCACTACAATTTAAACCCATAAGCTTTGCCAAGGTTCTATTGTAACTGATGTAGGTAGCCCAGAGGGGAAGGTCACAATATATCTACTTTGGGAGAGCTCACAGTTGGATCAATTTCTTTAGCGGTGGGCCAATCAAGGAAGCCCATCAACCCAAAAATTAAATTGTGAGTCGAGTCCCCCGAGTTGGCATCAGCATGTCAGGACAATGAGTAAGGCCCAAACTATTTGAGCTGGAGGCTGGAAGGAAAAATAAAAGTGTTTAACAGCCTACCAAGTTGCATGGTTTCTTGCCAGAACAATGCAAAGGTGAAGAGGTGCACAAGACGACATGCAAGGGAGGTGCTGGACAGAATACGGGGTAATTAGCTGGGATGGTTATTGCACCAGGCGCCTTTACCAGTGATCACTGAAACCATGTTCTAACTAGGGGGCTTGAGTGACCCAGCACCTTCCAGTGCACCATCCAAAAAATCCCGTTCTGGGATTTCATGGATGGGATGAAGCTGTTCCCCAGGGGTCAGTTTACTTGTCAGTAGTTTTTATTTTTCTTCTTTTTTGTTTTTTTTTTCCCTGAGACTTTTTTTTTTGGAGCTCACTGGTTTTCTTCCCGGGCTCATTTTGGTTTAAATTTTTTTGGGCTGCCACCCTAACGACCATTGTTTTTGGGGGGAAGCCCTACCTACCCCTCCAACCTACCTCCCTTCCCGCCCTTCCTCTTACCAGCCCATCCACCTCCATCATTCTGCGCAAGCTCCTCTCCATGGCCAACGCTCCAGATTCAGTGTGACCAGGCTTTAGGGTTGTTCAGGGTTTAGAGCTGATCAGAGGAGAAACAAGGGGAGGAGCTTCTTAAGCACAATTTTAGCATCCCTTGACACCTTATCCTAGGTCAATCTCTTTATCCCCTTGGAGATTTTTAAAGGGGGGAGTCACAAGTTCTCTGCTCACTTTTAATCTTTTAATCTTTTGATTTCTGACTTCTTACTCTAAGGATTTTTTTCCCCCCTTCCTCTTATCCTACAACAAGAGAGAAAGGTACCACCGGATGGTGTCCAACCTAGTAGTATCCTTCTCTTCTAAAGTTTCTTCCTTCTTTACCTACTACCCTTATGCTCCTATTTTAGGTTGCTATAAACAATCATTTCTTTCTTCGTTCTTGGCTACTCTTCCTACCTCAAATTAGCCTAACCTGCTTTTGATTAGGAAAGTTAAGATGAATAAGGAAATTTTGGGTTAAGCTTGAATCTAAGGGATTAGGTTAAGAGGTATGCCATCATCCTATTGGAGCTTAAGGGGGTGGCTTGGTTAATAAAAGGGGAAGGTAGGTTGGCCGCTTGAGGACAAGGTCAAATTTCTTGTCCTTGTCCGAGACCAGCTCACCTCGCTGGATAAGAAGGTATGGGTAGAGGGAAGGAGGCTTCTTAGAAGTTTCTAAGCAATTAACGTTTCGGTAGGGAATCACTAGTGGAACCTCCAAGGAGTTGAGAAGCAAGAAATCGGTGTTGACTTCTTTTTCTCCTTCTTGAGTGATGAATGGAACGTGGGAAGGAGGTTGTGAAAAGGAGGGTGTGATGATGGTAGAGGCAAGGGATCGTAACAATCATGAGGAAGCAAAGAGGATGAAGGTGAGAGGCCACAACATCATGAACCAGCCAACTTCTCAAGGAGTGGTCAAATCAACATTTGTTGAAAATGGAGGCTAAATCTTCAAATAGTGGTCGTTGTGGCAACATAGGGGGAGGAATGCATGAGCATGGTGAGTGGGAAATGGCTAGTGGAAATCAAGCAAAAGTACTTAGAGTTGTTGGAGTAAGGGGGCTAAGGATAAAAAAGGGGAGGAAGTTGGAGTTCATGGGGGGGGAGGACCTAGGAGCAAACAAATAATGGTCTACCTTCTTACAAAAGCAAGAGAACAAAAGCAAGAGAACAAGATATAAACAAGAAGCAAGGTTGTCTTAAGATTGATAAATCAAGGGGGTTCGTTTTCCTTGTGGTTAGTATTAAGGGTTCTAAAGTAGTAGATAGGAGGAGGTAGGATTGCAATGAAGTGGGAAAGTTTATGGAATAAATAAAACTGAATTAAAGATGGGAATGGAACACAAAATTATGTTATAATTTCACTTTGAATGATGTGAACTATTTTGGTGTGTAATAATTTTTATAACCTTTATGAAGTGACCTTTGTATGAATAATTCTCGTTCAGGGTGACAATAGGTTAAGGAGGGTTGTAGGGAAAAGTAGTTAAGAACGTAGAGGGAAAGGGTTGTTTGTAGTAACTTGAAATAGGAACATATAGGTAGTAGATAAATAAGGAAGAAACTTTAAAAGAGAAGGATATTACTAGGTTGGACACCACCTAGTGGTACCCTTTTCTATTGTTGTAGGATAAAAAGAAAGGGGGAAAAAAAATCCTTAGAGTAAGAAATAAAAAATCAAAGGGTAGAAGGATTAGAAATGGGCAGAGAACTTGTGATTCTCCCCTTTGAAAATCTCCAAAAAGGTAAGGGGAGTGACCCAAGATAAGGTGTTAAAGGGTGCTAAAATTGTGTTTAACATCTTTTTAGCGACGGGGAATATTAGTGATAGTTCCCCCCAAGTCACAATTTTGCTGAAAAGTCAATAGAATTGGACAAGCAACATATAAACGTAGTTATACTAAACAAAGAACTTGGATAAATATGATAATAATAGTTTTCTGGGATTTGAGAATGTAGAGAAATGGGTAAAAATACATTAAATTCCAATTGCTAAACCTTCTAATTAAAAAAGGGTGATGATTGGTGATGGATGAGGCAATGTTAGGGGAGCCTAGCCAAGGAGCACACCTACATGAGAGGGAACATATGCAACATATAAGGGAGGCAACTAATCAAATAGTCTTTGAAGGGGGTCCCAAGATCAAGGAAGAGGAGTTCTTGCCTATGACTACTGGTGACATTCGCCCCAACAGTGAAATACCATTGACCCCAAGGAGGCTAATTGGAGGCAATATATGGCTTCTTGGGGGACCCCTACACAACTACCAACAATAGTAACACATGCCCCACAGGTGGAGGTTCCACCGGAAAACACCATCCTGCACCAACCTACCCAGCAACCCCCCACAATCCAACCCAATTAGGGTTTAGCAATTCAATACTTCATGGCTAATACCTCGATTGGATCCCATTCATCTTCCATAGCCACCTAACATTCTAGTATTATCCACCCATAGGAATGGGTAACCAACCTAGAAAAAACATGGAATGGGTGAAATACAAAGAAAGGGGAGATCTCCATTCCCATGTAAGGTTGTTTGAGCGAACATGTTGGGCAAATGGGGAGTGCACCAAACAAGACAAGTTAAGATTATTTCCTTGCACCTTAAGAGGAAACGCCTTTGACTGGTACTCCAAGTATGAAAACAACTTCCCCACAAGTACATGGGATGAATTAAAGGCTACATTTGGGTGAAGGTATCGAATGGTCAAAATGAATGAAAGGTTTTACCAGAAGATGTGCACAATTCACATGGGTCGTGAAAAAGATCTAGAGATTTATTATGAGCGGTTGATCAAGCTTAATAATGTTTTTGCTCCTCCCTAAGTTCAAGATTCATTTTTGAAGGAAATATTCTGAACTGGGTTGTGGAAAAAACTAAAAACCCTCATATCATGTATGCCTAGGCATACCTTGGAAAAAGTGATGGAATCAACTAGGCAAGTAAAAGATGACATGACTAGTGATAGGTCTAGGACTAGGAGGAAACATTAGAATTCGACTTCATCTTCTTTGTCATCTACATCTTCATCAAAAAAGGAAGAAATTAGATCCCGAAAGGACAAAAAAAAGAAAAAGACAAAGGAGCAAGCCAAAACAAGTGAAGAGAAGGCCATAAAATAAGAGAGGTTGTTATTGGTTGAAGCTAGGATAAGACTTTTAAAAGAACAAAAGGGCCTTGGAGGAGAAGATCCGAACGGCCATGGAATTACCTACATTCAACAACTTTCAAAACCAAGTCTACTATGTGTATTACAAAGGAGAAGGACATTTGTTAGCTAATTGCAAGAATGTTAAATAAGTTATGTGCCACATATGCTAGAGGTCAAACCATAGTATGGAGACGTGTCCATATAACCCCCGATCAAGCCAATTCGAGGAGACACCCTTTCCTAGGACTAATTAGGTACAACCACAAGCAGTTTATCATTTTTCTTCACCCACCATCTCAATGTATCCTTCGTCACAAACCATCGTGCCATTTCTTACAATATATGCCCAATAGTCTTTTTTTAACAACCCTACCTTTGACACAATCTCGACTTCGTCTTCTCCTATCCAGCCAACAATCAATGCTCTACCCCCCACAACCTATCCAACACCACAAGTTAATTATCCCTCGCATTTACCACCCTACCCACCACCAACCTTTGGTAGACAAAGATAAGACCCAAGTTTAATTAGACGTTTCACCTCTAATCAACTAGGCCACATGAAAAACACTTGCCTTAATTGGCTTCGACCAAAGGACAAGGCCACCCCACTCAACCAAAAACTAGGGGGGGTTGCATTAACTTTGTTAGCTTGCAAATAGATTCACCAAAAGAGGATGTGGAAAATTGGGAGCCAATGGTTGTAGTAGCCACCATAAATCAAATATGGGCAAGGAAAACACACTTGAGCCCACTTAGAATAACTCATACCCAATCCATTCTATTGCACCTACACAATGGCATGAAGACCAAAAACTAGGCCTGGAAATGATGGTTTTTTTATCATGAACTATAGGTAGGATTGTTGGAAGATTTACCAACACCTTTTGAGGGTAATGGGGGGCCTGACCAAATAGGGCTCATGGAGGATGACAAATTTGAGGCAAGGAATCCACTACCCTTAGATGACGGGTTCCTAGATGCCTTGGGTCCAAATGACTTTGGTTTGAAAGGGTTGTTTGGCGAATGGCCTCCCATGGAAAAAAACACTTGGTTGCCCTTGTAAGCAACTTGAAAAACAACTTTTAAAAAACTACAACATATCCTGCATTAATTATCAGGTACTTACTTAACCAAGAATCCAAGGGTGTAGTTGACCACAAGGTAGGACAACTAACACCTATGTGTACCCATAACCAACAATGGTTGGAAACTAAGGTAATGATTTCATTAGGACAACTATTGAAATTAGCCCCAAGTCTAGTTGACTACCTAGCTCACCATGCACTTCTATGTCATGAAGGGGAACCATAAGATGAAGAGGAGGTAGGTCTTTACTAGGCCACCTCTATGGACACTCAAATGCCCATGATTATTGTCAAAGTGGCAGGACATAAGGTGATAGGCACCCTAATTGATGGAAGGTTAAGAATGAATATTATTATAAATTCCTTCCGACTACAGTTAGGTTTGCAAGGAATGTATCCTTCCCCCTTTTAGGTTAAAATGGCATATCAACAACGTGTCCAACCCATGGGGACTTTCAAGAATCTCCTTATTCGAATATCTAGCTTGGAATTTCTCATTATTACAAGAGTACCTCGAATGGAAGGACTTAACAATGAATATTCCATGTTACTCAGTAGACCATGGTTACAACAATTTAAGGTCCATCATGATTGGAACACAAACTTGCTTTCCCTATCCATTTCAGGCAAGACAATAATAGTCCCTATCGACCTAGTCTTTTTAGTCAAACCATGCCACCAACCATTAGCACTTCCAATGTATGATTAAATGGTGGGCTTGATGGATGAAGAGGAAGATTGAGTATTAAGGACACACCTGAAATTATAACCCATTGTTGAATTAGATATGAGGAACATTCCTAACTTGGCAGAATGTTACAAGGCCAAGAATCTAATAAAGGGTGGTTAGACAACAAAACCTATTAGGTTGGTTACCATGAATGAAGACCACCCGAAGGTATATCCTAACCATTTTCATATTGTTAAAGAAGGGTTGGTGGATGTATATGAAAAACCTGCCAAGGAATAGGTGAAAGGTCATACCATTTTGGGATGGAATTTAACACTTGAAGAACATGTTACCCACATTAATCTAGGAAGTCCAAAGACTCCACAATTAGTTCGAATTAGTTTTGAAGCTAGTGATGAATTTTTTAGAAGAGCGAAAGCCTTTTTTTGCAAGTATAAGGATGTGTTTACTTGGAATTACCGCAATATGAGGGGCATCCTTCCTTCCATTTGTGAACACCGTATAGAGCTGGAGGAATGAGCTGCCCCATTCCATCAACAATGGTACCAGATGAACCCCAGCTATGCTAGTAAGGTACAAGAAGATCTAAACTGTTTGCTAGACTCTGGATTCATTGTTCGTGTAGATTTAACAAAATGGTTGTCTCCCATTGTGATTGTGCCCAAAAAGAATGGGAAGTTATGCATTTACGTAAATTACAAATGGTTAAACTCTCTCACAAAGAAAGACCCATACCCTCTCCCATTCATTGATGAAGTTTTAGACTCCATAATTGGAAAAGAATTATACTCATTCCTAGATTGGTTTAACGGTTACAATCAGGTTAAAATTTGAGTAGAAGATAAAGAGAAAACCACATTCATCACAAAGTGAGGAACTTTTGTGTTTATGGTAATGCCCTTTGGGTTATGTAATGCTCCAACCACCTTCCAGTGGGCGAATATTGAAGCTTTTAGGAAATGTATTGGGAAATTCATGCAAGTTTTCCTAAATGATTTTATAATTTACGAGAAGGTAGCTAACCACTTGCACTTACTCGACAAATGTCTCCACTAATGCCAAGAAATAAGGATTAGCCTTAACCCAGAAAAATGTAGTTTTGTTGAAAACTAAGGCCAGATCTTCAAGTAGTGGTGGTTGTGGCAACACATGGGGAGGAATGAATGAGCATGGTGAGTGGGAAGTGGTTGGTGGAGGTCAAACAAAGGTACTTAAAGTTGTTAGAGTAAGGGGGTTAAGAATTTAAAAAAGGAAGAAGTTGGAGTTTGTGGGGGCGAGGGGACCTAAGAGCAAGCAAACAATGGTTTGCCCTTTTACAAAAGCAAGAGAACAAGATATAAATAGGAAGCATGGTTGTCTTGGGAGTGAGAAGTCAAGGGGGTTTGTTTTCCTTGTGGTTAATACTATGGGTTTTAAAGTAGTAGATAGGAGGAGGTAGGATTGTAATGAAGTGGGAAAGTTTATGAAATAGGTAAAATTGAGTTAAAAAAGGGAGTGGAGCAACTCCTGGTTAAAAGAATTATGTTGTAACTCCACTTTGAATGATGTGAGCTATTTTGGTGTGTAATAATTTTTACAACCATTATAAAGTGACCTTTGTATGAATAATTTTGGTTTAGGGTGGTAACGAGTTTAAAAAGGTGGTAAGGAAAAGTAGCCAATAACGAAAAGGGAAAGGATTGTTTGTAGTAACGTAAAATAAGAGCATACATGTAATAGATAAATAAAGAAGAAACTCTAGAAGAAAGGGATACTACTAGGTTGGACACCATTTGGTGGATCCCTTCTCTATTATTGTAAGACTTCTTCCAATTGGCCTTTGTCCAAGGGCAAAACAAGTCACTTCATTCGGGGTTGGGTTGGTGTTCTCCAAATCACCCTTAGGCTCCTTGTCCTTGGATCCATCTTGCAACCCCATCCACTTATCCAGCTGGGACTGGAGGTCTTAGATTTGGGTGCAATATGGGGCTACTTTAGCCTAGAGAGCCTTGGTTAGGCTATCTTTCATGGAGCTGTAGGATTTAGTGGTAATTAGTTTACCTATCCGAATAAAAAATTTAGAAAATCGGATCTTGGGTTCATCCAGAACCCATTGATCCAATGCATCATCATAACCTTGGGGTGGTAGGGGTTTATCCTTGAGGGTTTGGTGGGCTTGTCATTCATTTTCCAAAGCTTGCCATACCCCCTTCCAACTCAACCCCCCTTTGGACCAACTCCTCCAAGTTTGGACCTGATTATCCAAGATCGATTTAGCTTGATTTGTTGTGGACAAAAGAAGTTTGGTCGTCTTCACCCTTTGGGATAGCTCAATGTAGTTGGTGAAATGATGCGCTTGTGTCCCTTCCAACTTGGCCACCTACTTCTTTGAAACCAATACCCAAGCTTGAACCTACTTTAAGGTGTCACAAAATGCATCCTTTTTTGCCACCACCTCACGGACCCCTCCCCACTCTAGAACCCACTTCATGGCCTCATCCAACCCGAAAGACATACTATCCCTTGTCCAAGGACATCCTAGTGTAGGGGAAGGGTTGTCCTTCCCTTTTGATTCCCACATCAAGTCATCTGAAATGGTGACTTGTGGGATATATCTTTTAATTGTCCCAACCCCAACATGAACCTTTTGAGCTGGGATTTTTTCGAACAACAACTTGTTCGGTTCAGGGCTATTTGCCCCTTTGCCCCCTTTCGTAGACTTGGATAAACTATCATCCCCTTTAGAGGAAAGTTTTGAGGGATCTTCAGTTAAACCCATTTCCAGTTTATCTTGGGGGGTTATGGTAAGCGTGTTGTAGCAAATGGTGGTGAGGGTTGGACCCACATAGGTTACAAATCTCTTTCGGACCCCCTTTTGTAACTGAATCATTTCGGAACACATCCGTTACTTTAAAAGCTTTGCCCAGTCCACCTCTATCCCCCCCCTCAACTTGAAGGATATTAGTAAATACATAACAAGCCACATGGTTCAAGGTTTTCCAAAGGCATAATGGTTCCAACAACCTTTTGAAATGTAGCTGGTAAGAAGGGGTGGCTTCACTTACTGGCCATTTGAATTTTGAGGAGTAGGAATCAATAGGGAACAAGTGTCCAAGATCTCACATAACAGGGTTTTTCGAGAGACTATGGTTGTCCCGTCCTTAAATTGAAAAACCTTTAACAAGATTTCATGTGACAAGGTGAACCCTTGACCGAGCATCCTAGAACTAGAAGTCCCTTCATCCCAATTGCAAACAAATTCCCGAGCAATCTCCTTATGACAGACATCCCAATCCTATTGGTAAAAGGATGTTGATCCTACCTTCTTTACCTAGGAAAAATCCTTGGCCACTTTCCATTCCTCCATGTGAACCATTTTGAAAGAATAAGAGGTGACCCCTAACCTAATCAATAGTGAAAACCCCTTGAGGGATTCAAGGCAAGGTTTTTTAAGGTTGGGAGTGTGTGAGTTTGGGGAAGACCTACAAGCCTTTTTGGCTAGTTCGATGCCCTTGCTCTTGGTCTTCATAGTTGGACACACTTACAATGACTCTTGAAACACAAATTTTAGAAATTCTCAACAAGGAGTATCTCTTGGAAGTGCTTGGACTTCTTAGGTTGGATTGTCTCTAGACCTTCCCTTATTGATTAATTCGACCTGGGGGACCTCTATGCCTTTTCTAATTCTTTTTAGTTTTGTGCAAACCTTGAAATCATAGAAGCCTTTGTGGGGCTTTGTGGGACAACAAGATGTTCATTGCCTCTTACTTCAACAATTGAACCTCCACAACACGCCTCATTGGTTGGGAGTGCTCGATGGTTGTGAACCATCGCAACATTTGATGGCAATGTCGAATGTTGCTACAAAACCCCACACCCCCACTTTTCACTGCCCCTCAAAACTTCAATGTTCATATCCCCCCTTCTTACCAAACCCCCTAAACTTCTACATTTGCCCCAACCTCCTATTTGTCATCTCTTGAACCAAAACCCGCCATCGAGTTTTTCCATGCACAACGCAGTGGGGTCGAAAAGCTCGATGCCCCTTGGCAATGGAAACGTTTCTAATTCCTCACCTTGGGTGGGGTTCATTGAATCTTGATTTCCTCTGTGCTCCGACCATGCCCAAAGCTCTATAGCTTCAGGTTTCTGGTAGCTTAAAAAACCTTTAGCAATGTTGCCAAAGGTTACAAAGCCCCACCCTTTTTTCCCACTTTTTACTAGGCACTATCGCATGTAAAATGTTGTGGCAATGGCAAGGGCTTCGGCTTTCCAATTGTTTACTAAACATTGCCAGGTGCGGAGCGTGTTGGCGATGCCAAAAACATGGGTGCTTTGGGCACTTTTAACAACATCACCATGGTTTGCACTAAGCTTGTGGGAGCTTTTTGCATTGGCATGAACCATAAAAGCTTTGTGGATGGTGTATACATGCACCTTCAGGGAAGGTCGCATAAGGAACTAAAGGTGTTGGAAGTATCGCAACTTGGTGTCGAGTTAAGTTGGTGCGCCCGCCCCTTCTTAGCTTAAGCAGGGTTCTTAAAATGTTGTCCACCCCCTCCTCGTTGCAAATATTTGAATAAGGTGGAGCTCCCTCCCAAAAGCCCCTATTTATAGTTTTTCCCTTTGTCCCCACTGCATTGCACCCAAACCTTCCCCATTTTTCAACTGAACCTTAATTCCTCCTTCTTGAAAGGAATCCAAGGTTCCCTTGTGTGTGTATGAAGGTGTTTCAAAACCAAGGGGGGAGGGAGGGTTCGGATGGTAACTAGGCTTTAGGGTTAACTCCTCTTCTCCTTGGGGGTAAGGTGGTAAGTTTTGGGAGGAGAAAAGGTAACCATGGGGACGTTGTTGGTTGGTCATAATGATTTACCCCTTGTAGTTCTTCACGGGGTCTTTCATGGTAAAAGTAGGTTGAAGGATACTTAACCTGTTTGCTAGGCCCGTGGATCTTGTAAAAGTTAAGGTACAATGCCCTCCCCTCACGATCTTCCTCTAGTGGTGGTTCCCTATTACTTGGAAAATGACAATTTGCTCCTAAGTTGGGTGGCAATTTAGTAACCACTACTGTATGGGTAATCTCTACGTCACTAACTAGGATAAACCTTGTGAAATAGAAATAGGCTATTTTTTCCATTGTTGGGTCTCCATTTTGGTGTATTATCGAGTGTTCTTGGTTGTTACCCCCATTATGGTTGTCATGAGTTGTTAACTTTTCCCCTTGTAGCTTTCCCCATATTAGGTAAGGTTGAAGCTTGTGAACATTAATTAAGAAAAGTTTTTCTTCATCCAGACTCCCTAGCAAAATTATATTATTACCTAAGATGTTCTAGATAATGTAAGGTCCTTTCCACAACAATTTAAACTTGCATGGCCTTATCTTTACCTCCTTTGGGTACCACATCACACATTGGCTTTCTATGAAGCTACAAGTCTTCCCTTGGCGGTTCTACAATTGCCTTTGCCTTTGAATGGTTTCGTTATTGTAGTTAGCTTCTTCTTTCCATTCATCTAGAAGATAAAGGTCTTCCATTGTAGTAATCAAAGCTGCCATCATACTATAATTCAAATTGCAACCCATGCGATAAGAAAGAACCAAGAACTCCAGTGGTAGCAGAGGTTGGAGACCATAAACTAGTTCAAATGGGGTATGTTTGGAGTTAATTTTGTAAGAGTTCCAATACACCCACAAGGTGGTTGGTAACTTGACATCCCAATTTGTGCAATGAAAGTTGATGATCTTCTTTAGAATACCCTCTAATACTTTATTTATGCTCTATATTTGCTCGTTCCTGTCATGACCCTAGCCTTGGGCTCGTGACCAAAGCAAGGGCATGGAAAGGTGCGAGTCGAAAATGTAACCCGAGAATCACATTTATATTCCCGGAATGCAAGAGAATGTGAAGGTATGAACCCACACATTTCGAAATGGACTCCCAAACACTAGTAGAAATTGGCCAAAATGTAACCACCCTATTTGCGACTATTAGTTATTTGCAACTACATTTGGACATTTTTGCAACTATTTCTTGTGTTGGTCATATTTGCAACTACAGTGCAACTAGTTTGTGATTATTTTGGAATTCATCCTTTCATGTGAACAACATTTAATTTAGTTTTCATTCAAGAAGAACAATTTATGTCCCATTAATTGCAAATGTGACCTATTTAGTTGCAACCCTAAGAATATACCCTATGAATTTTAAGGAATATAATGGTGTATATTAAAATAATTAACCTAGCCTAGGTTTTAATTATATTATTAGATATTAAAAAATTAGTACATTAAATATGAAAATGTAAGACAAAACACCTTGTTCATATACTTTTCAAGATGAAAATGAAAGCTAAAACATATGGGATAAAAAATTTAGTTGTAAGTCCAATGGATAGGACTCACAATTATTAATTTTTTGGGTTGATGGACTTCTTTGATTGGTTGATCATGAAAAAATGTGATCCAACCTTGAGCACTCTCAAAATAGATATATTGTTCACATCCCCTTTGGGCTAGGTGTATAAGTTACCATAGAACCTTGGGCAAAAATTATGGGTTAAAAGTGTGGTGCTATGTTGTAATGTGTTTCTTGGTTGGGCTGGTTGGCTATTCCCCTTGGCTTTTCCTTTCATCTTGTACTGGCTCTGTTTTGCAATGAATTTTTTCATTTGTGCAATTAAAAAAATTGAAAAAAAAACTTGAAAGAAAGAAAGTGTAGTGCTATGAGAAATACATTGGGAACTTGAGGAATAAATTGGGAACATAATATATAGCAATTCAAAACTTGATGGAATGGGTTGTGCTAACCATATGGAACACATTGGGAACACCAAAATTAAGAAATCCCCCCACCCCCAAACAAAAATAATTGGGGCCTGTTGGGTGCATGGTGACTGGCTTCATTGACTCCCAAAGATTTCTATCTTTATGTTTGGGCTCATGAGTACATGACCCATTTACCACCAATACACCATTAAAAAACTATTTGTAACATGAAATGGCATGAATGTCAACCCTGGTTAGGGTGGGTTCACTAG
>Ga0116227_10012669_pt1 | contig 13618 bp, 13 predicted proteins | sample S1TSphgellanicum_FD_89693 | JGI IMG/M metagenome (GOLD analysis project Ga0116227, IMG submission 89693) | Host-associated microbial communities from peat moss isolated from Minnesota, USA - S1T2_Fb - Sphagnum magellanicum MG | ecosystem: Host-associated > Plants > Peat moss > Unclassified...
CTGTGTTGGATGTGATCCGGATATGGTAAAAATCCCCCCCCCCCCCCCCCCCCCCCTCCCTCTCTTTACCCGGATAAAATTTCTGCTTCATTTTTCAATCTGTCACTTGGGGCAGAAAGGTCTTTTCCGTCACTTGTGAATTATTACTCGGCTGGGCTTTTTCTTGGCACACCTTCTGCCACATCCGTATGACGAGCAGGCAAAACTCCAAAACACACTACTCATCCGATGGATGGATGGATGGATGGATGGATGGATGGACGGACAGACGTGTGCCTGGCGGACTTATTGTTACAGAATTTTTTTCTGCTAGAAAAATGAGTGCAAAAATTGTTAGGTACGTACAAAAAAAGTTATTCATAATAATTAACTTATCCACCAAGGTAGAACACAAGCTCTCTCTCCCTATGACCCGGTCATGGGTCCTTGACCGAGCCCACGTAGTGAAGAATCTGTGCAATAGATTTTTTATTTTTTTCGGATACCAATGCTACGGCGACAAGATGATGTATACGTATGTAAGTTGAGCCCTCTAGAGCCTTGTTGACTCTATCATGTAATTTCCACTTGTGCATGAATCCGGTTGGTCCGTTGGTTGAGGAATTTTTTGTGTGTCGGAAAACCCCATCTAATGACAAAGTATTTTTAAGCAATTTTTAATTTTTAATGGGTTTTGAATGCACATTATATTATGAGAAAAATGTAGAGTATACACACACACACACACACACACACACATATATATATTTAAGGATTAACTAGGGTTGTGCACTAGGGTCATGTATGGGTTTGCTTGAAAAAGAAATATATCACAAGGTGTGTAATACATATCAAAAGATTGTGTATGAACTATTGTTTCCTTCATTGATGTGCCAACATGGCATGATCGGTGAAGGCCTTTGGAGGTCCATTTCTTTTGATTATATGTTCAGTTGTGGCAGCAGAGGCCTCTTTTAAGTTTGATGGGTTTTTCAGGTTTTTTGTCCATCTCCTTGCACAACTTGCTTTGTGTTATTGATGATGGTTTTAGGTCCTAGGTTTCGTGTTTTCTGCTCTTAAGAGGGTGCTTCTAATTGTGTGTTCCACACTTTCACGCAAGGTCTTTTGTTTGGACTTTGGTCCTTTCTTTTTTCTTTTTTTTTGTTCCCTTCCTCAATGTTTTTCTTTATTTATTTATTTGAAAGATGCAATATTGGGACATGACATGAAACCTTTATTTGAATTTGTCGGCCAAATAAACCATATGTTTATATATTTTTATTGCAAAAGAGGTGGGCTTTCACAAAAGGCCTCAAGGCTTAAAAGCCTCGACATTATTTTAGCAACAAGTCATTAATGTGTCATTTGCTTTGAGGTGGCCGGATGCAAGTTTCCATGCACAAGCTGCAGGCTGTGGAACAAATCAACATGGAAATATGCCATGTTGCAATGGCAGCCCAATGTTCGTTTCGGTCAATCAAAAACCATGCACCACGAAACATAAGCCTCAAAACCTGAACCTTGAAACCTACCACCCACCAAAACATGTCAAGTTTTGGCATGCAGCTTGGCATGCGTTTTGATGCCCAAGTAGCCCGAGCCCTTGAAACATATCCCCACCAAAACATGTAATGTTTCGGGAATTATGTTTCAGCGCCATGCGCCCATCTTGCATGTTCCCCCATCCAATCCCCATCCATGCCACCATGACCCATCCATGAAGTTTTAGACATTTTTCAACTTTCCCACCATTCGATTAACTTTCGTCGGACTACTTTGTCAAACAACTAATGAAAATAATGGAATAGGTTTTAAAGTTTAGGTAGGAATTGATTACAAGTGGGATGCATCGCGTGTCAATCATCACAACGAACAAACAGGCGCACCAAGGTTTTGGTTCAGTTATGGTTTAATTTCTTTGTATAATTTCTTTGTTTTTTTACAACTATGAATTTTATTTTTTCTTCCAATTCAAGTGTAAGGCGATCTAGGCATAACATTTCCTTATTTCGATCTTCCATTGTTCTTAGCACATAAGTCAAATTAGTCTTGATAGAGAAAGGAAACATGGAGAATGAAACAACGGACATGATAGTAAAAAATGTGAAAATAGACAAAACAATTTTCTTGGAGACCTACACTTGTGAAAAGTGGCTATGATTACTTAAATAATGCCATAGTCATTGTCGAGAGGATAAGAAAGAGTTTATTTGTGTTTATTATCACTGTAATAACTCAAAGATGAAGATTAATGAACACCGAAAAAAGGGGTGTGACAAAGTTGTGGATTTCAAAAAGAATATTTTCAAATTGAAGTTGTACCCACCATTAAAAAATGTAGCAGAGGGTGTGTATCTTGTGAAGGGTGGAAACATTCTAGAATATACGGCAAAGGCAAATGCATTATCAAAGCCAAGGAACAGTCACCCTTCAACTACATTAATTTTATAATTATTATAAACATCTAAACACAAGCGTAAGAAAGAGAAAACCCTGCCCTTGCAAATTCACGGCGAAGTTCAAGATGAATTCATTCTTGTCTATAAAAATGCCTCGTGAAACATGGAGGCCAAATAGTCAAACAAGTTTTGAAGCAAGAGAGGATTTTTGAACACCTTGTTTCGCCAAAACCTATCACTTGGGAGAAATCGCAACACAGTGGTATTGGATCACACCTTTTCTATTTGAATTTACAACATTGTAATGTTTTTTTAAATTTTGACAATATTCAATTCGCAATTGTAAAATGCTCACAAAGTATTAGTCTGATTACGAGTGTTCAATTTGAAAAGTAACCTATATCAGTTCATGTGAAACATGTTCCGATACATTAAGTTTTCTTTCCATCCCCGAAATTCCAAAAGATTCAGACCTTTCCAACAAAAAATCATGTTTCAATCATCATTCTAAATCACATTCCATGTTTCAACAACTAAATTTTATCAATTTTAAATAAACATGTTATGATACCAATAGTTAAGTTTATCTTTTGGTGGCAAATTACATAATTTTTCAACAACTATCATGTTTCAAAACACATCTTTGAAAATTTCATCCCTCGTTCATGGACACAATCATGTTTCAACTTTCATAATCAACAAACCTAGAATAAAAGCTGGTGATTTCTAATAACCATGTTTCGATGGTGCCCATTGCCATGTTTTAATAGGTTTTAATTGGCGTGTTTTTGTGGTATAATATGTCTCATCTTTAAATGCATTTACCTACCAAGGTCTCTACATTCAAATCATGATCTGAAGAGTGAAGAATCGATAGATATGAATAAAACTTCACTATCAAGAAATCTAGGTACCAATTTAAAGGAGTTACAACCCCAACATCAACTCCCAAAAAACTAGAAGGAAATAGTGGGCATTAAAAGAAGAAATTAGAACTTAACATGGTGTTTTGCAAAAATAAGGCCTAGCAAAAGGTTGAAATTGTGTTTTAAGAACTCTCCTAATAAAAACTAGTGTTTTTTGGGAAAATAGTAGAAACACCACGCATTTAGCATCTATTATAATGCAACCTTTTTTATTAGGATTAGAAAGTGCAAAATAAAGAAGAATTTACAGAAAGTTATGGTACCTTTATTCATGATCCAAACTTCAACATTATTTCCTATTACACATTTAGAAAGTTCATGCGAAGAAACAAAATGGTACTCTATTACTCTTACCATATTGATCCATTACAATACATTCACATCTACATCTAATTTAACATATGCATTCGTAGTCACATCAATCACTTAGTTCAATCTTCATTCCATATTTATGTTTTGAATACATATGCGTGTTTGAAATTTTCCATCATTAATGTTTCAACATCACTTGAGGTTAAAGATTCGTGTTTAATATATTCATTCACATTCTTCCTAAGTTTTGTTTGTTATTTTCCATTGTTATCTTTTCAGTAGGTGCCATGGTAGTTGTTTCAATTCCCTGAAACTATAATATTCAATGTTTGCATTATCGACCATGCATTATAATAAAACAAGAAAAAATTATATATATTCATAATGTAATGGTTCTCAAAGCAACATTAAATCTACCATACATTTGATCATTGTTTTAGGTCAATTTTTATGTTTCTATCATGTTTCATAGGTTCCTAGAACTAGTTTTAGTTTCAATGAACATGTTTTTATCATGTTTCCACGGGAATTTCCCAAACACATTGTCCACAACATATTAATTGTAATTTATACCTCTGTAATGTTGGTAGCAAGCAAGGGCTTGTTACCAAATGGTGTGGTTGTAAAATAATATTAATATTCAATGTTTGTATTATCGATTGTTCATTATAATAAAATAAGAAAAAAAACAAGTTGTTCATAATGTAATGTTTCTAAGAGCAACATTAAATCTACCATATACTTGATCTCTATCTTGGGTTAATTTTTATATTTCTATCATGTTTTGGAGGGTATTTTCCAAACGTGTATTCCATAACATAATAAATTCCATCAATAGTTAGATATACCTTTGCAATGTTGGCAATGAGCAACAATTTGTTCCAAAATGTGGTGGTTGAAAAACACCATGAATATTCAGTGTATGAATTAGCTAGCACTCATTAGAATGAAACATTCATCACATAATAAGAAATAAGCTACTCATGAAGTTTTCTTAGAATAACATTACATCCCTCATATATTTGATCACTATCTTGGGTTAATTTCTATGTTTCTACATGTTTCTCTCGTATCAATATTACATTTGTCATATATAATTATTGACTGGTGATTAGAATAAAACATTTATCATAGAATAAGAAGGAAGCCTCTTTGTTTCTATAATGTGTCGTGCATTCCTAACATCAACTTAAGTTTTAGAATTTATGTTTTGTAAGATGTTTTGCAAACCTAGGGTCCAAAACATAGTATATCCCATCAATTGTAAGAGATGTCTCCACAATATGGGTAGTGAACACCCATTTGTTCCAAAAGGTGGTGGTTTAAAACTACTTGGAAGAACATTATATAGAAGCATGATCTTAGCACGGTTTCAAACAACAAGGTTTCTATTTCTATCATGTTTTGTGTCATGTTTCAAGGGTTTTTAAGTTTTGATATTCTTATAGTTTCAAAAAATATGTTTCTTACATGTTTATGTCATGTTTTTTTACAAGTTTTTATTAGTTTTTCCAATTTTTTTTCCTTTGGAAAACATATTTTATATCATGTCATGTTTATGGCATTATTTCTTTTTCAGCTTCATGTAACAAGTTTTTACAATTTTATTTTTTATGTTTCCAATATTTTGATCTTTTGTTACCCATCAAACTTCGTGAGACATGGTTTATATGGTTTTGATAAAAAATTAACCATGTTGTTACCATGTTTCAAAGGTTTTGAAACCTATTTATTAAAATAAAAAAATCATATTCCAAGGACATGTTCTAAATGATTTTTTGAATCAATACAATAAAGTTGCTGATGTAACCAAGTTGCAAACGTCACCCAATGTTCTTGGATGTTCAAAGGTAAATTAATGTTAACTTTCAAATTGTCTAAGAACACCCAAGCACTATGGGAGGAACACTGCAATAAGATAACAAGGCTTTGTTCACCAAAAACATATTTGAAATAATGGTCAATAGATAACAATTGAATGTTTGAAGGCAATGTATCAAATATACCATAACATTTTTTTCAAACATCCAAGTGGCCTTCTGTCAACCATTGTAATGTTTTTTCAATAAAATTTATAGGATCAAAACCAAAAACATAACAAAACTATGTACAAAAAGCTAGTTAAAAAAGGGGTTAAAACTTGAAACGAGTGATAACTGAGAATTACCATTCAACAAAATAGTCGAAACATGTGTACAAAAATAGAAAACCTTTAAAGATGTTGAAACATGAATTAAACCCTGAACCAAATGGTATATGAAAATTACCATTCACTAAATAGTCGGAACATGTGTACAAAAATTTAAAACTTACAAAGATGTTGAAACATTTAACTGAAACATGTTTATAGTGTAGTTGGTCATCTTTCGAATGTTACATTCTATTGAATCACCTCGCTTAACTGGAAACAAAAAGGGAACCCATACTTCCCTTGCTTAGGAATGTTACAACTTACATTTTTGTGAGATTGTTCCCAATGCACTTAGATGTTCAAAGGTAACATATGAAAAACTCCGAAACATTATCTAAAAACACCCAAAAGGTGTGGGAGAAGCACTGCAAGATTATAATTTAGTATCTATACTCAAGAAACAAGTGGATTGTTGCAAAAAAATGTTTAAAGAAGTAAAAAAATTAGAAACCCAAACAATAATGAAGGAAATGAACAAGTGAAGAACACCAAGACAACAATAAACAAGAAGATAACACAAACCCAACAACGCGGGAATGAACATGATAGAAGTAATAAACTTGTTCTCTTTGCGAGTAAATATTGAATGTGCAATTTTTCAACCTTTGACACAACATATGTTAATTGTCAAAAATAATATAGAAACCAATATCCACTTGCAAACATCAAGAAGCCTCAATAGGGTGAAACAAGACATGCTATTAGTTCTTAAGACTATTCATGCACAACAATGTTGTGCTTTGAAGGGAAAAATGAAAGTGAAAAAATCTACATATAAGAGCATGATGAACTATCTAGTGTGGGTGAAAAGATAAAGTTTCTTTAGTGCCGCCATGAACTCTTTTTGTTATCAAAACCTTAAGCAAATCTCTAGTGCGGGAGCGGTAATGAAGACATCAGAATTTGGTGGAAAAATACATAGTGATAATGCAAAGTTGAAAAAGGTTTAAAACTTCATGGATGGGGATCACATGGGAGAACATGGAAGATGGGTGCATGGGGTCGAAACATAGCTCTTGAAACATTACATGTTTCAACAGGGATATGTTTAAAAGGGTCAAATTGTTCGAGCATCAAAACGCGTGTTGGGCTGCCCGTTGAAACTTGACCTGTTTTAGTGGGTGGTAGGTTTTGAGGTTCAAGTTTCAAGGCTCATGTTTTGTGGTGTGCAATTTTTGACCGATTGAAACAAACATCGAGTCGCCACCAAATCATGACATGTTTCCATGTCAATTTGCTCCAAGGCTCGTGTTGCCCGTGCATGGAAACCCATGTCGAGCCGCCTTGAAGCGAATGATGCATTTACAACTTGTCGTTGAAATAACATAAAGGAAAAGAGCTAGGAATGGTGTAATTGACGACAATGTAAAGAGAGAGTGTGTGCGTGAATGAATAGATGGAGAATAAAAGAAGGAAGATGAACAAACATAATTGGGAGAAGTGTTACAATGTAGGGTAACACCCAAGGAGCAGAACATTCCTTAAATAAGCGCACCTGGCTCCACCTCAAGAAGCATTTATTTTGGGAACATCATGCTTGAAGGGCCTTACTTGATGTAAAGCACCAAAGGTTTTTTTTTTTTTTTTAAATCGGTTTTTCTATGATACATGGCCAGTGTCTAACCAGTACCCAGTAGGTATTAGGAAGAAAAAAAACAAAAATTTGATATGATGCACTCAAAACATGGAATGCTCATTCTTATGGTTGTTTTAATTTTTTTGAAATGCCCCATGAATTTTTAGGCTCTATGACATCATAAAACCCATGGTTTACCAAGAATCTAGGGAAAAACCAAAAAGCCTGAAAGGGGAAGAAAGTGAGAACAACGAGAATCGGGTACCACATGGCAGTTTGAGTCAGTCATTTTGCCCCAAACACAGAACCCAATCATACCTTGAGTTTTCTTTATGTACGAGAGACAGTCCACCTAGGAATGCTTGCTGTGAGGCTGTCGGACGGACGGACGAGCAGAGTTTGTCCAGACCAGCGAGCAGAGTTTTGCAAGGTACCACCACCAATAGATGATTGACCGGGGCTTGGGGGCTTGTTCCAAAGCATAATGGGGGGGGGGGTGTTTCGACCATTGATTCACATTAATGGAAAATTCTAAACATAAAAATGTTTTGATATTTGTGCTATATTTTATTTGTTTGTCATGAATTACATTCTTGATTAGTGGAACTGGCAGACCATCACCAACCTTCACATAAAATTAATTAAAAAAATTTAAAGGTTAAATCTGCCATCCTAGAAAACACCTTATGCAGGCAGTTGTTGCAGGGCGCCTTAGAAGCCAGGAGGAAGATTATGCATACTGTAAGGCCCCAAGGTGGGGGACCTTCCCAAACTAAGGGCCTTAATAAGACCAGACTGTGCCTGAGTCCAGACTCCCAACCTGCATTTTGGGAATGTCCCTCTCACACCACTGGCCTTTTACCCCTTCCTAAAACCTTGAGGCATAGTTACTCCTGAACCTAGGCCCCATTTTCAGTCCTTACTCTACAATCTTTTTCAAAGTGGGTGGAATACTACACCTATAATAGGTATAATATCCCTACCACTCCTTAGGAGTAGGTGTAAGATCTCTCCTCTTTTCTAAGATGGAAATTCAAAGAAATTCTAAGGTAGGTACTCCCTCTCCAAATACAGAAAGAAATTAGAGAAATTTCTGTGAGCGCTTTTTGGTCACCTACCCTTTCATCTACTTCATTCAATGTTTTCTTTCAGCTTTTGCATGGACCTCCATCCTCCAAAGATCACTTGGTTGGTTTCTCTTGCTCTGCAAATTCCTCAATCAGTGAGTATCAGTCCCTAGTGTTACTGAGAAAGCTCCTGTCAACCCAATAAAGTCCTGCTTGCTTTGCTTGCTTGTTTGCTTGCTTGCATCCATCCCCCCAATGACATTTTTCTCCGCTGAGGAAACCATAACTTAAAAAAGCTGTCAAAACCCATTACCAGTTTACTTATCTATCAATCTCACCATGACACATAAGCCTGCAAAAAGGTATTCTCACAGGAGACAATAGATAGCCTTTTACATTACAACTTACAAGTGATGAAGCTTCACTCCTTGCACTCACAAATGAGTGCAAAGTACAATTGGAGTAGGATAACGCCCCAGAAGCAGGGCATTCCTGAAATACTAAAAAGCACCCACCCCAGAGTCAGAGCCGAGAGAGGCAGGCACTTACATTGGGAACGCCTCACTCTGATGATGTTACCTGACTTAAAGCACTGCCAAGGGGAAAAAAAAACACAAAGGTAAAAAAATTTACATGTCTATATCGAAGCAGGCATTTCACTTTTCAAAACACCATGTGGTTGATGGATCCAAGCTCTTTTTGGTAATGTGCCCTCTAGATATGCTAGAAATTTTCTGCTGGTTTGTGTTACGTATCCAATAAGTGAAGGCAAAAATGGGTGACAAAACAGAGTCAAGAATATCCAAGAGCCAAGAGGTCTCCCCCCACCTTTTTTCCTTTTGGAAGAAGAAGAGGAACTTTGGGGTTTTTTTTGGATTTTAATGTTCCCAATTTGTTCCCACCAAGTTATGGGTACCCAGGCTTTTGAATCAGAATCTATCTACAAACAATGATAGACACAATAGTAGTGGTATTATCAGTTTCATTACACTTATTAGCCTACTACTCAGAAGAAGTGTGGGATTGGGAACTTGGTGGGCTGGGAGACTGGGAATGCTTATGATGTACCACCTAGTTAGTAGCTAGCTAGCCTGTGCACAATTGAAGCCTAGCAATGAGGAGATCCAAGGGGGATTAAAATTATACAAAAAAATTTGTCAGTTTGTGCTTATTGAAGGTGCTGTCATGAACATTAAAGATGAGCTCCCCCTGACACTGTACTTAATCGGTGTCAATTCAGGCTTCAGACATTCACCCATTAATCATGAGAAGCAAAAGACAAAATGGTTCAGGAGGAGAAAAAGTCCATTTATAATCCAACATTTTCTTGTGTAGGATGGATGGAGGTTTTGTATGCACTACTTTGTGGGTGGGCAATGGGCATAATAAATTTTGAGTCTGTTTGTTGAATTTGTAAGTTTGCTATGAACATTGATAATATATATTTTTAAATTGCTCATAAATGTTGGGGCATTAATCAACCCCAGACAACAAGCTCAGCTTTTGGGCAGCAACTTCAGTCCAAGCAAAGTTTGTTTTGTGGTGGTGAGGGGTTCAAATCTGAGTGCCTTGTCTCACCAAGAGACACAACTGATTACTGGTAGCTGTAGGGTTTCACTAAAGGGCAACAAAGTCATGCCTCCCTTTGCAGACCTGAGAACACCCCAGCTACTGAATGAATACATACTGGTGTTGTACAGTCCTAATGTTATTATTACAATCTTTAATAATTCTTTGCAGGAGGCATGTGGGGTCACTAACGTAATATGCCATATCTTCTTCGTGCAGGCAACAACAAATTGTTGAAGATTCAAAATGAGAGGGTCACATTTTCCATCACACTTTCTCGAGTTTGATTTGTTTTTGTCCCTCTTGAGTTGTGAAATTATTGTTTGTTTTGTTGTGTTCTTCTTCTTCTGGATTGATTTGTTTTTTCCCCCTCTTGAGTTGTGAAATTAGTGTTTGTTTTTTTGTGTTCTTCTTTGCAATGAATTCTTTTTATTTGTGCCCACAGAAAAACAAAAATTGGTGTAACGCCCAAATAGTGGGACATTCCCAGGATGACACTTCTGTACCTGAAGTGAGCGCCTGCCTGAGGCAGAGCCAAGGGCTGTCTACAAGGACTTGAAGAAGCAACAGGTTGAGTTTTAAATTTTGTTCTGAATCTGGTTTTGGACTATCTATTGATACACCGCACAAAATATAATATCAATTAGCAAAGTCTGGTATGCAAAATGCTTGCACATGTATTATTGTTATTATTATTAAATATCAGCTCATCTAGTATGGAAATACATGCAAAAATTTGTTGTGTTTAGGTGAAATCAATACATGAAGTGGAAAAAAAAAAGACTGTAATTTTAGAAGGTATTCCAAACTCTGTTGTTCTGGGTGGTCTGTCTGGTGGACCGTAAGACATAAGAATATGAGTCTGATCAAATCAAGTCTTAGTGCATGAAGCAGCAAAGTGTAAGCAGATACATTTGCTAAACTTGAAGAAACCACGACTGTCATGAACTGAAAGGACCCCAGAAGGAAAGGGTGAAAGCACCCATATGGAGTGACAGTAGTATTTGTCATCCCCATTGGTTGTCTCACTTCCAAAGAGTTGTCACTGCCCAAGGAATTGGAGAAAATTGGTGCAACCACTTCTGCCTTCTGAAAAAGCATGGCGCTCCCCCCAAACTGTGTGACTGACACCACAACTCTGGACTGACACCATTCTCTCTGACTCCTTCTGACTCTTTCTTGTGTGTGTGTGTGTGTGTGTGTGTGTTTGTGTGATTTTGAGAACATTTTTCATTGAATTTTTTTGTCATCACAACTTGACCTTTACTATAGAGACTTACAAAAAAGCCTGCATGTTCAAGAGCAAAGACAAAGTAGGCCCAGCAGCCATAGCTGCTACTGCCCTGCAAGAGAATTTTGTTTGAGACAAATGAGCCCAGACAGCAGGAAAAAGGGTAACCTGGCAAAAAGTAAAGCAAAGCATTCAGAACATCCTCCCCAAAATGAGTGAAAGCAGCCAGGCATGGATGCTTTGTAATTTTGTCATAGTTTTTTTTTTACACTCACATATGTGCACATTGATCATTATATATACTTAATACTTATTATCATCATGGATGGACTGTTGCTACATTGGATCCACTTTGATTGTGGACTTTCAAACCATTTTGGACTCTTGTCTAGACTACCAATGTTGGCCCCTTATTGAGAGAAAATGGCCCATTTTCAACAAGGGTCCAAGGCTAGGTTACTCATAAACTGACTTGTAGTGTAGGGAGTGTTTTTTCCTTTTTGCGAGATTTCATCAAAAAGCAACCCAAAAAAAGGGTCTAGGGTTTAGGGTTTAGGGTTTTGACCTCCCCAAAGGATTTTATTTTTTAAAGTGATATTTTTTAAATTTAAAAGCTATTATCACTAGCTAGTTCACCTAGACATTGATTAATGCCACAAAAAGTAAAAAACCTTAATGGGTCAAATTGCCAAATGACTACGAGTGTAAAAAGGAGGTTGCTAAATAGTTCAAGTGTGCGAAGGTGTAGTTCACATAAAATTCAATGTAGAGGCCAATTAGGTTGTTACATTTTGGCGCAATCATAGCCATTGGATTCATTTTTTTTATAAAATCCTATGATTGTAGTTCACTAGGTTTGTTGACCTAATGGTGAACCTATCACCTAGTTGTGGGTGTTAACTAGTTTTGTGTTCACAAATTTATAATGTGTGCATAGTTCATTGCAACACAAGAGTTTTTGTTTGATTTGTGAAACAACAAGCTTGAGTAGTGCGCATTAGGCCTTCGTGAATCATAGTTATAACTTCTAATCTTGTGAGTGATTAAATCATGAATGCAAGGCATTGGAAGTTCTTGGAACTTACTAATTTGCATATAGTCAAGACTTTGATTTTGTGTGCGCATTGGAGCTTCAACATTCCAAAGTTTAGCATTTTGGATGGAGGTGGGTTTTTGCAAAATCATGGGATGTCAAAGCTTGATGGCGATTCTAAATGTGTATTGTTGAGTTTGTTGTCTTTTTTGTCAAATTTTTCTTTAATTTTTTCAAATTGAACGCAAGTAGAATTTTGCAAAGGGTGGTAGGCTAAAGCTTGATGGCAACTCTGAATGTAATTTTTTCTAAAGATTGTCATCTATAGGCCTTGTTTGGTTCAATGGTTCTTGCTTCTTGCCTTGAGCTTTCTCCCCCTAATATTATCATGAATGTTTTGTTAATCTCAACATTGATTTGTTAAGGAATGTTGTTGCTACATGTGGATTTGGAATATAGGAACTTGAACCCCCAAAATTCACTATGAACCAATGAAAATATGAACTTGGTTCAAAATCCCAAGATGTTTAGGCAACAAGATTGCCATGGGTAGAGTCTTTGATCAATGAAGATGGTCTAGTGAGTTTTGTCAAATGCAAAGTTTATTCCAAAGTTGAGGGTGAAAAAAGACCTTTATTCGCCAAACTTCATACTTTGTTGAAGCACAAAATATAATGAAGGTCTAGTCAACACCATGGCAATAATATTTTTTTATTTTTTACTAGGAGGAAGGAAGTTGTTTCTACTATGCCAAGGGTGGAAAATAAGGAGTTCTATGAAAACAATAAGTGTACACATGTCCAAAATGAAATTTTGTCTACCCAAATCTTTCATGGATTTTTGTTTCCAACTTGTAATTAATCAAAATATGCCACCTAACAATAAGAAAATTTCCCAATATGTTGTCATTTTGTACTTTTAAACCAATAGACCCATGATAAGGTTTTAGCACATGAAGTCTCTTCTTGATCTGCTAAAAGTGAAACAATATCCAAAAATACATTGATATGATAATGTAAGTTAGGACATATTTATAGCTAAAGCCTAGAGGGGACACAATGTGTAAAATTTGGGATCTACATGTGTCAAATGACCATTTGGGGGGGTATTAGATAATTGTCCAACTTATTTTTTATCACTTTATTATTGTTTAATTTTATTATATATATATATACCACCTATATTAATTATAACTCATTATTTCACATTATTATATACCCTATATTATAATTTATATATCCTTTGAAAAGTTGTACCCTATATTTTTACTCATGTATTTTCTACTTTTTTTATCTAGTGTCCTACCACCCCCCCACCCCTCCCCCCCCCCACCCC
>Ga0116227_10012670_pt1 | contig 13617 bp, 15 predicted proteins | sample S1TSphgellanicum_FD_89693 | JGI IMG/M metagenome (GOLD analysis project Ga0116227, IMG submission 89693) | Host-associated microbial communities from peat moss isolated from Minnesota, USA - S1T2_Fb - Sphagnum magellanicum MG | ecosystem: Host-associated > Plants > Peat moss > Unclassified...
CCATATCCCACTCCCGTCCCGGCATCGTTGACCCGCAAACTGTAGACATCCGAAAAATCAAGATCGTGCGCGACGATCAGCGCCACCGTCTCGCCCTGGTTCTTTGTCAGCGTCGGCGGGATGTTGATCGTGTTCTCAAGCGCAGTGTTGGCCACCGACTGCCCGTTGCTTTGGGCCGCATAGACAAGGCCGAGTGCCGCCTGGTTCGATGTGGAATTGCCGCCGCCGCCGTTGCCGGCTGCTTCAATGGTTGCAGCATCCAGGCCGCCCTGCACGAGCGTCAGCATCAACGCGCCGCCGAACCTCTGCCAAAAATGATTATCAACAGCGCCCGGCAGCCCACCGCGACCCAAAGCGTCAGTGCCGGGCGAATCCAGCGTGACGATGACGTGATCCGGGGTCTCGGCGCGGGTCCAATCGACGAATACCCGATTCTGACCTTGCAGCAGTCCGTTTTGAAGCTGGCCGACGATTTTCGTGCCGGCATCGAGCAGAACAACATTGCCCGTTGCTCCGCGAATATCGATCGGCACGACGCATGTCACGAGGCTGGGAAGTTCACTGTTGATGGCGGTCTGCAGGGTGCAGGGGATGATGGTGCCTTCGGTGATCACCATGTCCGGGTTCTTCATAATCGATGCTCTTTCCCCGTCGAGGACGGTAGGTTTCAGCCGGGCCGCGAGCGGGGAGTTGTCCGGGCCAGGAGCAAGTGAGCCAGCACCGCTCGCCTCCACTCCTGTTGCCGACGTGGCCTGCTCCGGGGGTATCGGAGGCGCAACGCTCCCGCCCCCGGAAAACGCCATGATCGGGGCAGATGCCGGTGACTGCTGATTGGACGTTTCCAATAAGGAAGCCTGAGGCGCCGCAGGCGCAGGAAGAGCCAAACTGACCGGCGCAGGTTTGGTCACCGGCGCTGGCGGCGCCATAAACTGCTCGCCGCCATTTGTGTAAGCGGAAGGCTCCGGCTTTTCCCGATCGCTCTTATGGCTGTAAAGCGCGTTGAACCAGATAAAACCGAGCGCAAGAACGCCGATCAGGCCCATAAGCCCGAACTTTGTTGATGTGGTCAGTTCGCGGCGTGGCGCGCCGGCGACTGGAGAACGACCATCATTGACAGGCGATGATGATGTACCGGGCGGCAGTTGCTCGCTCATGGTGTCGACCCAGCATTAGTGCCGGCATCGCCGATTACGCGCGTCACCTGGGGACTGGTGGTGCCGGTACCTGGATTTCCGCCAACGGTATCGAATCCGAGATTGTAGATGTTCAGCACCGTGTTGCCATCGCGAAGGCGGAACTCACGGGCTGTCTGCCCTATCTGAACGGTCTCACCATCGACGGAATAGCTGGAGGTCGCTTCCTTGCCGTCGGGATCAATGACAAAAACCGCGGGGATCCGGGCATTGTCAGCGAACTGGAGCACCGTCGAGTATCCATTGTCCCATACCGCAAGCGGCGCCAGCCCGCGATCGCCCTGAGCCACGTATTTGTAGTTGCGCGGCCCGATCAGTGGGTTGGTCCGCTCCGCAGTCAGCAGGGAAAGTGCTGCGTTCTGGGTCGCCCGTTGCAGCGCCAGCTCGTTGAGCTGCTCGATCTTCGCGGCTTGCGCCTCTTCTTGCGCTGCCTCGGCAGCCGCCTCATCGGCGGGATAGGTGAACTGCACGGAATAGAACACGCCGTTCGCGCCGTTGGCCGTGGAGGGTGAGGAGACAGTCTCGATTTCGAACACGTACCGCCGCAATGAGCCGTCAGCGCGCTGCGTCAGCACGATGATCGGTTGCAATGTCAGCGCCGCACTGGGCTTCAGGAACAGGTAATTGCCCTTCGGCACGGCCGCGAGATGCAAGGAGTCAGTCTCCGCGACAGAAGTAACCGTCTCGCTGGGCGCAAAACTGACGACCATCGTGGCGCCAACGATGGTTGAGAGATGCACCACCTGGCCCGGATTATATGCGACGTACCGCATGCGGCTGTCATAGGCGCCACCCAGGGGAACCTGGTCGGCCAGAGCATGGGGAATCGTCGAGCCGGAAAGAAGCAGCCCGGATAGGATAAAGGCTCCTACGCGGCTCATGGCGTCGTGTCCTGCTCGGCCTGATAGCCCGTAACGATGATCCCTCCTGGATCAGAAAGGCGTTCGGCATCGGGCATCGAATCGACCTGCTCGAACTGTTCCGTTGCAGTCCAAGTTGTCGTGACGGCCACATTGGTCCCCGCCGCATAGATCCGCTCGTAACGCACCTGCGCGACATTCGGGCCGATCAGCGCGACCGAGATCGGCTCCACCGTGACCACGGCATCTTTGCCAACTGTCACCTGGGGCGATTGGGGATTTGGATAATTGAACCACCTTTGATACTCGACGCGGGTGGCGGTATCCGACATCCCGGACACGATGTCGTAGCGATAGCGCGCGGTGTCATAGGAGTAGCCTTCCCGCATCTGCACATACTGCCAGAGCGCTGCCCTGATCACTGCTTCGTCCGTGGAGGGCGGCAGCGTGGAAAGAGCCACCGAATTATCGATGGTGCCATCCGGCCGGATCAGCAGATAAACCGGGACCAGCTTGGTCAGCGGCAGCATCGAGGCGACGGCCCATGCGAGGCCGACATTACCAAGCATGGAAATGCCCAGGGCGATGATCGCTCCCGCTGATAGAAGTCGTGCCGAACGCGCCCGCTTCTCTTGGAAGGAACGCACTTCCTTATAATGTTGCTCCAGCAGTGGCGCCGTGATGGGAAATGCACGCGATTGGTCTGGCATGACTCCTCCTACCTACCGGCTACGCTAGGGGGCGCCGCCAAATCTTGCGGTGTCGGCTGCCAATGACCGGAGTTCAACGGAAATACCGGGCCAGACGCAACGGCGAGCGGATAGGACTCCGAACAGCCGTTTAACAGACCAACAATTGCGAGGATTACGAGAAACCTGGAAACCCGTTCCAGTAAGCTCGGAATGCTTTTCATTTGTTGAGAACGGGAAGCTCGCATTACGGCCTCCCAGGTACAGGGCGCGCGCGTCCATCGCGCATCGCTTGCACGACCCGAGTTGCCTGCATGGCCGAAACTCCCATGCCTAGCGGGCTGACAGAGATTCCTCCGCCAAGATAGGTTGCGATCCCAGGTAAAAAGCAGGTGATAAGGCTACCGATCGCGAGAAACACGACGAGCTGCGTGCAAAGCAAAATGGCCTCGGGCTTCGAAGCCGCCGCGACATTCGCCAAGGTGCCATCAACGTAGCTGATAAATCCGTTAACGATGATGGAGAGAACAATATCGACCAGCAGGGTCAGCAGCGTCAATCCGATGAGCTTCCCGACGAACCGATCAGCAACACCTCTCGTCGCTGAAAAAAGATAACCCGCCAAAACGAATGGGCCAACACAAACAACGACGTCGGTGAGAATTCTCGCGGTCTCGTAAATCAGAAAAGTCAATCCGATCGGTACAACCATCAGGCTTTGCAATAGCGCCAGTTCGACAGAATATAGAACGTTGAAGAAATTCAGATTGTTTTCCGCTACTGTGAAAACCTGGGCTGCGGAATCCCAGATGACGTCGAAACTGTGCGCGGAGGGTGCTGGACCGCTTGCACCGAGCAAAGCAGTAGCGATGAAGTTCGGCACACCAGTTGTGAAGAAGGACACCACGTACTCGTTATACAAAGTCGTGGACATCAGGATGCCAACTACCAGGCTGGCAGAGACGACACGGGTAATCCCCGTCCGCACACCAACATCCCCCCGCATGACGAGAATTCCGGTGACGATGACCCAAAGCACGACAAGTGCGGTGAGAGGGCCCTGGATCGCCGACATTGCCTCATTCACCGTGTCTTCCATGCCATTGGTGAAAGGCGTCTGGATGATCTGATCGAAGGCGTAGAAGGGCGCCCAATCCGGTGCGGTTGCCATTTTCTACCTCACGGCGCGGTAGGTGATGGCGTTTTGACGGCTACCGGGTTCGCCGATGCCGCAGCCTGCAACTGCTGGGCGAGCAGACGCTGATCCGCCGTCGCCGCATTCTGACAGGCAGCCTGGGGGATCGACGCCGCATCGCTGCCACAGCGCGCATCGTCCGCTTTTAGAACGTCAGGATGTGCGACGTACCAATCCGCGGTGTGAACGGTTTGGGGAGCTGGCACTGCAGGCAATTGCCTTCCGTGATTCTCGACAACGATCAGTACACCGCCGGCAAGCCCTACGGCGATAATGCCCGCTCCGATTTTCACGGATGAAGGGTAAATCATTAAGAACCTCCGTTTGCTGTGGCTGCAGATTGCAATTCGGCCGCAAGATTGGTTTCATCCTGATCGAATTGCTCATGCTGCTGCTGTGTTTCCGACTGACTTTGTTCAGTCGCCAAGACTTGCAAGTTTGTCGCCTGCGCCTGCTGCGCCTGCACGAATTGCGATTCCGCCGCGATGCGGCCGTTGATGGCATCAACTTGTGTTATTGACGTTGCCCCATTCAAATCGGATTCCAACTCCGGGAGTTGTCCTAAACGCTGCTGGATCGCCGCAAGATTTGTCGAGGCAACTCCCTCTAAATTGGCTATTGCTTGTGCGTTCTCATTGAGCCTGATGCCTTCGGGCGACCCGTCAGTCGGGCTATAGACGTGGTTTTCACTATAATAGGTCGAAGCTGCGCCGGACTCAGCCATCGTGCCACCAACCAAACCGGGCATGCCAACTGTAAGCGGCATCGGATTTTCCAGCGTCTGGCTTTCCAAGCCTGCTGCCATGTTCAAGATGTCCGTCGGGTCGGTGAACATCTCATAGGTCTGTTCAAGCTGAGTGAGCTGGGCCTTCAATTGCTCAACAGCGATAACGGATTGAGCGGCTGTCTGAAAGTTTTGGGCGAGGTTGGCAGCGTCAATAACCGCAATCTGTGCCATGGCTCTCGGTGCCCAGGCAAGGATGGGAAACACAAGGAAAAATACGAATCCGAATTTCCTCACGGCCGTTCTCCTCAGTCGGTAGCCTTGTTGTAACGTTTCAAAAACTCAGGAAGCCATCGTTCAGGTTCGTCCCCGAACCGGTGGCGTAAATCCTCGGCCAAACGCACCGTGTTTGCACGGCCCGAAAGGACTGCAACGTATTCACGCATCTCGCCGAGGTCGAACTCGCAGATGACGCTGCCTTTCTCACGCTTGAGCAGGAATCGACGTTTACCAATAGCCAATTCCTCACGAACAGCTCGATACTCCCCTTCGGTGCATTTTAGGCCGCCGATATAAGTTTCCCGATCCGCCGTTGGTGACGGGAACATGATCTTGGTTTGGCATTGCGCGACGATGGAAGGCCCTAGCGGGCTCTCCAAAATATGCTCGGGCATCTGCAGAGCGAGGAACACGGCGCCATTGCTTTTGCGGACTGTCAGAAGAAGATTATCCACGACCGCGGCAAATTGCGGGTTCTTGAGATAAAATCTGAATTCATCGATACTGAGAACGACGCGCCGACCATCGAGAATCTGACTCACACGATAGAGCAGGTACGCGCCCGCCGGTGCGCAAACTTCGTCATGTTCGAGAAGTTGGGTCATGTCGAAGCCGGTGATAGCCTCGTCGATTTTTACCGCATCGGCCTCACCATCAAACGCCCAACCCAGGGCGTTGCCGCGGCACCATTTTTCAAGACGCGGACCAAGGCCCATAGGATCGGAATGACCCAGAAACTCCCGCATTCCCGCAATCGAGCGAAGCTCGATCGGCATGCTCAATTGTCGGACGATGGCGCGCTCCAAGCGTTTCTCCTCGTCTGGGCTCAGCGTACCTTTTCCATCGCTCTGGATAAGCGCGATGATCCAGCCGCGCAGGAAGTCTCGATTTTCATTGGTATTTTTGAGACCGCGAAGCGGCGCCATGCCAGATGCAACGCCTCTGCGCAGTTCAAGATAGGTCCCGCCGGTGGCGCGGACCAGCAACTCTCCGCCTCGATCTTTGTCGAAAAACACGACAGAACCGCGGCTGCCGGAAACTGCATTCTTGAGTGCCATCGCCTGCTCGAACATCGCCAGCAAGAACATCAGTAGCGCGGTCTTTCCCGATCCAATCGGACCGAAAATGATTGTCATCGCAACGTCGCCAACATGTGGCACGTAGTCGTAGGCTGTGCCGCCAGCAGTCCGGAAACGTGCAATGGCACTGCCCCAATGTCCTGTTGGGGCGCCAGCCGGGAAATTATCGAAACTTGAGAGACCGGCGAAGTTACGGGAATTGATCGCGCCGGGCCGCGTCCGCCATTCCACATTCCCCGGCAACTGCGACCAAAAGGCTGCCTCCAGGCCGAGGCGCTCTTCCACGACCACCGCTCCGGAATCGGCCAGGCGGCCACGCGCCCGTCCGGCGCTATCCTCGACTTCGTGCAAAGTGCCGCCATAAACGGCAAGCGACAGATGATGAACGCCCATCACGAACTCGTTAGAAGCCAGAGCGTCGGCGGCCTCTTCGAGACCGGCGATCTGGCTGATCGCCTTATCCTGAGCGCCAACCATTTGGGCTGACTTCAAAGAAAGCCTCTCCTGAGCCTGCGCGCGCGTCACAAAGGCAAAAGATTGCGCCAACACGAGCGGGAATGGGGCGGATAGCAAGGTGTTCAGCATCCCGGGCTTCGTCCTGGCCGGATATTCACGGAATGAGAAAATCGTCCCGAAGATGCTCCTATCAGGGGCGCGAATCTCCACGCCTCGCCGCCCACAGATAACGCGATCAGTGTAGATGGAATCGCCGAGGTGCCCGGAGACGACCGGCACGCGCAGGTGCCGGCCGGCTATAATAAGCCGCAACGCCTCAGCAATCTCCGAGAACACGATTCCCTCATACTCATAGACACCGAGACGGCGAACGCGGAAATCAGCTAGGCCATTCTGCAGAATAAACCATTGATCTTCTAACTCTCGGGCAAGACCATCCGCGACGTCGGCAGATCCTTGGCCACGCTTTGACAGTTTCTTTGCAAGGCGGCTTCCCAACGGGCCACGCGGCGAGACTACCAGGCTGAGAAAATAATCATTCCGATAAAGTTGATTTTCCAAAATGACCTTGCGGTACGCGGCGTCGAGCGCTGCGCCGAACTGCGACCTGAAATCGCGTTGTGAGTTGGGTGTTGTGGCGGCGTGCCTCACCAGATGCGTATGTATCGCGACATTATCGTCGGCGATATTGCGGTAGACCGCGTTAAGGAGCCGCAACCGCGCATTGCGCTCGCCATCATCCGCCAGTTCATAGGGTTGCCCCTCAAGATGGGCCATGGCGAGCAGTGCGCCGGAATCCAATACAATGATTTGCGGACCAATATGCCCGACAAAGGGCAGGTATCTTTCTGCGTTGCGCTCAGTGCGGCCGTTATCGCCCAGCATCAACCATACCCCTGACACGGCTGCCGATACGAATCGGATTGGGCGAGACGGAGGCACCTCCCCATCTTATGATATCAACGGACCGACCCGCGGTTCTCAAATAGAGCACCACTACGCCGACCGCGTTATAATCCCGGGCGACCAATTCTCGGGCCGCGAACCACACCGGCAGCATTCCTGCCAGGTAAAGTGGATCTTTAAAAATAACGACAATTAATCCGGTCATCACGAGCAGGATCGCGCCAACCGTGAGAGGAACACCCATGAACATCGCAGGGCGCGTCGCCGCCAAATAGAGCGTATCGGTGTCGAGCGGCTCCATCTCAACCGCCCGTCAGGGTTTCGCCAAGGTAGGAGGCGCCGAACATGATGACGATCCCACCGATAATGCCAGCAATAACGCCCAGCGACGCGCGGCCAAACATGAATAGAAAACCGATGCCGATAATGCCAAGGACCGCGATCGTCTCGCCGAAAGGACCGAGAATAAAAGTGCAGATATTGTTGATCATGGTCTGCGGGCTCGCACCGCCTGTCACGGTCTGCGCATAGGCAAATGCCGGCGAGCCAAATGTTGCCAGCGCCACAGCCAACCGTTGGACCGTGAGCAGGCCCGGCCGGAATGAGGAACGCATAATGCGGGAAAGAAGTTGTGCCATAATATTCACCTCGTTGCTGGTGGCGTTGAGAGGGTAGCGGGACCACTGCTTGCCGCCGCGAGTGCTGGGCGCGTATTGGCAAGCTTTGCCGTGGAAGACACCCCTACCGGGCTTGATGAGGGCAGGAGATCGATAATCCATGACGCGCCATGCTGTTCGGCGTTGGCGCCTATGGCCGAGACATTCCACGCTGGGGGTGCATTCGAAGCGAGGGATACTGGCGCCGACGGCAGGAGCGCTGGAATTGCGGCCATCCCCCCTTCGTCGCCGGCATTCCTCAGCACAGTCGCGACATAACCGTTCAAAATACCCCGAAACGGCGTTCCGGTATTGTATCGGGAGAGCGCCATGAGGAGCGCGGCCTCCTGTGCAGCATGCGTCGCGCCGCCGCCATATACCGCGCGCAAAACGGCGGCGCCACCGGCGAGCGACGCGCAAGGATCAAGCGCGGTCGCGACCGTCATATCCAGCGCGGGAAGATTCCCCGAATTTATCTGCATAAGCCCGATATCCACGGAATCGCCACGACCAAGCCATAGCCTGGCCTCCGCAGCTGCCCGCTCCACGCTATCAGCCTGTTCCGCTTGCCCTGTCGTATTGTCGTGAAGGGCCCAAGGACCGAGACCGCTCTCCGTGCGAGCGACCGCTTCTAGCATCTCTACGGGGACCGCCGGCGCGCAACGGGACGCAAGCGCCGCGAATTGTCCATGGGAAAGCGGGGCCGCAAACGTTGCCGCCGGCATACCATAGGACAAAACAACCATGGTGTTGACTAAGACTCGAAGCTTAGCCGACTTTGTCGTGGGTTGCCCGTTAGAATCGGTTGAGTTACGTGTTGACCAACGACGCGGCACCGGGTTGGTAGTTACGCCCTTCGTCAGACAACTTTTTGCCGTCCACGCTGCGTCGTTTTCGCAGCTACGCACCCTTGCGCGCAAATCTTCCGTCATGGCACTTCTCCGACTGCTAGGTCACAGAATCATGAATACCCTATTGGCGCTTCATGTTGCCGCAAACGTACGGCCAAGCGAGGTGCACGGGGCCGAAATAGACCGTGCCGTAAAAATAGTGTCGGACACGCGAACGAGTTTTGCTTGGGCAGTGATTGCCTGTATGTCGAAATCGACAGAAAATATAAAAATTTCCGGTTATTACGCATTCAACCTGATTCTTCACAGATATGGTTTCGACAAACACTCCTATTGTTTCCTAGCCCGACGGAATCGCAACGGGGTTGTGCCTGTTGACTTCCTGAAATGTTCAGTGAAATGACTTTGCCCTGAGAATCCGAGGTCAACCGCAATTTGTGCGATCGGACTGTCGTTCGTGAGAAGCAATTCTTTCGCGCGATGTATTCGGCGTTCAATAATATATCGATGTGGAGAATATCCTGTTTCTGCTTTGAAGACATCATTAAAATGATGGATGCTAAAGCCAGCGAGTGAGGCCAACGAGCCGAGACTAATCTCTTCGGTAAGGTTGGATTCTATGTAGTCAGTGACTCGGCGCAATCGCGTTCCGCTCATGCCTCCTGTCAGCGTCTTGGGGGTCGCTCCACCCTCGCCATAAGTTCGAAAAACATGCACGACGAGCGCTGTCGCAAGGGCTTCGGCCTGAATCCGACCGCCAGTCCCTCGTACCTCCAGCTCGCCCCGCCAAGCCTGCGCCATGCCCTCTATTATGGGATCGCGGAGACCAATATAAGGCTTCAATTCGACCGCGTTGCCAGCAAACGCTTGTTCGACAATCTGTTTCACGAAGATTTTGTCGATGGCAATGAACATCGTTCGCGAAGATGTCTCCCATCTCTGATACAAGAGCGTGTCGCTTGGTAATATATCGACATTCCCGTGTTCGATACGTTTGCGCTCATAGTCCTGACTGCCGGGAGGTAGCCACTCGATTTCGACGGGTGATCCCTCCATCACCATGACCGCATATTGAGTGGCTCCTAGAAAGACGCCAGGATTGGGGGGCAGAAGATATCTGCCGATAGTGACCGGCCCGTTTGTTATTCGCTGGATAATTTCGATATTTTTCAGCTGGCTAGAACCATTGCTGAAATCCAAAAGCTCGGTCGGCGTGTTTTCTGGAACCCTATCCAGGTTTGAACGCGAGAGCGCAGGGACAGTGCTGTCCCCCAACATCGAGAAGTTGGTTTTTCGCATTGCAAAGTTTAGAGACATCTGCTTTCACGCCGCTACTGGTTCCGTGGAACCGCATGCCTCCAGCGCCCCGGGGACGTCCCAACTACCTTCGCGACGTACAAGAACGAGGTGGCCGGAATGCAGTCCAAGAGCGTTATCGGGAGGTTCAATCTCTCCCAACATCGCAACGCATCGATAACCTTCGATATCAAAACGGCCGTCCTGCATCGGAGCGGTTCCGAACCGCGCCCAGAAACGGACCAGGGACTCGACAGCGTGGCCGTAGATTGTTCGAAAACCTTTTCTCGCACAAAAGGCAAAGGCAAACGCCGCAACCTCATATGGCACTCCGCGCTTACCGTATCGCCCGGTCCGAAATTTCGGCAGAACGGCCAGGCGTTCCGGTTTCGCGAAATCTCCAAAATATCTGATGCGGCAGCAGCCGGCAGGCTCTCCATCTACGAGCGCCAGAACATGTGTCGCATGATGATCATTACCGTCAAACTCGTGACGGTATGAACGACCCCCTTCACCCAGATATACTGCGGCACGGATCGCCATTACCTTCATCAGGTCGTCCCACCCGCTAACGGGAACGACCGTTAGTCTGGGATGCTCTGCGTTATCAGTAATAATCGGGTCAGCCATCGTTCGGTCAACTCCTTATAATGCGATTTGGTTTCTCCATGGTTTGAGGTCTGTTCGGTTCGAACAAACCTTAAGTTGATAGATAAGGTATTCTTACATATCCAAAATACTTGATTTTGCATAATCTCGATGCAATTATGGATCGCTATGTTTAATATGGATTGGAACGAACTAAAGCTTTTTCTTCAGGTGGCACGCGCTCAAAGCTTCTCTGCAGCAGCAGATAACGGTTTCGTGAGCCAATCGACGATGAGCAGGCGAATTCAAAATCTCGAACGCGAATTGGGCGTCGATCTTTTCCATCGAACCGTTCAAGGTATTGTGCTGACACCTGCTGCGGAAGCAATTCTGACTTTGGTGACCGAAATGGAAACCAATGTAAGGCTTATCGAAGCAAGAGCGGCGCAAGAAAAGGTGTTATCTGGAAATATCCGTCTGTCAGTATCAGACGGTATCGGTGGATATTGGTTGCCACCAAGGATGACGGAATTTCATCGGCGCTATCCAGGCATCACAGTAGAAGTCATTTGTTCACCGAGCATGCCGGAAGCCGGCGCGAAGGGAACAGACATTGCGCTATCTTGGCATCAGCCGGAGGATCCCGATGCTGTTATACTCAGCGAAAACAAAATGGTTCTGCGCCCAGTCGCTTCTACAGATTATCTAAAGACATACGGAACTCCCAAAAGCCTCGACGACCTAAAGCACCACCGGCTATGCGATCATTTGCACTACCCCAGAGATGGGGAGTGGAAAATCTGGGCAAGCATTGTCGAGCAAAGCGACAAAGTCTCCTACCGGACCAATTCCTCCTGGGCTCTCGGAGAAGCGACAAAGAACGGTGTTGGGATAAGTCTGCAACCCATCGGGGTCTTAAACAGGGAGCCTAATCTTAGGATTATCGAACTCGATGGGTATGCCACATCTCTGAAGTTCTGGTTGTCATGTCACGTCAAGATTAAGGATATCCCGCGAATACGGGCGCTCATCGATTATATTCGTTCAGAGGTTTTTCTGCGTCCCGTACCTGGCTCCGCGTTTTATTCCGACGGCTGATTTTTCCAACCTGTTGTGTAAGTCCAATCGCTTCGCTTGTCCTTAAATAACGGCACGCACGACCATGAATAAATCCCTAGAAATTTAGGAAATTGGGTGCCCTCCATCGGTAAAACCGCTCGGAAGCCAGCGACTCCCGCGACAACCTATTTTAAATCTATGTCATAAAAAGGCGCCTGACCGCATGCGAGGTACGAACTACATCTGCTTCTGGGGTGACATTTAAGGATCGATATAACAACGACAGGAATAGCACCCGCTAGGGTTCCTTGGTCTATTAGAGATAGACCGTATTCCGCAACAAATTGGTGGTTAAAAAGAGCCGCGAAATGAGCCACGATTTAAACCGTAAAAAGAGCCTCGATATGAGCCACGAAATGGGCCACGATAAAAAACCATCCAGTTGACACCTGCGCTGACGACGATAGGAATTTCATATCAACGCATCGTGTCACGCCATGCCCAAACGACATGAACCCACACTTGACGAAATAGAAGCGCTGGCCGCGACATTTCGCGCGCTCTGGCGGCGAGGTAAGCCATTACGGCCGTGGCTGCGTAAACACCGGCAAATGGTCCTCGATCTTGTTCATGATGAATGGTCGTGGAACTCTATCGCAAAGGTCTTTTCTGTTGCCGGAATCAAGTATCGAGAAGGTAATGGCCAAGATTGGCATGGTGAAGGCCTGCGATGCGAATTCGCGCGAGCCGCCTTACCCCTGAAACGCAATAAAAATCCGGCGATTGTGATAGACGAAGGGCGATCCCTGGGGACAATAAATGGAGCAAGTGTTTTACTCATTGACGAAATTCCAGCCGCACCTGCGCTTGTTGTTTCGCTTGCTGCATCTGACCAGGGGGAATCAGTCACTGCGATCTCCGGCGCTCCAAGCGTGGCTCCTGCGGCGCAAACGACGCCGGCGCCGATCTTCAAGGCATTTTCCTTGAAGCCGCAGGAGACCCAGCCCGGGCTGTCGCCAGCAGAATATGAGGAACAGGAAGCTATCCGGAGACGCATGTTCGGCCAGTAGCCTTGGAGAAGGATCATCCTATGCCTGACTCGAATCCCCCTGACGCGCCGTTGAAATTGGACCGGCCCATAACGCCGCCGCCATTCGTTCCAGGCGCACCTTCGTTCAAAGGCAAAGACGTGAATTTTGGGACATTGGTGCCGCAGGCTGAGCCAGAACCAAGCGTCGAGGCCGGTGTCGATCTTTCAGGCAAAGCCAAAATCCTGTTCGCGGCCGGGCGCGGGAAGACAGGCAAGACCACTCTACTGCGCTGGATCGCGGAAATGTCGCAGGCACAAGGCGGCCAGGCGGTTCTCGCTGACATCGATCCCAGCAATGCCAGCTTCTCCCGCTACTTCAGCGATGTTGCCCGGCCTTCCACCGACAATCCCGCCGCGGTTACGCGCTGGTTGCAACAACTGATCGAGCATTGCATCACGCACCAGCAATCCGCCATTGTCGATCTCGGCGGCGGCGACACCACCCTGCGCACCCTCGCCGGCGAGATGCCCGACCTCGGCGCCTACATCGAGGCTGCTGGTCTGGCGCCGGTGATGCTGTATCTGCTCGGCACGCAGCCGGAGGATTTGACACCGGCCATCACGCTGCAAAGCCGCGGCTTTGGCACGAAGGCACAAGCGCTGATCCTCAATGAGGTCGCCATCGACCAGGGGTTTACCCGTGCCGAAGCCTTCGACCGGATCACCAGAGCAGACGGCTTCGTCAGTCTGGCCCGC
>Ga0116227_10012672_pt1 | contig 13616 bp, 6 predicted proteins | sample S1TSphgellanicum_FD_89693 | JGI IMG/M metagenome (GOLD analysis project Ga0116227, IMG submission 89693) | Host-associated microbial communities from peat moss isolated from Minnesota, USA - S1T2_Fb - Sphagnum magellanicum MG | ecosystem: Host-associated > Plants > Peat moss > Unclassified...
ACCGACGAGCGGATCGCGCGCGCGGCGTCCTGGTCGCCCATGATCTTGATCACCGAAAGATTGGTGTAGTCGAGGTTCTGGAATGACCACCATCCCGCCAGGCCCGCCCCCGCCAGGGCCGCCACCGCCGAGAGCAGCCAGCCTGGGCTGATTTCCAGACGCGAGAGCCGCGCGCGGCGGGGAAAGGCGCCATGGCACGGGAGGGCGAGAATGAGCAGCGCGGAGAGAATAAGCGACTCTTCCCAATCGAACCCCTTGAACAGGGCCAGTATCGCCGCCGCCGCCAGGCAGGCGACCGTCGCCGCCCAGGCGGCGTCCAGACGTCGGGAGAGGCCGAAAGCCAGCAGGATCAGCAGAATGCCGATGATGCTCGAGAGGAAGTGGCTGATTTCGATGAGGATGATGGGCGCATGCCGCGCCAGCCACATGAACCGATCGGGGTCCGACGGCGTGGCGCCCGAGGCGAGCAGCATGACGCCCGCCGCTGCGGTGAGCAGAGCCAGCCAGCCCGGCGCGCCGCCCAACATGCCCAAGCGCAAAGCGCGCAACCAGCCCATCAGTCTCCTTTGCGGGGTTTGGATCGCGGCCACGTCACCGGCGGATCGTTCCGACGGGAGCTTATAACGCGGATGCGGCCAGAGGCGCCAATGCCACGCGGCCCACGCGACTATGCGCGTGGCGCCATGCTGGTGTTGATCCAGAAGCCATCGACGCATAAATTGCCCCTATTAAGGGACGATTTGTGAGGCGAGACGCCCGATGGGGCTCCTGGACGAGAGCTTTGGCGCAAGCGGCGAAGTGGCGACTGATCGGCTGAGCGCCCTCCTCCATATAACGCGCCAGGAGCTCGCGGCGACGCTAGGGCTTTCGCGAGACGCGATATCCAAGACGGCGCGACTTGGGGCCCCCGCCACGCAAACTCGGCTGCGCGATATGGTTGAAATCCTCAATCGCGTGCGGCCGTGGGCGGGCTCCGCGCAACAGGCCTTCGCTTGGTACCGCTCGCAGCCGCTTCCTTCATTTGGAGATCAGACGGCTGAAGCGCTGGTGCGCGAGGGTCGCGCCGAGGCCGTCCGGCGTCACCTCGATAGGATCGCGGTCAGCGGCTACGCTTGAGGCTGCAAACGCGGGTGTTCCGGGCGCACAATCCGCGCTGGTCATTCGCGCCCACGTCGGGAGATGGAGCCGCCCGATATGGCGGGCGCTTTAATCCCATCGGAACGCCCGCCTTATACACGTCAATCCGGCTGGAGACCGCATGGCTGGAGGCCCAGCAAGGCCTGGCGTTCAAAGCGCAGCCTCTGACCATTTGCGCCTATGACGTGGACTGCGACTTCGTGCTCGACCTGACGGACAAAAACGTCCGCGCCCAAAGGGGGGGTGGCGGACGCCGATTTGTCCTGTGCATGGGAGGATATGGTTGAGCTTGGCCAGACGCCCCAGTCCTGGCGTTTGGCGGCGGATCTCATCGCGGCGGACGTCTCGGCGATCATCGTCCCAAGTTTCGCGCCAGGCGCCACGATTGGCGATCACAATGTCGTCTTCTGGCGTTGGTCGCCTGAGCTTCCCTGCCGCGTCACGGTGATAGACGACGAGGGCCGGTTGCCGAGAGATGGTTCATCCTGGAGGTAACCTCAGCCCCCCTCCCCTTGCATGGCGACCACGCGGCGCTAGAGTAATTTGGAACAAGCGTTTGAGGAGGACAGGGATGGCCGATTTCGGCGGTAGCGAGATTGACGCCTTTCGGGCCGAGGTCCGTGACTGGCTGGACCAAGCCTATCCAGCCGCCCTTCGCGATCCCCACACCAGGTCCGATCCCGAGGCCATCTGGGGCGGACGCGCCTTCGCGGGCAGCGATGATCCCCAGATCGTCTGGATGCGGCGCGCCGCCGAGCGCGGCTGGACGGCGCCGACCTGGCCGGCGGCCTATGGCGGCGGGGGTCTCACCAAGGAACAGGCCCGCGTCCTGGATCGCGAGATGGCCGCTGGCCATTACCGACCGCCCCTCACCTCCTTCGGCCTCTGGATGCTCGGCCCCGTCCTCTTGGAATATGCCACCGAGGCGCAGAAGCGCGAACACCTGCCGCGCATCATCAAGGGCGAGATTCGTTGGTGTCAGGGCTATTCAGAGCCCGGCGCCGGCTCCGACCTCGCCGCCCTTCAGACCCGTTGCGAGGACAAGGGGGACCACTGGCTGATCAATGGCCAGAAGATTTGGACCTCCTACGCCAACAAGGCCGACTGGTGTTTCTGCCTGGTGCGCACCGACACCTCCAAGAAGCACGAGGGGATCAGCTTCATTCTCATCGATATGGCGTCCGAAGGCGTCGAGACCCGGCCGATCAAGCTGATTTCCGGCGAGTCCCCCTTCTGCGAGACCTTCTTCACCGACGTGAAGGTTCCCAAGGACAATCTTGTGGGACGGGTGAATGGCGGTTGGGAGATCGCCAAGCGGCTGCTGCAATATGAGCGCCAGAACATCTCCGGCGGCTTCGGCGCCGGGGGGGCGGCGGGCGGCTCCTCGGCGGACCTGGGCGAACAGGCCAAGGCCTATGTGGGGCTCGGCGCCGACGGGACGCTCGCCGACAAGGATCTGCGGGCGCGCATCACCCAGAACAAGATGGACTTCCGCGCCTTCTATCTGACCCTGGCGCGTGTCGCCGCCGAATCCAATGCGAGCAATGGCCCCTCGGCCGCCACCTCGATCATCAAATATGCCGCCGCGGCCCTTGCGCAGCAGCGCGGCGAGTTGATGGTGGAAGCTCTCGGCCACCAGGGCCTGGGCTGGGAGGGCGAGGCCTTCACGCCCGCGGAAATTCTCGCGACCCGGGGCTGGCTGCGCTCCAAGGGCAATTCCATTGAGGGCGGCACCTCGGAGGTCAATCTCAACGTGGTGGCCAAAAGGGTGCTGAACCTGCCCGACCCAAAATAGGCGCCAAGCGACGAACAATTAAGAGCCAAAAACGGCTCAGGAAGAGGAAACGACAGGATGGCCGACGGAGAAGTGAACGCCCTCGATGCGTTCCGCGCCGAAGCCCGCGACTGGCTTGGGGAGAACTTCCCGCCCGCCCTCAAGGGCCGTGGCGCCCTGATGGTCGCGGAGGGTCTCGCCCCCACCCACCCCGACTTCAAGGCCTGGGCCAAGGCCATGGGCGAACGTGGCTGGGGGACGCCAACCTGGCCGGCGGCCTATGGCGGCGGGGCCTTAAGCGCCGCCCAGGCGAAGGTGCTGCAGCAGGAAATGAACGCCATCGGCGCCTGGAATCCCATCGGTGGCATGGGCGTGATGATGTTTGGGCCCACGCTTCTGGAATACGGCACGGAAGCTCAGAAGCAGCGCCATATCCCCCCGATCGTGCGCGGCGAACTGCGCTGGTGTCAGGGCTTCTCCGAGCCTGGCGCCGGCTCGGACCTCGCGTCGCTTCAGACCCGGTGCGAAGACAGGGGCGACCACTGGCTGGTCAATGGCCAGAAGGTCTGGACCTCTGGCGCCCAGTGGGCCGACTGGTGCTTCTGTCTGGTCCGGACGGACACAACCAAGAAGCACGAGGGGATCAGCTTCCTCCTGATCGACATGAAGACGCCGGGCGTCGAGGTGCGGCCGATCCGTCTGATCAGCGGCAATTCGCCGTTCTGCGAAACCTTCTTCACCGATGTGAAGGTCCCCAAGGAAAACCTGGTGGGTCCGCTCGGCGGCGGCTGGACCATCGCCAAGCGCCTGCTACAGCACGAACGCGGCGGCTTGGCCGGCGGCGGCGGACGCGGCCTGGGCGGGCCGCCGCTCCCGGAACTGGCCAAGACCTATCTGGGCGTGGACGCGGACGGGCGCATTGACGCGCCCGACCTGCGCGGACGGATTGCCCATAACGATATGGACGCCCGCGCCTTCCAGCTTACGGCCCTGCGCTCCATGTCCGAGTCCCGCTCCAATCAGGGTCCGACGGCGGCCACCTCGATCATGAAAAACGCCGGCACGAAGGTGCAGCAGGACCGCGCCGAACTGACCCTGGAGGTGATGGGAACAGCGGGCCTGGGCTGGGAGGGCGAGGGCTTCAAACCCGAGGAGCTTGCCGCCGTGCGCACCTGGCTGGGCGGCAAGGCCACGACGATCTATGGCGGCTCGGCGGAGATCCAGAACAACATCATTTCCAAGCGGATTCTCGATCTGCCCGATCCGCAATCCGCGCACTGATTTCACCCCTCAATCTCCACTCAAATATCCATAGCGAAGAAGACCTCACACCATGGCCGTACTCACCGAAGAACAATCCATGCTGCGCGACGCGGCGCGGACCTGGACGCAGGAAAAATCCCCCGTCTCCGCCTTCCGCAAGATGCGCGATTCTGGCGCGGCGCTGGGCTATGACCCCGCCGCCTTCGCCGAAATGGCGGAGATGGGCTGGACGGGGGTCATCATTCCCGAAGCCTATGGCGGATCGGATTTCGGCTATCTGAGCCTGGGCCTGATCCTCGAGGAAACCGGCCGCACACTGACCGCCTCCCCGATCCTCGCCACGGCCCTGGCCGCGGCCAGCGCCATCATCCTGGGAGGGAATGAGGCTCAGAAGGAGGCTTGGCTGCCGAAGATCGCTGGCGGCGAACTGGTCGGAACGCTGGCCATTGATGAAGGCCCTCATCATCGCCCGGAAAAGGTCGCCGTTAGCGCGGTGAAGTCTGGCGCCGGTTACAAGATTTCCGGGACCAAGACCTTCGTCTTAGAGGGAATGGCGGCTGGGCTCCTCGTGGTCTCCGCCCGAACGGGCGGTGATGTGGCGTCGCCCAAGGGGATCAGCCTCTTTCTCGTCCCCGCCGACGCCGTCGGCGTTTCGCGCAAAGCGCTAAAGCTGGCCGATTCCCGGGGCGCGGCCATCGTTACCTTTGACGGCGTCGAGGTGGGGGCGGACGCTCTGCTGGGCGCCGAGGGTGAGGGCTTCGCCCTGCTGGAGCAGGTTCTCGATCGGGCCCGCGCCGGCCTCGCCGCCGAGATGCTCGGCTCCGCCGTCCAGGCCTTCGAGACCACCCTGGACTATCTCAAGACCCGGGTTCAGTTCGGCCAGGTGATCGGCTCCTTCCAGGCCTTACAACATCGCGCGGCCAAGATGTTCACCGATCTTGAACTCACGCGGTCCTGCGTCGAGGCCGCGCTCACCGCCATCGACAATGGCTCGCCCGACGTCCCCGAACTGGTGGCTCTGGCCAAGGCCAAGGCGGGCGACACACTTCACCTTGTCTCCAACGAAATGGTCCAGATGCATGGCGGCATCGGCATGACCGACGCCCACGACGCGGGCCTGTATATCAAGCGGGCCCGGGCGGCGGAGGCGACCTTCGGCAATCAGGCCTATCACCGCGACCGCTACGCGCGGATGCAGGGATACTGATCAGCCCTTTGAAGGGGGCGGTGGCCGCCCGGGCGTGATCCGGAAGGGAGAGGCTGGGGCGGCTGGAGCGGCCTTGGCCTGCTTGGGCTTGCGGACCTCCTTGGATCGGCGCGTGTCTTTATTGGCCATGGTCTTGTCGAGGTCCGTCATGCCGGAGCGGCCCGCCCACCCTGCGCCGTTGCGTGGCGGATAGCGAGGGTCGGTGCTGGGGCGCACATTACCCGAGATCTCAATGCCGTGAATTGGGCACACTTATGGATGAAGCCTCCCGCGTGACCTTCGGCGACGGATTCAGGGTCGATTTCCGTGAGGCGATAAGCTAGGCGGAGCGTGACGGTCGGGGGCGGCCTCGAGAAGACTAGTCGCAAATCGGAGTGGTTTTTGAGCGAAGCGAGCCCCTCGGCCCATACCGACCACCCCTCCGCGCCACGCCGTCCCAGTGGCCGACAACTGGCCTTCCGGATCAGCGGCGTCCTTGTCGTGGCCGTGGCCCTGGGCGCGCTGCTGACCTTCTGCGGCAAGGCGCCGCCCAAGGCGGGAGGCCCCGGCGGCGCGGGTGGTCCGGGCGGCATGGCGCCGGGCGGGGGACGCGGCGGATTCGCGGGCGGGCGCCCGCCCACCACCGTGGGCACGGCCACCGCGGTCTCCGGCGCGATCCCCATTGAGCAGACCGCTCTGGGCACCGTGACGCCCTTGGCCACGGTTCAGGTCAATGCCCGCGTCTCGGGTCAGTTGGTCAAGGTGGGCTTCAAGGAAGGACAGATGGTCAAGAAAGGCCAGCTGCTCATGCTCATTGATCCCCGGCCTTATCAGGCGGCGTTGCAGCTCGCCCAGGCGACCCTCGCCCATGATCAGGCTCTGCTCGCCGACGCCAAGCTGGATCTGAAACGCTATGCGACCCTCAAGGCGCAGGAGTCCGTGGCCGGCCAGACCTATGACACGCAGGCGGCCCTGGTCCAGCAGGACGAGGCCACGGTCAAGGCGGACGCGGCCAATGTGACGAGCGCCAAGCTCAATCTGGAATTCACCCGCGTCACGGCCCCTGTATCGGGCCGTGCGGGACTGCGTCAGATCGACATTGGCAACCAGGTCGTGGCGAACGAATCGACGCCGGTCACGGTGATCACCCAGATCGACCCCATCACCATAATCTTCCCGCTTCCGGAGGACGCCATCCGCGCCGTCATGGCCCACAAGGGTGGGGCGGGCCTGCCGGTTACCGCCCTGGACCGGTCAGGGGGAACCGTTCTGGCGCACGGCAAACTGCTGACCCTCGACAATGCGGTGAACACCACCACGGGCACGGTGAATGGCCGGGCGGTCTTCAAGAACAAGGACGGGGCGCTCTTCCCCTATCAGTTCGTCAATATTGTGCTGCTCGTCGACACTCTGAAAAATCAGGTGGTCGTACCGACGACGGCGGTGCGCCACGGCCCCAAGGGCGACTTCGTATGGCTGTTGACGCCCAAAAAGACCGTCAAGCAGACGGCGATCGTGGTGGGGCCGGGCACGGCGGAGACCGTGTCGATCTCCTCGGGTCTCAAGGTGGGTGATGTGGTGATCACCGATGGCGGGGACCGCCTTCGCGATGGCGCGCCGGTGATCCTGCCGGGCCAATCCCCGGCCACGGGCAAGGGCGGCGCGGGCGGGTACCAAGGCCGCCGCCACCGCGGCGCCGGCGCCGCATCGCCGAGCGGCGGAGCCGCGGCCCCGGCCGAGTGAGGCTCGTCATATGAGCCCGTCGCGCCCCTTTATCGAACGGCCGGTCGCCACCTCGCTTTTCATGGCGGCGATCTTTCTGGCGGGGATCGTCGCCTTCAAGTTCCTGCCGATCTCGGCCCTGCCCGAGGTGGATTATCCCACCATTCAGGTGACCACCTCCTATCCCGGCGCGAGCCCGGAGGTGATGGCGACCTCGGTGACCGCCCCCCTGGAAGTGCAATTTGGTCAGATGACGTCCCTGGACCGGATGTCCTCGGTCAGCTCCAGCGGCTCGTCCGTGATCACCCTGCAATTCGACCTGAGCCTCTCCCTCGACATCGCCGAGCAGGAGGTGCAGGCGGCGATCAATGGGGCCCAGAGCCTCCTCCCCACCAGCCTTCCCGCGCCGCCGATCTACGCCAAGATCAACCCCGCCGACGCGCCGGTCCTGACCCTGGCCCTGACCTCCAAGACCCTGCCCCTGACGCAGGTGGAATATTACGCCAACCAGCAGATCGGCCAGAAGATCTCACAGCTGCCGGGGGTGGGTCTGGTGTCGATCAGCGGCGGCCAGAAGCCGGCCATCCGCGTCCAGGTGAACACCCAGCAGCTCGCCTCCTATGGCCTTTCCATGTCGCAGGTGAACACCGCTATCGCCTCGGCCAATTCCAACGGCGCCAAGGGTAATTTCGACGGACCGACCCGCTCCTACGCCATCGATTCCAATGACCAGCTCCTGACCCCGGCGGACTACGCCAAGCAGATCATCTCCTATGCGAACAACGCACCGATCCGGCTGTCGGACGTCGCCAAGGTCGTCGATGGCGCGGAAAACACCCAGCTCGGCGCCTGGTATGATCATACCCAGGCGGTGCTCCTGAACATTCAGCGTCAGCCCGGCGCCAACGTCATCAGCACCGTCGACCAGATCAAGAAGTCCCTCCCGGATTTCCTGGCGGCCGTGCCGACGGGGATCGACCTCAAGGTGGTCACCGACCGCACCACGGGCATTCGCGCCTCGGTGGAGGATGTGGAGTTCGAGCTCATCCTTTCGGTGCTGCTGGTGGTCCTGGTGATCTTTGTTTTTCTACGCAGCCTGCGCGCGACCTTCATCGCCAGCGTCGCGGTTCCCCTGTCCCTCGTGGGGACATTCGGGGTGATGTATCTCCTGCACTATTCCCTGAACAACCTGACCCTCATGGCCATGACCATCGCCACCGGCTTCGTGGTGGATGACGCCATCGTCATGATCGAAAATATCTCCCGCTACATCGAGGAGGGCGAACGGCCCATGGCCGCGGCCATCAAGGGCGCCGAGCAGATCGGCTTTACGATCATCTCGCTCACCGTCTCCCTCATCGCCGTGCTGATCCCCCTGCTCTTCATGGGCGATGTGGTCGGCCGTCTATTCAGACAGTTCGCCATTACGCTTGCCGTGACCATCGTGATCTCGGCGGTCGTCTCCCTGACCCTGGTGCCGACGCTTTCCGCGCGTTGGCTGAGGGCCGAAGAGCATGATCCGGCGCGGGAGAACGCCCTGGGGCGACGATCCCGCGAAGTCGTCGATCACGTTATCCATCGCTACGATCTGGCCCTGACATGGGTGCTGGGTCGTCAGGCTCTGACCCTCGCCATCGCGCTCGCCACCTTCGTGGTGACGATCATCCTCTTCCTTCTAATCCCCAAGGGGCTTTTTCCCACCCAGGACACGGGCCTCGTTCAAGGCGTGGTGCAGGCCGGCCAGTCGATCTCCTACGACGCCATGGCCAAGCTGCAGCAGGCGGTCGACGATGAGATCCTGAAAGACCCGGATGTCGCGAGCCTCACCAGCTTCATCGGCGTGGATGGGGTGAACACCACCCTCGACAGCGGCCGGGCCCTGATCAACCTCAAGCCCTTCGGTCAGCGCAGCGGATCACTGCCCAGGATCATGGACCGCCTGAGGGCGGCGGCGGACAAGGTGCCGGGCGCGACCCTCTATGTGCAGCCCGTCCAGGATCTGACCGTCGACGCCTCCTCGGGCCGCACCCAATATCAGTTCGCTCTGCAAGGCTCGAAGACCGAGACCGTGGCGGAGTGGTCGCAAAAGCTCGTGGCCCGGCTGGAGAAGGAGCCCAAGATCCGCAATGTCGCCTCGGACCTCCAGGACTCCGGACTGTCGGCCTATGTGAACATCGACCGCGACACGGCGGCCCGGGTGGGGATCACACCATCCAGCATAGATTCCCAACTCTATTACGCCTTCGGCCAGAGCATCGTCTCGACCATCTTCACCCAATCCTATCAGGAACGGGTAATCCTGGAGGCCGACCCCACGACGTCCCAGACGCCGGCCGCCCTGAACAATCTTTATGTGAACACGCCGGCCGGATCACCAACGCCGCTCCGGGCGCTCGCCACCATTCAGATGAAATCGGCGCCCCTGCAGATCAATCATGTGGGCCAATTTCCCGCCGCCAATATCTCCTTCGACACCGCCCCGGGCGTCGCCCTGGGCGATGCGGTGAGCGCGATCCAGAAGGATGAGAAGGCGATCAACGTCCCGTCCACCATCACCACGGTGTTCCTGGGCAGCGCCAATGCCTTCAAGGCTTCACTCGGCAATGAGCTGTGGCTGATCCTGGCGGCCATCGTGGTGGTCTATATCGTCCTGGGCGTCCTCTATGAGAGCTACGTCCACCCCATTACGATCCTCTCGACCCTACCCTCGGCGGGGGTGGGGGCTCTGGCCGCGCTGATGCTGGCCGGCCAGGATCTGGGCGTCATCGGCATTATCGGCATCATCCTGCTGATCGGGATCGTCAAGAAGAACGCCATCATGATGATCGACTTCGCCCTCGACGCGGAGCGCACCCAGGGCAAGACGCCGCGCGAGGCGATCCACCAGGCGGCGCTGCTGCGCTTCCGCCCCATCATCATGACGACCCTGGCCGCCCTGTTCGGCGCCCTGCCCCTCATGCTTGGCTGGGGCGTGGGATCGGAGCTTCGCCATCCCCTGGGCATCAGTATCGTCGGTGGCCTGATCGTCAGCCAGGCCCTGACCCTTTTCACCACCCCGGTGATCTATCTGCAGTTCGACAGACTTTCCCGTCGGTTCGGTCGTGGTCCCAACCTTCGCAAAGGGGAGTCTGACCCAGACGAGTCGGAGGCGGAGCCGGGTCCCGGCCCGGTTCCCGCTTGAACCTCTCCGAGCCCTTTATCCGCCGCCCCATCGCGACGGTTCTTCTCACCATTGGCCTGGCGATGGCGGGCGCCGGGGCGTTCTTTCTTTTGCCCGTCTCGCCCCTGCCCCAGGTGGACATTCCCACCGTTTTTGTCAGCGCCAATCTTCCCGGGGCCAGCCCGGAGACCATGGCCACGAGCGTCGCCACGCCGCTTGAGCGGCGCCTGGGCATCATCTCGAATGTGACGGAGATCACCTCCAGCAGCCGGATCGGCCAGACCCAGATCACCCTGCAGTTCGACCTCAGCCGCGACATCGACGGCGCGGCGCGGGACGTGGAGGCGGCGGTCAACGCCGCGCGGGTGGATCTTCCCGTGACCCTCAGACAGAACCCCACCTATCGGAAGGTCAATCCGTCGGACGCGCCGATTCTGATCCTGGCCCTGACCTCCAAGAGCCGCACGCCCGGCCAGATCTATGACGCCGCCAGTACGGTCATTCAGCAGCAGATCAGCCAGGTCAAAGGGGTGGGTCAGGTACAGTTGGGGGGCGGCTCCCTTCCGGCCGTGCGCGTCGAGCTGAACCCTCTGGAACTGGCCCGAAACGCGATCGGCCTGGAGGACGTCCGCGCCGCCATCGCCTCGGCCAACGCCAATCAGCCCAAGGGCCTCGTTCAGCTGGGCGGGCTGCGATATCAGATCTACACCAATGACACCGGTCTCGCGGCGGCGGATTACGCCCCCCTGGTGATCGCTTATCGCAATGGTTCAGCCGTTCGCCTGCGGGACGTGGCGCAGGTCACCGACAGCGTCGAGTCCGTCCACAATTTCGGCCTCTATAATGGCATGCCCGCCATCATCGTGGTGGTCTCCCGCCAGCCTGGGGCCAATATCATCCAGGCCACCGACGGGGTGAAGGCGATCATTCCCAGCCTGGAAAAGGTGCTGCCCCCGGATATCGACTGGCATGTGGCCTCGGACCGGACCCTGACCATCCGCGCCTCCTTGGCCGAGGTGGAGCGCACCGTCCTGATCGCCGTGATCCTGGTGGTCGCGGTGGTGGCCTTCTTTCTGCACAACGGCCGGGCCATCCTGATCCCCAGCGTCGCGGTGACCGTGTCGCTCCTGGGCGCGGTCGGGGTCATGCTTCTGCTGGGCTTCTCCCTGAACAATCTCTCCTTGATGGCTCTCACGGTGGCCACCGGCTTCGTGGTGGACGACGCCATCGTGGTTCTCGAGAACATCACCCGCCACGTGGAGGCCGGCATGAACCGCTTCGAGGCGGCCCTTTTGGGCGCCCGCGAGGTGGGCTTCACCGTGCTCTCGATCAGCATCTCCCTGGTCGCGGTCTTCCTGCCGATCCTTCTCATGGGCGGCATTGTCGGGCGACTTTTCCGGGAATTCGCCATCACCCTGTCGGCGGCGGTCCTCGTCTCCCTGGTGATCTCCCTCACCACCACCCCGATGATGAGCGCCTATCTGATCGATCTGCCCAAACCCGGCGCGCGCCAGGGCCGAATGGCCCGCCTCGCCGAGGGGGTCTTTGGGTGGATGGGGCGGATCTATGAGAAGGCCCTGGACTGGTCCCTGGACTCCGGCCCTCTGATGCTGGTTGTGCTGGTCATCTGCATCATCATGACCGGTTATTTGCTGGGGGTGGTTCAGAAGGGATTCTTCCCTATCCAGGACACCGGCCTGATCCAGGGCGGTCTGATGACCGATCAGGCCAGCTCCTTCGCCCTCACCAAGAGCCGCATGGAGCGTATCGTGGGGATCGTGGATCACGATCCTTCCGTCGCCACCGTGGTGGCCTTTGGCGGCGAGAACGCGGCGGGCGGATTTCTGGTGACCACCCTCAAACCGCGCAACCAGCAACACGGCGGCGCGGAGGCCGTGGTCCAGAGGCTGAGACGCCCTCTGGCGCGGGTGGTGGGAACCACCCTGTTTCTCAATCCCGCCCAGGACATTCGCACGGGCGGACGCCAGTCCAGCGCCACCTATCAATACACCATCGAGGGCGAAAGCTTGGCCGATGTGCGCCTGTGGGCGGGGCGCATCGCCGAAGCCCTGAAAGGCGCCAAGGGCCTGACCGACGTCAACACCGACCAGGAAGACCACGGCCTGGAGACCTATGTCACCATCGACAAGGACAAGGCCGCCGCCCTGCATCTGACCGACACCAATATCGACAATAATCTCTATGACGAGTTCGGCGAGCGGGACGTCTCCACGATCTATAAGGAGACCAATCAGTATCATATCGTCATGGAGGCGAGCCCCGCCTTCACCCAGGACCCCACCCTGCTCGGCCAGGTCTATGTGAGCACCGGCGGCGCGGTGGCGAGCCCCACGAGCCCCGTGGGATCGGTGACCAAAATCGGAGCCCCCTCGGCGACATCGGCCACCGGCGCGGTCGCGCCCTCGGTCACCACGCCCGGCGCCAAGGCGCCCACGACGGCGTTCGGCGCCCCCGCGGAGACGTCCGCCCAGGGCGCGCCGGTCGCCCTGGCCGCCCAGGGATCCGTGGTGGCCGCCAGCGCCGCCGCCGCCGTCACGGCGCCGACACTCAACAACGCCCCCTCCGGCGCCAATGCCGCGGGCGTCCCTGGCGGCCTCTCGGCCAGCACCGGGACGGACGTGGCCGTGGGCGTCACAGCCGTGGCCGGCCCCGAGGCGCCGCCGGGCCGGGCAGCCTCGCAAGGGGTCGCCGTCAGCACCACGGCCGAACAGATCGTGCCGCTTCAGGCCTTCGCGTCCTGGGCCGACCAGTCGACCCCCACGGCGGTGAACCATCAGGACACCGAGCCGGCGACCACCATCTCCTTCAATCTCGCGCCCGGGGCCTCTTTAAGCGACGCCACCGCGGCCATAGAGAAGGCCGCCGCCAAGGTGGGCCTGCCGGCCAGTATTCACGGGAGTTTCGCCGGCACCGCCAAGGTCTTCCAGGAGTCCCTCGCCTATGAGCCGCTGCTCGTCCTCGCCGCCCTGGTGGCGGTCTATCTCGTCCTGGGCATTCTCTATGAGAGCTATGTCCACCCCCTGACCGTGCTCTCGACCCTGCCCTCGGCGGGGACAGGGGCCTTGGTCGCCCTGATCGTCTGTCACACCCAGTTCGACATCATCGGCCTGATTGGCATTATTCTTCTCATCGGGATCGTGAAGAAGAACGCCATCATGATGATCGATTTCGCCCTCTCGGCGCAACGCGACCATGGCCTCAACGCCTATCAGGCGATCCGCCAGGCGGCGATCACCCGCTTTCGGCCGATCATGATGACGACCTTCGCCGCGATCCTGGGCGCCGTGCCCCTGGCCATCGGCTGGGGCGAAGGCTCGGAGCTGCGCCGGCCCCTGGGCATCACCATCATTGGC
>Ga0116227_10012673_pt1 | contig 13616 bp, 6 predicted proteins | sample S1TSphgellanicum_FD_89693 | JGI IMG/M metagenome (GOLD analysis project Ga0116227, IMG submission 89693) | Host-associated microbial communities from peat moss isolated from Minnesota, USA - S1T2_Fb - Sphagnum magellanicum MG | ecosystem: Host-associated > Plants > Peat moss > Unclassified...
AATCAGAGCTGAAAATTTAGGAGGAATTGGAGTGTGCCTTTGGTGTTGTTAGAAAGATCTTGATGAGCAGGATTTAATGGAATTTATTTGGTAAGATTTGGATTCAGAATGTCAGAGATATTGATTTTTAAATGATTTCTGCCGCTGAAAATTACAAAAAATTCCAGAAAACCAGGTTTTGGAAGGAAAAATCGGTTGAGGATGTGGTAACACTTGAATGTTTACCATTCAATTCAAGTAGAAGGAATTGTGATGTGTCTTTGGTGTTGTTGGAAAGATCTTGATGCTTCAGGTTTAGTGGAATTTATGTTTTGATGAGTTCACACTTGGGTCAATGGCACAGGCCACACACTAGTATTCATGAAAGAGGCATGGAACTTTTCAGATTTGGGTTTTTTTTTAAGTTGTTTTTGGAACACCATATTCATGAGTACATTTTCAATACCTTCATCAATTTGCATCTCATTTTTCTTTAATTGAATTTGAATTCAATTCAATTAAATCCAAATTTCAATTCAATTCAAGTTGCATGCAATGTCATTCAAATTGAACTTATTTCCACAAGATCAGTTCATTTTTTCATCAATTAATCAACTGATTGGCACTCATAATGCATAACAACACAAAGCCCAATTATTTATGTGTGTGTGCATGTGAAATTCTAATATGAAATTTATAAAAATATATTTGATTTATTTATGACCATTTTATATTCATACTCCCAACCCTTCTAGTTGATCATTTTGAGGTACATATATATTCATCATATTTTTGGTTGTTGAAAAAGGCCATATTTTATATTTAGTGACTTTGGATTTTTTTAAGTAAAAAAAATATAGAACACAACTATAGACATAACCAACAAGATGTTGGTAGTACCCCTGAGTCATGTGATTAGAATTATGTTTTGAGCAAAAAATTTGCATCACCAACTCATCAATGTTTTTTTTTTTCAAATTTTTATTGGAACATCAATAATAAATAGCTACATCCCAAAAGGGATTTAGTAGTAAATAAAAACATGTTATTATAATTTGTTAAAAATATATATTTGTATAGTCTAGCTACATACAATAACTAAAAATAGACATCTAACGCAATTAACCCAAAATATTTCCTTTTTTGCTAATGGATTTTAATAAAAAATATTGGAACATAATATTCCTTTTAAAAATCTGCAATAGTGCAAAATTTTGTGCAAAAAAAGAAGTTTCCATGTACCTATTGGAATTCTAAATTTCTTTTTAGAAATATGTTGAAAAAAAATAGTTTCATGAATAGGATCATAACATCTACAAAATTGTATCTCTTGCATAATGGGATTGAGTTTTTAACATAGTTGATTAAAGAGTCTCCAATTTTGAGTTATGGACTACATAATTGGTAAGATGACACTAGCTATTGGATATAGTTGAAGAGTGAAAATGTTGAGATTATATTTGATAGCCAATAGTTCTAAGTTAGTTAGGGAAGGAAAATCAAGTTGACCAACTTTTGCTTCTAAGTAACATAATGGTGTGTCAATGCTAGATTTCTTACAACCATATTTAAATTTCAATTGTCCTATGACCTTCATGTGTGAGTTTCATGCATGTACAATGTGTTTTTGAATATTGTGTATGTTTGTTTTGGCAATGTGTTTCCCAAAGGTTTTTTGCTTATTGGTTGTTTTTGTCTGAGGTATATAATGTTGTGTAGTTTATCCATTCTTTTGAGCATTATATTGAAGTGCTTTTTATTGGGTCATTTGTAATTGTTTTTGTGATTTCCATAGATGATAATTGGAACTATAATTTATGTCTTGCAACAACATTAGTGTCTGTGGTCATGGAAAACATCAATGTAAAGGATCTAAAACAAGAGACATTGGGATTAATCCTTTTGATTGAGGAATTTCATTCACACTACACATTCCTATAGTTGTGTCACTTCCATGCATTAAAAAGAAACAATCAATTATAATGCATTGTGTTTAGAATGATATTGTGGCCATTAATTGTTTAAATGATGTTGTCAGTTTTTTGGAGTTTGATTATGGCTCGGATTTATCTTTGTTTCTTCAAATTTCATTATTTTTGTTGATTTAATTGATATTTTTACATACTTGAAAAATCATGAGATTTGCCTTATGATACAACTATTGCAATTTAAATACAATATTTCATAAAAGAAGGTTCTTGTTTAGTGGAAATTGAAGTTATTCCAACACTGGTTGTTCAAGATATTGATTGTAATGCTATTGTGGAGGTTAAGGTCCTTTCAATGCATACTCTTGGTGGTAACAATCACAATGGTGTCATGCATAGTGATGTTCTTTTGGCAAGTGTTATTTGTTGTAATATTATCACATGGAGGATGGCAATTTCAACATGACAATGGTGAGATTTGCAGTGTAGAGAATGTAAATGTTCAAGGGTTAATACATGTTCTTATACTTGGATGTTAAAGCGACAATTCTTTGGTTTGGAAAGACTTCTTTCTGTTTTTAAAGGATAAATGGAACAAACTTGAAAGTGAGTTTTCAAAGATGATTGTGAGGAATGATAATTGGGCAAGAAGGCGATTTGATGCTTGGAAAACTCATTGGAATATGGATACATCTATTAGAATTGAAGACATTTTGTTGAAGCAATTTAGCCAAATGTTAGTGAAAATTTTCATCATGATGGTGAAAACTAACATGGAATGTTATCCAATTATGAGCCTCATAAATATTTGCCTATCTTTTAATCATATATTCTAAACTACAAATAAGAACATTAGAAGAATTTTTTAAATTTATGACTCAATTTATGATTGATTTTGTAATCATATTGGACATTATATGACTAAAAGGACTTTAGTCATTGAATGTTTGATGTTTCATTCTTCATCATGTAATTATAAAGGATAATTGTCAAGTTATACAAAACAAGTCATAAAACAAAGTCATATATATTATTAATGTGTCACGGTAATGAATGTAGAATATGAATAATAGATAATGGACCATTTGACTGATCAAACTTATACTTAAATTTTAAAAAAATTGGATTATTATTATTTTTTAAAATTAATAGGTAGGTAGGTAGGTAGGTAAGTAATAGGCCTAGGTAGGTCCAAAAAAGTAGGTAGGCATGTAGGTTAGTTTAATCTATGTAGCATAACCTAAACTACCTACATAACCTACCCTATTTACCTAAACTACTAATCTACCTAACCTACCCTACCCTCCCTAACCTACCTACTTACCTAACTACCTTAGTTTAGCTTACTTACCCCATGTTTTTAAGAATGCACATAGGTTGCAATTGAATATTAATAGCAATTGAACATTTCACCTTCACAAGGATAAAACCAAGTCCTTATTAATGGACCACACCAAAATAATGTCCAATTTTTATTAAGTTTTTTTATTTCACATGTTTATTTCATATTATTACAAGAGTACAAGGTAGGTAGTAAGCAAGTTGTAGGATAGTAAGTAGGAGGTAAGTAGGTTGTAGGAGATAAGAAGTAACGAGTAATTAAGTAGGTAGGTAGGTAGGTGGTCAACATTACCCATGTCATTATACATTAATCATTTTCTTGTCATTTCATAATCATTTGAAATTGCCATGTTAATATTATCCATGTCATTGCATAATAGTCATTCTTTAGTCATACACCAATTGCCATGTTCAAATATAGTGATTTGATAGTCACATTGAAAAACCATGTCATCATTGTCCATGTCATTTTAAACAATGTTCAATTTATAATCATATAAATGACACCTAAAATTTCGCATCATTTTGTCCTTTGCCATAGATAATGTCCTATAGATGAAAAAAATTGTGAACTAATCATGAATTTGTTATTACCATATGTAATATTATCATCCATCATTGACAAAAGCAACTCATTTATGACTATTTATTTTTCCATGTAGGATTAAAAGTTATATTGTATGAATATAGTCATTCATAAAGTCATTGAAGACTTTTATTCATTGTTTTTTTTATTGCAAAGGACAAGATTCTTTCTAATGGATGAAAAGTTGGAATTCAACATGGATATCATCATGCTTTCTTTCATGTAAGTGCATGAATGTTCAAATTATGATGGAAAAATCTCATAATGTAAATGTTGACAAGGTTGTGCTGAAGGTCATCTTAATCACTTGGGAGTAGGAACTCTGTATTTTAAACCATATGCTTCATCAAGTTACTCATCTTTTAGGTGTGCAAGTAGACTTTGCTAACTACTATTCCATAATATTCTTTATTATGAGGAATACAAAGTTGTGCAAACTTTTGCTTAGTGATTTTCTTGATCTTGATGATGATGCTATTGGTGACATGTATTTGAAGTCGATCTACCACTATTTATGGTTTCTATATTTGATTTTGAAATAATTAATAAAGATTTTGGATTAAAGATTTGAACTTCGTGTGGTTGGAATCATAATAATCTTTCATATGTAGATGCATTTGTAATGTTTAGTTGTTAGCTATTTAAGAATTGAACAAACATTAGTTACATTGTTCTATTGTTTATATTACTTGGTTGCCCAATGTTTTAATTCATTTGGTATTTGTCATTGTTTGTTGTTAGGTACGAAAAATGTTTATTTGAGTAGTACAAAATTGACATGACACATTTGTAGCACAATCACTTTTAGTCTTTTATAATATTTCATGGCCATGATGTTATTCACATATGGTCCATGTGAATTGCGCACATGCCCCCAAATGCTTTAAATGGGTTTTTTTTTTAAGAAATAACACCAAGAATTCCATCTAGTTTAAGAAGAGGATAAATATTGGTGAGGGGATGATATGCATTGGACGAAGAATATGACATCAAATGTGGGTGTTCTTGGTGATAATAATAATAAGAATGGTCAAGTGGAGGTTGTTCCTGTTTTTACAAATGTGATTCAATTTGTGATAAGACACAAAAACCTAAAACATTGTTATAGTACTACAACAATAATGTCCTTATGATCATAAAGCAATTTAGGCTCTCTTGCGATGTAGGCCTCCAACTTTGTGATGAATAACTAACATTTCAACTATGATCACTATTATTAACTTGAGCTTCAAAAGTTTCATCAAAATCAAGTGAGAAAATATTGTCATAATGTTGAAGGTGCAAATCAACAAACCTTGTCAAATTCAACCAATGATGATAATATGCATTATTGTGGTTACTTGTTTTCATAATTAAAATTGGAAAACACATTATCTTCTATAGTTGATTGTGAACAATTTCCAAATAATGAAAATCATTGACCCTTTGATGATCACTTTCAAAATACAATATGCATTATGGTGGTTTTTCAATGAGCGTTGCATCTTTTGTGTATTAGGTTCAACATGAAATGAAAATACCTTTGATCATCACTCCTCAAGTTCATATTTATGTTCTACAACCTTTAGAAGGGTTTAGAAAAGTTCCTCATGATTTAAGAATGTTTCAATAAACATCATTGTTACAATGAATCTTGCCATTGCAACAAACATCATCACTACAACAAGGACCTCTTCTTGTGTTGCATAAAATGTCTTTGCCTTTGTTTTCAAATTGTCAACTATTTTCATTTCAATTTATTGATCACCTTGTCGTGCGGTGCATCAAACATGATTAGGAAGGGCATTCTTCTTTGAATTTTGAAAATACATCAATAGAAATGTAGGGTGTCATATATTGGTTGTTGAATAAAATTTATAATTTAATTATTTTTATAATAAGGTTATGCTTATTTTGAACACTAATTTATAATTAATATATTTTCTGCATAATCCTTGATATTGATAATTTAAAAATATATAATGTATTAGAATTTTAAAGTATTAATTATTAATATGTTCAATTAATAAATGAATTAGTTCCATTTATGACCCATTTATGTGAAATCTTGACTATGGAAATGCAAGTGTGAAATACCTTTTAGAAAATAAATCATATGCTTATTTATTGCCTTTTGCCTTTGTTTGTTTTGAATGAGGTGGAATGGTTAGTGGCTAAAAACATGAAATTTGTATGCTACTTGTGTGGAAAAAAATATACTTTATCCATTTAAGGGTGCAAATAAGATTTTTTTTTCACTACATCTTTCAAACCTTCAAAAAAATGGTCATTATCATGTTTTTTTTTCTTGAAAAATTCTAAAATTAATAGTTTAAATAAATATAAGTTATCAAAATTTGATGCAAAAAAATTTAAAATTAAACTTATGGTCACTTAAATATGTGCATATTAAAAAATTAGGTAATAATAAGGTGGAGAGGAAACATTTCATCACCTTAATACCCCTTAAACATGAATACCTTGTTTGATGTAGGATAGTGTAAAATTTTTAACACTTAGTATTTCCAAGATCAAATGCCTTCCTCTTTGCCTTCAAATTGTTAATTGATTCCATTTTTGATTTATTGATTACCTTTTTTTGTGATGCATCGAATGCTTTCGCCTTTGCTTTTCAATTCTCAACCATTTTCATTTTCAATTTATCAACTACCTCCACCTTGTTGCCCAACTCCACTTTCAAACCTTCATAATTTTGAAGGTCATTTTCCAAGAAACAAGATTGCATTTGGTTATTATGATGTTGGTTCACAAACCAATATTTATGTTTTTTTGGTTGGTGTCCAATTAGCTTTTCCTATTAATACTATTGATTGTGGGAGTTTTTAAACTGAAAGCATCAAAAAAAGTATTGAAATTAATTAGTAATTTGATTGGGACAATCTCATTTTCATTCCAATGAATTTTTGTGATCACTAATTTTGAAGTGATGGAGATGTTCAAAAGAGGACAAATCTTGCTATGTAGGAATTGGCGATGATAAAAATTATGGAAAATCTTTGTTGAATCTAACTAATTTTGGTGATTATGGACAAGATTTAGTTTAACAAAAGAGTTGTGTTCCAATTTCTTTTGTTGGAACTTTAACAACCCAATCATCAAATGTCAATTGAATAAGTTTGATTGTTTTTCCCACTTTTGGTGCAAGAACCATGATATATATATAGCCTTCAAGTGCATCATTGAACGGAGGTAGCCCAAGATTTGGAGTAGATGTTTTCCTCAACAACAATATGTCTAATGCATTTTTTACCTTCAACATGATGGACATCTCACAAATCAAGAATATTTTTGGATCATAGTTAAATTGTCCATTATAGATAGCTAGCTTATTATAGGCTTTTTACTTTAAGTTATTTCAAATTAAATTATTCAACTAACCTTAGGCTATACCTTAGGTTATTTTATTTTAAGTTAATATATGTTATTTCAAGTTATACTTCATGTTATTCAAGGTCATTCTACTTTGTGGATTCACACATGGTGTTAGGGACCTTTGGTTGTACTTTCCCTAACATTCATTTACCTTTTGGAAAAGTGCCACATCTTATGATGATGCACTACCATCAACCATGATGGTAACTATCATTATGGGCAATGATTCACATTCAACATTTGAAATTTGGTAACCAGCTAATTTTGTAGTTTGTATAGGTACAAAACATTGTCATGTTCACAGATGGTGTTACATAAAACTTTTGAGTGAAAACACATTAAGGGTGAACGATTTTTTGTTAAAAAAATTGATGTATAACAAGTATCATGGTACATGGTAAACTGAAATCTTAATGACATCTTTTGGTTATTCTAAACATAACAAAAATATTTAGAATTTGCATAACAACATTTTGGAACTCAAAGTTCTTTTTGAATCAAAATTAATCTTGATCCAATTGTTAGATGAAGAGAATTAGATAAAATTAATGTACACAAAGCAAATAACTTATGTTTTTTCAATGGCCATAGGGTTTCATGTTTGTGGTTCATGAAACATTACCAAATAAAAGAAAATTGAAAATATAATGCAAAGTCCACCAATAAAATATCCTCCTCTTTGATATGGTAGTGGTTGTTTCTTAAAAAGAAAAAATTATTATGCATTTATTGTTTTACAAATGTAAAAAAACTCATTTTTTGAATGGGTTTTCAACCAAAAACTTAAAAAATTTGAATGGTCTTAAATTTAATGATGTATATCAATGTCATTCACCACAAAAAAATTGAACAAAAAATTCCACCCATTACCTTAATTTTGAAATATACATGTAAAATTTCATACTTTGTGACAAGTATTATTTTGTCGCATATACACTCCATACATTCAAATTCTTTAGGTTTTGTTGTTTAAAAAGAAAAAATGATTAATTTAAATCTAAAGTTCATCAAATATAATTTTTCAAAAAAAATAAAATCTAATATGTGATCTCCATACGTTACCAAAAACATTTAATGCAAAAATATTATATTTGTGACAATATTTTTTAGGGGCTTAATGTGCTTATGCCTTTTTGGGAATGACAATGTGCACATAATACATGTGATTTGAATTAAAACATCTACTTCTTGGTATCATTTGCCTTCTCCCCCATCTTTGCACTACTTTTATTTTCACAATTTCACTACCATCTTGCATAATGTTGTTTTCAATTTTGTTTTTTGCTTAGTTGTCATTGACACCATTGTTGCTTTGCTTTGCTTTCTAAAATGCAAAATTATAATTTTTTGACACTTTGCTATGAAGTGTAGTGGAATCACCTTCATTTTATGTTTTCATCGCCTTCTTACACATTGTGTTTTTTCCCTTGAAGTCAATCTTCATGCCATCATTGTGCTCTAGGGTGCTTTTACAAGGGTGTATCCTTTTTGCTTACAATTGAGCCTAGCACCATTGTTGCACTTATTTCCTCTCTTTGCTTTATGAGGTTCTTTTGCAAGTTGTATATTTGTTATAAGTCTTAACGATAGTGCAAGCTTTAATGAGTTGTTCAAATGACATGATCTATTTACTGTTTAAGCCTCATTAGGCTTTTAAGGCATTTACAAAACTTCGTTTTTGTAATTTATTACATCCTTTTATTTCTTTTGCTTTTGGCTTTTGCTTGTAGTTTTGATTTTTGTTACACGTAAATGCAAGAACACCACCTTTTCTATTATATTTGAGCTCGCACCTTTGCTGAACCTTTGTAGTGTTCACCTTTCACAACTTTCACAACTATAACAAAAAAATTAATTGAATTTTTTTCTTTCTTCCTTGTGTGGTTCTTTGCAATCCATGGATGATATACAAAAGTAGGTTGTTTTCATAATGGGTTGTATGTTGTTATTTTAGATTGTTGATCATTTTTTTGATGTCCTATTCATCCACTTTTTTTGGATCTTAGTTCTAACATGTTGAATCCAACATATGTTGAATGAACATGCAATTTCTTCTCACAATAGCCGCTATGCATGATATTCAAGGTTCAAATTTGCTTTATGCTATGTCATGAAATTTAAATGATTAGGCTAAGTCGAGAAGAACACAACCTAGTTTTATAGATTTCTATTCACTAAATATGAAGATGATTGATGGGTGGAAATTTCCGAATGTTCAAGTCCACTTTTTTCAAGATTGTTGAAAGATTAAAACTTGTTCTATTAAAACAAAACACCATGTATCACAATGTCATTCATGTTGAAATCAAAGTATGTTGTGTTATATTCAAGTTTGCACATGGTGTAAGTTTTCTTGTTTGTAATGAATTGTTTGCGAAAAGGAAGTCCACTATTTCTTTGGTGTAACATGAATTTGTTGTTGCAATGAACATTACTTGTAGAAAATTGACAATTTAGATAATAGGAATTAAAATGTAATTTGTAATGGAATATTTTAAGCAATGGTGCCATTTGCCTTTAGTTCAAGGTGCAATTGATGACACCCATATCTTTATCTCAAAACCTTCATATTTTTCATAATATTAATTTAATTTCAAAACATGAAAATAATTTATAGTTGTTCAAAAATGGTAGATTATAAGAAAAGATTTGTTGATGTTTTTGTAGGTTTTCCATGTAGATTTATTAATGAATTGAAAAGTATAGCACAAATCTAGGTTTTATAAACATGCTCAACATCATGGTTTTTGGTGCAAATAAAGGTTGTAGAAATGACACCCCACCTTATTTGCTCAATGATGAAGGTTACTTGTTGATAAGTTGGATCATGATGCCTTTTTAAAAAGAAAAACCCATACCATCTTATAACTATTCTACAATAGAAAACATAAGAAAGGGTGTTCTATGGTTGAGAATGCATTTGGAATTTTTGAAAAAAAAATTAAAGAGTTTTTGCACAAGTCAAATTTGCTTGTTACTTTTATTGTCAATGTGTTCGCATGTTGTTGTATCCTTCAAAAACATTTAAGGAATGAAAATGAGGCCAACATTGAGAAATTGTTTTGCATGATTGAATCATAATCAAAAGGATGTAGTCACCTACCTCAAGAGGTTGAGACTTCAAGAGTTGTCCCCACCCAAAATGATATAAGTATACATCAACAAATCCACATCAAGGGGCAAAAGAGGTTTATAAAGATTTTGAGGAGGGAGATCATTCACTATGTTGGAAGACAAAGAAAGTTTCACATGTAAGAGTTTGCATTTTGAACCTTCAAAAAACAATTGTCCATGCATTCCCCAATCACAAAACTATTTAGTAGTTGGTTAATTGTCATCGACTGTGTTAATGTCTTTAGGAACTTACACTAGGTTGCTATTATTTGTGTTGTTCTTTTGTGCAGCTTTCATAAATGCCATATTCATGACTTTAACCAAGTTGGTAATAACTTTTGCCATATTTTTAAAATTTTGTTTGATATCCTTCCCTTGTGCTTTGAAATATTTTAATGGTTTTTAAAGTAAAAGTTATTGCGTGCGAATGTAATTATCCTCCATAAGCAAACTACTAGCATGTATGTGGTCAATGGAGTCTATAAGTAATTTGTCCCCCTTTTTTGTCAATTCAACCATTGCATTATGAGTTGAAGAGCTGTTCCTTTTCACTCATGTACTCCTTGTTGATATATGGCTTGTTGTTTTGTTGGATCTTATTCTATTAATAGAAGTTGGGGTTGGGGATTCGACATCCTTGGGGTTTATAATGGAATAATTGTTGTGGCTACTATTTATTTTTTCAAGTTTGGGTCCTAGTCAATGGTTGGCATTTACAAGGGGGTGGATGTATTTGTGTAGTTTGTAGTATGTGGTGGGAGGGTTGTAGTTACATGTTGATCATATTACAACCATTTTTCATCAATGTTCATACTTCTATGGTAAGTACCAACTTCAAACTCATTGAAATTGTCACATTTTGTTTGCATTGTTGGAATGGTTGGTGAATCATTGTTAAGGTTTATGGGGTTTTAAAGGTTGCCAACTTGTTTGAAGAGATTGTTTCCACCATCCAACAAATCTATCATGTGTGCGGACTTGAATTAAATGGGTTTGGTACCAAGAAATTCTTGAACCATATCGTATAAAATATATATTGAAAATTATGTGGAAGACCAAATCCAAGTATTTTGTGAACATTCATATTCCAATAGTTTGCATTGTGCCATGTTCTAGCATTATATTTTTGAAATCCCCAACTATCACACACCCACTTGTCTTTACAAGTTGGGTTATTCCTTGTGTGTGTAGCAGCACATCATGTTTTCATGATTGGTGTTACAATTTGTTTCCATTTAATTGCTGTAATTTTCATTTGGTCTCTCTACATTTGATACACTGGTTGGTTTTGTCAATCTGCAAACAGACCTCCAATTTGAGATGAGATCGATCAATTTTTTCTTGTGTTTGCTGCACAACAAGTGTCGTCGATGCAAGTCGAAATTGGAATGTGAACGTGCTTGAATTTTTGTTGGGCAAGATGAAAACAATACAAATTGTTAAAATTCGTGATGTAAAAATGAATAAATCTATTAGACATGCTATTTATTGTTGAGGACATTGATAAAATCATGTGGATGAAAAGTAATGTACTTTTCGTCCACGAAGAGCCCTTTTCTGTCTGTTAAGAGGGTTGGTTACCAAACAACTAACTAGGTCAGAAACGCTCAAGAAAGAGTTTAGGGTATTTTATCAGAAAGTAGCGCTCGTCTCAAGGACGAATCAGAAGGTGACACGTCAGCGAGATATTTCCCTTCTGGTTTGATTTTGTCACAACTCGTTAGGCTAGAGACCCGTCATTTTTTTGGAAAGAAATCGCACAAGAGTTTTCTTCGTAAGAAAGAAATTGGAGAAGATTTTTTTTTTCTCTTTTTTTTCTTCAAGAATTTGCAGAATAATTTCGTCAACATTGGGTGCCGCCGGCTCGCACTAAATGCTTCACATAATTGCTGCAGATGCGGGAGCTACAACATGACCCATACAGTCAGCCCCGTGACATTCGGCCAGGTCTTAGACAGACACGGATCATGAACCTTCAAATAATTTACAATCAAATAATTTACAATCTTTGACTTCTCCATGGATTTCTCACATTGCCAAGCATGGTGTCTCAGTTTTGAGCTCGTGGGTATGTTTGTTATAGACTTCAAAGAGTTATAAAACTCCACAGAGAGAGCGAGAGAGAGAGAGAGAGAGAGAGAGAGAGAGATGAAAACAAAAACAAAAAAATGCAGTACAGAAAACACCACAAGACATTTACTTGCTCAAGAATTACACACACAGCCGGTCTATTATGTCAACCCCGGAGCAACTAACTATATGCCTTTCAGATCCTTCTCTAGAACTGAAAGCTTGAAGAATAAGCCAGTATCATGTACAACCAGCAAGTGTATGTATGCTCACAGAAGGAATTTTTGCAGGTGCTTTACAATACAATTACAATCCTAATTCTTACCGAATGAGAAGCACATCATGACTATACAGCTTTCAGAGATCTGATTTGTTTATTGAGACTAGAACATAAGAGAACAAACATATTAGCATCACCAAAGGGAACATCAGAGGTGGTCAGGTACAAATCTCAATGCCCCCCCCCAAAGTCCGTGATGAGACAAATCAACACAGAGAGAAAGAATGGATTAAACTAGCACGGTGGGTGCGACGTGACTTGTCTTTTCTTTTTTCAAGGGACAACAAAACCCTCCAGATTCTAAAGGGTTGTAGAGCTACCGGGAACATACATGCAGGCTTCTGAGATCAGCCCTAGACTGTAAGCTCCGTTTATGACCCCTTTTGCTACAAGGAGTAAGAATGCAGTTACATGGCCCACGCTACTATTCCTATTTGCTGCTATGAATGCTAAGACTAAAATATTCATCATGTCTAGTTTTCCAGCTGCTTCAAGGTTCTCGCTGTTCTCGCTACCTGATTTCGCAGTTTTACAGGAGAAGATGCTGCTCTCGTGTGTAGTCATATCTATTGACAACCCATCGCGGTCCAGGATGTATAACATCACTGACAAGAACTCATATAGCGGCGGCAGCCATGTAAATTACCACGCCGACGATTGCAGCAGTCCCAATAGAGGGCAACGTCAGCGCTGCAGCGTTGGACTGATTCTGAGGTGGAGGCGGAGGAACGCTGGAACTCCCCGACGGTGGAGGCGGAGGTGGTGGACTAGTACCACTGGGACTCGGCCCTGAGCTTGGAGACGGAACTGGGGTGGGGAGGAGAGTGGCTGCTGGTGTGGCACCAGCAGGCCCGCCCGCTATGACTGGAGATGCAGCTGCGCTTGGCGTAAGAAAGATTGGAGGTGAAGCCCCCTGCACGGGTGATATCCTGGGACTTCCGATCGG
>Ga0116227_10012674_pt1 | contig 13616 bp, 13 predicted proteins | sample S1TSphgellanicum_FD_89693 | JGI IMG/M metagenome (GOLD analysis project Ga0116227, IMG submission 89693) | Host-associated microbial communities from peat moss isolated from Minnesota, USA - S1T2_Fb - Sphagnum magellanicum MG | ecosystem: Host-associated > Plants > Peat moss > Unclassified...
GAATGGTTTTTTTTTTTTTTTGGGTTGGTGGGGGTGGTGGTTTATGTGGAAGAATGCATGAAATAAGGCATGAAGAAGGATGGTGGGTTTGAAGTTTGAATGTTGGTGATTTGCAATTTGTGGTTTGTATATGTTTTCATTATTATTTGTGATGTGATTTTGTGTTTTGGGTAGCAGCTGGTTTTGGGATTTTGTGTTTTGGTTCAAATCATCTATCACCAAGAGCTTTGAGAGCATCAGAAGATTGCTTGAAGATGCAAGCAAAAACAAGAGCTGGTGGTGCAAAAGCTGGAGCTGATGATACCCTACCAACACCAACACCACCACCACCACCACCACAACATGCAGCAGCAACAGCAATAGCAGCAGCTAGAGCCAATCCAGGTGTGTTTGATCTGTGGGAACTAAAGCTTATGGACAATGTTGGGGAGTTTTTTAGGGCGGATTTGCATTGTGGGTCTCAGTCTAGGTTACTGTTCTTCAATCCTGTAAGGACTCAGGAGCTATGTTGTTGGTGTGTAGCAGCAGTAGTTGTCATTTGTATGAAGTGTGTAATATGGGATGGTGGGGAAAGCATGGGGTCAGGAGGAAAAATGAGGGATGGTAGACCTCCACTGCCAGTTTCGGTGGGAGCCCAGATGAAGGAGGATGGGGATGGTGAAGCAGCAAATGGTGGGGATGATGGGGAAGCATCTGAAGCTGTGAAGAACCATTTGAAACAACAGGTGTTGGCCTTAACAACACAGGTGGAAGAGGTGTGGGCTTTCATAAACCCTAACCCCCTTGTTGCTTGTTTTTCCCAGTTTGCACTTCTTGTCATTTAACCTCCAGATTTGCAGTTCCAACAAATGAGAAGTAAAAGAGGCTAATGCCCTGTACCTTCAAGAGTTGGATGTGGTGTGGGAAAAAAAAAAACAGGGGGAGGGGTGAGGGATATAACTGGTGCAAGAAGAACTGACAAGTGAAGAAAAGCTGGTGAGGAAAAGCAGATTGAGAAGAATGTCAATGAAGTGAGCAAGATGCGGAGTATGGTGCGCAAGAGCAAAGGCAAGGTAGCCACTGCTGCAGCTAAGGAAAAGGAGCGCGATAAAGGAGGTAGCTCTGCAGCAAACAAGAAACAACAACAGGTGGAGGCAGAGCGTCGAGAGGCTGCACGGGTTAAGCGAATGCAGGAGCTAATGCGTCAAGTAGGCACTGTACTTAGGCAGGTAAACACTCTGATACCCACATTATACCCATGCTCAAGCTTAGCATGCAAAACATCATGTTATTGACTAGAGTTGAATCCTTCACCCTGCAAATTGATAGTCAGTTTTGCTGGCTACAAGTGGAGCATCAATGAGTACAAAGGTTATATATGTGTGTGTGTGTGTATTTAATTAGGGTTTAAGGTTTAGGAGTTTGGTTAAAATGGGTGTTTGGGTTTCAAAGCTGATGTGGTCAGGGAAGAGCAATAAATCTGGATGCCTGCAGATAACCCAACACAAATGGGCATGGCCATTTATGAAGCCCGTCGATGTGAAGGGCCTTGGGTTACATGATTACCATGAGGTCAGTATGTTTAACATATCTCCCAGTACTTGATCCTTAAACACACCGATGATTGTATCTTGGGTCATAGGAAGATAGAGGTGCCAGCTCTCTGCATGTGATCACAGTGCCTTCAGAAGCCCATGTTGTTTTGTGGTGGATTAGGGTTCTTTCAGCAGCATGGGTTGTATCTAGATTTTGAGGTTTTTATGTTACACACCACCATTCAGGACTCCAGAAACCACCAAGATCTTTCATATCATTGTATCCTTACATCTCTAGTCACAATGGAGCAGGTGGTGAAGCATCCGATGGATTTTGGGACAATACGGGACAGAATGGATGCAAAGGATGGGACAGGATACAAGCACATCCAAGAAATTTGTGATGATGTGCGCCTGGTTTTCTCCAATGCAACGAGTTATAATCAGGATGGCTCAGATGTGCATACGATGGCCAAGACCCTCTCAGACAAGTTTGAAGAGAAATGGAAAGCCATTGTTGAACCCAAACTAGCTGAGGAGGTACTTCCAATCGTTACCAAGAAGCACTTTTACAGACTCCTTTTTTGATTGTATTTCCTTGGATACAGAGATGTATAGTCTTTCCTGTATCAGACAATTGCCACATTGTTGTGGGGAACAAATGTAACTATGTTGGTTGTCGGTTACTCAATTTGCAAATTGCTAGACCAGTGAGTTTGATTCTAAAACCCTAAATGTTTCATCAGGAAGCAAAGCGGAAACAGGAAGACAAAGAAGCACAGACAAAAGAAGATGCAGCCATACAGGCAGCAGATGAGGCAGCTGCTGAAAGGATGGCTGACGATTTTGCTCGCCAGGTGCAATACTGGTAGCAAGTCTGATGATATGGGAAGCTCCTGTGGTCAGGGATCAACTCCTGACTCTTGTTTGGAACTGTGAACTTTTGTTTTTGCCCCCCCAAAAGACTTTCCCTGAGAGACAAATTCCTGGTGTTGTAAAGAACTAACGTACTGCACCTGCTGTTTGCAGCTAGAGGAACTGGACAAGAAATTGGAAGACCTAAAGCAACAAACTACTCCAAAGAACAGGTATGTGGGTCTGAAATTCAGCATGTTTTCTGTTGCTTCCAGGTTGTTTTGGGTTTCTGTTCAGCTTGTGTGTTTCTTCATGAATCTGGTGGTTTTGTTTTTGATTGGTGTTTTTTGTAAAGCAGCCGGGCAATGTCAATAGAGGAGAAGCGGCATTTGGGTCACAGCTTAGGACGCCTACCTCCAGACAATCTCAACCATGTCATCCAGATCATTGCTCAAAAGAATCCGGAGTTCAATGCAACTGCAGATGAAGTGGAAGTTGACATTGATGCCCAGGTTTTGTCCCCTCTTCTTCTGAGACATATGAATGTACATAATCACACACAAAAGAAAAACCCACCACATCTCTCCAATCTTCCAGACATGATAAAGAAGAGTAGATGATAAGCATGTGACCCAAATGTGTGACACTTTGAGGAAACAGTTCACATGGTATTCTATGTGACTCTATCACAGAAATGTGTTACTAAATCCACAAATACAACTTGGAAATAAAACAGGAGATTGAATGCCACCAAGTTGGCACAATCGGGCAGAGTTTTTTCAAGATGGGTTTTGCTATGGTTGCAGGATCCTGCAACTTTGTGGAGGCTCCACCGCTATGTGCAAGCTGTGTTGAGTCCAAGAACTACAAAAACTGTCACTCCCCGCACACCTTCTGGTAAGCGAGCAGCATCATCACCAGCACACAAGAGTCCAAGCAAGCGGAGCAAAAGAGTGGTGTCACCACCTTGACAGAAATTCATTTTTGTAGTTAACTGGATTGAAGACACTTCTCCTTACCATCACATCCACTCCACTTCTCTAGGTACAAACCCACCATGATAATTTTTGAACATGTGAATATGAATCAGCATAGTTCCCAACAAAGCATTTCTCTCAAGAGAAACGGATTTTGGATTCATAGTTACACTCTCAACATTTTTGGGTGTGTATCACATTTGCTTAATGTCATTTTGCAAAGTAGAGTTACCCAACTTCTTATACTAAGAAATCTTGATTTACATGAGAAGAGGCACAAATGGGTCAGGTGGGATTTTTGCAACCTCACTGATTCTTCTTCTTACTTTGTGGGACCTTCATGACTTGCAGCAGCTCTACACGATGGTACCATGTGGTGCGATGGATCCAGTCAATGTTCACAATAGAATTGCAACAAACAAAGAAGAAACATGTGAAACAAAAAAAACATTCCTTTCTTTTGGGCCTTTCTGATGCATATAATCTCAACAGAAAATTTTCTTGGACCTTGGACAATTTTTTCTTAGACCTTGGAATAAAACAAAAAACCGTGGTCCTCAAATATTGTACATGTGTAATTTTGTTCTGGTCAAAACAAACGACAACTAGTTGCTCTCAAAAACTAGTGTGCTTTTCTAATGAGCATGACAATTTTGAATCTGAGAATGGGTGGTTGTCAGGGCGCAAGTTAGAGTTGTGCAACGCCCCTTCACAATCTCTCTCTCTCATGGAGATTGGGTAACAATTTTTTTTCCCTCATCAATCACAAATTATGAAGGTTTTGTTTTGTTTTGTTTTGTTTTGTTTTCCCCTCCTCTTGACTATCATTCACAGTCTGTGATGCCCATGATCATGACAATCTTGTTGTGCTCTTACATTTTGTGTTCAAAAGCTTTGTGTCGCAGGAGTTTTTGAGTTTTTAACTAGGAATAAAATGTTCATCTGAAGTACTTTTTCTCACAATTCCTCACGTGAAGATAGGGTTTAAGGGTTTTAGGGTTTTAAACCCTTAAAACCCTAAACTTTGACTTTGTTTAAATACATAAACAAAAATAAATAAAATTTAAATTTCAATATTGTCCTCTTACAAAATAATTTGAAATTTATTTTCATTCTTAAATTAATTGCTTTTGTACATCCAATGACAAATATTCATGCAATAATAATGTTCAAATAATGCATAATTATGTTTCAAGTATTTTACAAAAAAAATCATTATAGTTTTAAATATAATTTTCAAATATAAAATCCAAATGATTTTGCAATCTTTGAATGAATTTTTTTTTCAATGAATTTTTTTTTTTTTTTTTCCTCACCAAAATGCAAAACCCCTGATTTTGATTTTCTTTTTTCAATTATTATAAATATATGGAAAATGAAAATTAAGATGGAAAAAAAAAAAGCTTCCATCCATGGCCCATTGTCAAGCCATTGTTTAAGATAATTCATTCATCCCTCTTTTTTTCTTTTTTTAAAATTAATTTCTTTGGAATTTTCAAAAAGAAGTCGATCCTGACCATCCACTCTCCACCTTTCCGATCGCCGGGTTTCTGGTTTTGATGGACCGAGTAAACACCGGGTGCTGCGAATCTTTTTTTCCCTTCTAGATCGCACATCCTGACCATCCGTTTTTCACCTATGCGATCACCGGGTCGCTGGGATTAACGGACCGAGTAAACGCCGGGTGCTTGGAACCTGTTGCCCTTCTAGATCACGCATCCTGACCATCCGTCGTGCACCTATGCGATCACCGGGTCGCCGGGACTAACGGACCGAGTAAACACTGGGTGCTTGGAACCTGTTGCGCTTCTAGATCACGCATCCTGACCATCCGTCGTGCACCTATGCGATCACCGGGTCGCCGGGACTAACGGACCGAGTAAACACCGGGTGCTAAACCTTTCTGGACTGCACATCCTGACCATCCGTTTTCCACCTATGCGATCACCGGGTTCCCCCGGGACTGACTGACCGAGTAAACACCGGGCGTGACTTGAGCTTCTAGAAGTCCCGAGGACGCGCGAACGTGCTCTCCTGCGGACCTTCTTCGTCGCGGCTCTTCCTTGGATTGTGCTGTTTTTTTTTCGCGGATTTTTCTCGGAGATTTTCACGACTTGATTGTGCCCAAAATAGAAGCTGATTGCTACTTGGAATTCGAGTAAATTTAGAAAGAAAAAAAACAAAAAAAATTGTGTATGTTTGACTCGAAAGTATGCTGCAGTAAGAGAAGACTTGTTACGTAGTCTCGGAGAGACACAGAGAGAGAAGAACAAACAGTTTGACGAAAAGGAAAACAGCATTGAAGAGAGAGAGAGAGAGAGCTCAGACTGATAGTCCAAGAATTGGGTTGAAGAATCTTGAAGCGAATGTTGTCTTCTGAATGCGAAACTCCCTGAAACTAGGGTTTGAAGAAGGAGCATTGTGAGCAAGCAAGCAAGAGGAGGATATCGCTACTGTCCTTTGAGCAACAACGTATGAGAGTGACTGAATGAGAGCGACAGTAAGCACTGGAGTTGAAGCTTGAAGATAAGATTGTCTGCTCCTGCGAGGAACTGAGGCTGACTACAAGAAGTGGGTGTTGCTGAAGATTGGAGACCCGATAGAAACTTAGGGTTTACAGTCGTGAACTCGGGCTGGTGAGGATTGTAGATCTGCGAGCAGCGCAGACTGATAGCAGTAGGAGCAGCAGTAGCAGGAGGAGGAAGAAGAGGTGGGTTTGAAAATTGGGTCGAGTCTAGAAAGGCTGAACAAACACGAGAGAAGCTCAACAGCCATGGTTGGTGCAATGAATACAAACAAGAAGGTGCAGATAGATGTGGGAGGTACACTCTTCACAACAACTCTAGATACGCTGCAATGCGCAGGGAAGGACTCGAAGCTCTACCGTCAAGCTTTGGGAAGAGGAGGAGGAGGAGGAGGAGGAGGAGGAGGAGATTCGCCAGTTGAAGAGGAAGATTGCTTCTTCGACAGAGATCCAGAAACCTTCAAGATTTTGCTCAATCTGTTGAGGACGGGGAAAGTGGACACGGCGGGATTCGATGGGTACACTCGCGACAAGGTGATCGAAGAAGCGACCTACTATGGCCTGCTGGAGAAGCTCAAGAAAGCCATGGCACCTGCGCAGCTGAATGGACTGGACTTACAGAGGGCGAAAGCGGTGATTCCTAATGGAATCGACATCCCCACGGCTCTTGCAGCGGGGGGTTCCGCAGCAATAGAAGACGGGTCTCTTTGGGTGGCGCATGGAAGCAAAATCACAGTCTACGACTGGGCACTGCGGAAACAGAGGACGACTCTGACGGAGTTCAGCTCTATCGAAATTCTGAACCGGATGTCGGATACGCTCGTCGCGGCAGGCGCTTCCGACATGCCGGGACTCCATATCTACGACCCCATCAACGGCATGCACAAGAAGAGTGTCATCTGGACAGACGCCGACGACCCGCGAGTGTACAATCCAGTGGTGCGTGCGATTGCATCCAACGATTCCTCAGTGTTTGCAAGCTTCGAGAGCGGACAGAAACTCGACAACGCGTTGGCGATCATCGATAAAACAACGCTACAAATCACTCGGGAATTCGGACGACAAAACGGCGCGACAGCACATGCGAAAGCGAGCACTAAGCTCCAATGGCTTGCTTCCAAGAGCCTCCTCCTGGTCGCCTCTGTACAAGGAGGCTCGTTCGGGTATGCCGGCTACATGCGACTGTGGGACATTCGATCCGAGAAGCTAGTATGGGATTGGAAAGAGCCCAATTTCCAAAGTGCGAGAGCCGTGGATCATGAGATGTTTTCCGACATGACGGCCAACGAAGACCTCCGAGCCATTTTCAAGGTGAGCATCTCCTCTGGGTCTGTCTCTATGGCGGATTTGCGGCATCTGGATACCAAGGATCCTTGGATTCCGTTGCTGGATACTAACCCAGCGCTGGAGAAAGCCCCCGGCGGTGCGGACAACAAGCTCTGCACTTACAAGAAGCAGTTGTATCTGAGTCGTGGTGCCGATGTCGAGGTTTGGTCTGAGATCCCCTTGGCTGAAAGCTTTAAAGATCCTGATGAGAAAGAGTATTGGGATACTTCCTTTCGAAGGAACTTGCTAGAGACCCGCCGCCATAGTGCTCAGGAAGTCACGCAGATGGTCGCTGCTGCTGATCGCCTCTTCATCACTCGCAAGGACTTGATGGGAGTGGAGGTCTGGGAAACTAGATAGAGAAGGCTACATGACTTCCATCTTGCTAATCCTCCCCAAACCCTAATCCCAAACCCTAACCCTCCCCAAACCCTGATTCCTAACCCTAAATCCTAAACTCTGAATGCAATTAGTTAGTTTGTTGCTGTTTGTAAAAACCCTTGTTTCCACAAACTCTCTTCTCCCCTCCCTCTCTTGTATATTTTGTTGCTGTTTGTGAAACCCAAAACCCTTCTAGGGATCCCCTCGTCTCCCTTCCTTCCATCTTTTGTTGCTGTTTGTAAAACCCTAAACACTTCTCTCTCTCTCGGATATGTATTTTGTTGCTGTTTGTAACACCCTAAACCCTAAATCCTTCTAGAATCTCCTCCCTCCTCTCTCTCTCTCTCCTTTGTGATTTTTTTGCTGTTTGTAAAATCCTAAACTGTTCCAAATTCTCCTCCTTCCCTCCTTTGCATTTTTTTTTGCTGTTTGTAGAACCCTCAACTGTATCAGAATCTCCTCCTTCCTTCCCCTCCCTTGCACATTTTCTTGCTGTTTGTAAAACCCTAAATCCTTTTAGAATCTCTCTCTCTCTCTCTCTCTCTCTCTCTCTCTCTCCTTCGCATTTTTATTTTTTTTGCTGTTTGTAAAACCCTAAACCGTTCTACAATCTCCTCCCTTGCATGTTTTCTTGATGTTTGTAAAACCCTAAACCCTAGACCCTTCTTCTCCCAAACCTGGGTCGAAAATCGCCTCCTTCAATCCTTCCCTCTCTCCCTTCTTCCTCCCATATTTGTTGCTGGTTTGGAAACTCTAAACCCTTCTTCTCCCAATCCCCCAAGACTAAAATCTCCTCTTACACTCCCTCCCTTCATCCCTCACATATTTGTTGCTGTTTAAAAAACCCTAAATCCTAAACCCTTAACCCTTTCTTTCCCCAAAAGCTCCTTTCTCTCCCTCTCTCACACACGTGGTGTTGCTCGTACTAACCCTTAAACCCTAGACCCTTGTTTTGTAACATTCTTTGAATCAAACAAGCAAAACTCGTCAACAAGTAAAATTGGATAAACCCTAAACCCTAAACCTTCAAAATAGTAGTAGTAGTAGTAGTGTGTTGTTGTGGAGTTTTTCTCCAATATTTCATACCTTGGAAAAAAAAAATTCCCCTAGGTTATAATTAATGTTTTCATAAAACCCTAAAACTTTTTACATAAATTGCTTTCAAATTTTATTTTATTTATTTTATTTTTCCTTGGACCTTTTGTTTGGGCCAAGAATATTAGGGTTGAAACAAAGAACACCATTCTTCTTCTTTTCCACTTTCAATGCCATTGTAAATGCTTAATCCAAATCTCTTTTTGTTTTTTAATAGTGTGGTGTTGTTGTGGAGTTTGGTGTTGTTGGTGTGGAGTTTTGAAGGTGCGTGTGATGGCACACCTCAAATTGGGGTTTAGCCATGGGTTTAGCCATGGAACAATATAAAACCCCATGTTTATTAATGACAAAAAAAAAACTTGACATAAGTTGAATTTATCACCTTCGATTTGTTAGGTGTCTTTTGAGGCTATGGAAGAAGATTATGCAATGTAATATGTTCCTACAAAATATAAAAGAAATATTAGGTCAAAACCATAAGTATCCCAACCATATTTGGGGATTTCATGGGATGCAACCCCCCAAAATTTAATTAATTAATCCTAATTAATAAATCCTAATTTATTAGTTTTCAAAAGTGGCAACATGGCATTGAACTTTTGTCTAAATAGTGAAAGGTTTTCAAATGCATCTTTTGATTTTCTATGAAGCTCCTTAAGAGTTCCAAGATCTAATTATAAAATATATAAAAATTTTAAATTTTCATTTAAGAAATTATATCCCACATTCAAGATGAAAATAAGGAAAAAGAAATCATTTTCATAATTACCCATGCACATTCTCTATCATCAAATGTGATGACTCCTTTTTTAGTGTAGTTTTCTTAAGCATATTCACATTAGCATTTTATTCAAAACATTTGTTCTAAGAAAAAAAATTCTTTGGCAATTCCAAAACTCTCCAAATTGATCTTTTCTATAGTTGCTTCAATTGTTTCCCATTGTAGGTTTTTAACACCTATAGCCTTCCTTGGTTTTTTTTTTTTTGGTTTAAAATAAATAATAATAATAATTTTATTATTATTATAAATAATTTTATAATAATTTTATTTTATAAATTAATTTTATTTTTAATTTTTAATTCCTCCTTATATATGTCCCTACTTAACACTAAGCACAAAAAGGTATGTGGCATGACACATGTCATTTTTTCTATGGTGCTTTTTCCATTGATTGTCTAGGTGGCGTAGCCCGAAGCAAAAAGTGGACCAAGAACCTACATGTCATAGTGACATCCTCTGAAATTCCAGGTCCCGAAATTGAAAAACCCATTTTGCTATTTATGAAGTGCCCTCTTCCAAATAGTGTTTTTTAATTACTTTTTCTTTTAATTTTTTTCAACTTTAATAATAACTTTCCATTATTGTCTAATTTTACTTTTTTTTGAAAATTAAATTTATAAAAAAAAATTGCTTTTAAAGCTTTAAAGGATTTATTAGCTTTTTACAAGTTGGGTTTCCAATTTTTAGTAGGCTACTTAATGTAGATTCTAATGCAACAAACCTCATTAGATTCTAAGCTATTGTCAAAGAGATGTCAAATGTGAAAAGGATTCCAATAGTCATGGAAATATTAGAACAAAAAACCAAAAAAAACACTATTAGATCTAAATTTCAAGATTGCATGTTGTATAATAGTAAAATAACCTAGGTAGAAACTTATTGGAATTAACAACATTCGAAACTAGAATTAAGAAATAATGATTACAAGACCAACAACATTGGGAAAACTATATATATATATATATAGTAGTTAGATGATTTAGGTAGGATTTTATTACAACAAACGATTAAAGAAATGGAGCTATTATGGTTGAATTATGACTATGGTAAGTAACTATTGAAGCCCTTTGCAAATAATGTAAATCAAACACTCAACTCATACTATTCATAATCACATTCTAGTAGTGGGTAGAGGGCTCCATACATAAAGATATCCACTCCTTGTATTAAATAAATGACGCAAAACACATAACAATCCAAGAGTACTATTGAACTCCCACACTAGTTGAATAGTCTTACTCCAACCTTGATTGTAATACTTATACTTCATTTCAACACATTCTAGATCACAAACTCACACACACCCATTTTCCCTCAAACTCTTGCACACCTTTTCACTTGAATTCCCTTAACCCTTGCAAACTAAAATTAGTCTCCTTAATTAGTTTGAAATAATGTTACCTACCTTGTATAAAAGTGACAAACAAACACATCACAACTATTTGAAATTCGTCCCCAGTTAACCAAAATCCCACTTTAGTGACTAAACTTTAAATGCTTGATTCCACTTAATTCATTATTCTAGAACACTAACTAAAATAATAGAGGTAGTGATTTTTCAACAAGTCCTACCTACTATCAATAATGCATAATTAGTGGATTATCACATTAGGCAATAAAAATCAAAGAATGGTATGGTAAATTTTCACTTAATAGAGGCATTATGGTTGAGAATTGCTAAACAAATATGCAACAACATTGATGGTTTAAAATGGAAATTGATTACAAGAATGTTATAAATCCCAAGTTCTCTAGATGCAAAAGCATAAAACATGTCTTGAAGGACCTTCCCACTTTCCTTTGCTTCTTTCCTCAACAATAACACTATGTGCATTTCCTAAATTTAAGGAAGTATGAAGATATTGATACCATGTAAGAAATTTTCATGTATTCCACATAATAACAAATAAATAAGATTGCACTCCACAATGTTTACATTAATGAAGCTTCAAAAATTTTAATATCAATAGGAGATTCAAATTTGAAAAGATAGTTCAAATGTTCAATGCAACAAAGGTTTAGAACTTAAACATAACATATTATCTATTATCTTCACACTTAATATAGGTAGGGTATCGAAAATTTCCCAAAGTCATGTTAGGCCAATTGGGTTTTAAAGAATATTTACAAAATTAATAGCATAAATTAAAGGAAGTAGGATATTCTTTTGGTTCTAAATGAAATTGATATGTGACAAGCCAATTTTCAATACCTTGTTGAAGACCTAACTAGTTAATTGGGTTATTTTTCAATATCCAATCAATTGGTGGATTAGAAATTACATGTGTTGGTATGGTATCAACTTTTGAACAAACTGATCCAATTTTATTATAAATTACTTCTTAAAATTTTCATACTAGCTTGGTTTTGGTGTTGGATCCAAGATTGTAATTTGGCTACTATGAAGCAAGGATATATTTGATATTCAAATTGGTGCAAGGCAAATATTACTCAAAGTCTATACTAGGATGGTCCAAGGCTAATATTGCTTCATGTCATATGAACATGGTGAGGTTGTTGATACTATTGTTGATCTATATATTAAACTAGCATTTGTAATAATTAATGATGATAATGGTGAAACCTTACGAAACTTAATAAATTTTTTTAAATGCTTATTTAGAAGGGGAAAGGAAGAAGCAACAAGAAAGGACCAACATCCAATCAAAAGACAACACCCAAAAACACAAATGCACAAGTAGGGCCCATTAAAAAGGGCAATGTGGATTCACCAAAAGTGGGCAATCTAATGTAACCTATGTCTTAAAATTTCACCCGTGACATGAAGTAAATCAAGTAATGTAAGAAGGGCAAGAAATTTTTAAAAAACACCTAGTCTAGAAAAAGCTTTCTTGATAACAACACTTCATTTCAAAATGGAGGTGGCCTAAACTTTTTGAAAGGTCATTGACACTTTTTGCCCATAAAATGTGTGTCAAATCAATAGCATCACCTTCAAGACCTTTGATTAATCACACTATGTTAGCACATCGATGAAAAAAATAATCAACTTGTTGATATAAGCACCCAAACATTTCTATAGCAAGAAGATGAAACACATCATTAGGTGTTGATCATGATATAGCTCTTCCTTTGTTTGAGCCTCACTTGTCGTAACCATTCTATGAAAATGTTAGTTCTAGAAATTAAATCCATTTGAATGGGATCAACTATGACAAAATTAATCAAAGTGTGGATCACATTTGTGATGAAACAATATCAATTTGTTATTATGGAAATTGTAAGGATGATGATGAGAGAACATGTGTTTGTTCACATGAAACATAAAACTTAACATCTCTTGCAATGGAATCAAAATCATCTCAAATGGTGTCATGGGTTACAATTGTTCCCCTTATGAAAACATTGAAAAATGTGTATTGTCATTGAGTCTATAGATTGACTATAGATTAAAGAAGTCAAATCATTAGTTGTCAAATGGGGAGGCCCAACCAATTGTGCAATGTTAGAGAAAAAGATGTCTTGGACAATATGAAATGATGGAACGATTGGATGAATAAAAAATTAAACACTCAAGCTTGCACAAGATATAAGTAGGCATGACAAGAATTTTAAAAAATGTCAAAAATAATGTTAAGAAAATTATTTTCATGCAATTTTAAAAAAATGATCTTTTGAAAATAATTTGCGTGCCTTTTGGAAATTGCTTGAAAAAAAATGCAAGGTTGCACTATTCAGAAAGAAGCTTCAAATGGGCCTATTAGCCCATTTGAACTTGAACTATTAGCCTCTCGTAAGAATGGATGATGATCTTCTTCAAATTTGGAATCAGTAATTGGGGCTTGAACTCCCCAAGTGGACCATTGGAGCTAAACAATAAGGAAAAAAGGGAACTTACTAACAATACATAATAATAATAATAATAGCAAAAAGGGAGTGGAGGAATATTTAATAAGGATGGCATACAAATCAATGCCCAAAAAATGAAATCAAATGAAATGAATCATTTGGGCTTTCCGTAATCAAACCTCCCAAATATAAGTGAGATCACCCCCAAATTTCAAAAGCACTAAAATTTCCCCCAATACACAAAATATATACAAATACCTATTTGGCGGGCCTTTTTTTTTTTTTTTCCTTCTTTCCACATTTTTTTTTTTTCTTCTTCCCTCTCTTTTCCTTCGCCATTTGTGTTTTCATCC
>Ga0116227_10012675_pt1 | contig 13614 bp, 8 predicted proteins | sample S1TSphgellanicum_FD_89693 | JGI IMG/M metagenome (GOLD analysis project Ga0116227, IMG submission 89693) | Host-associated microbial communities from peat moss isolated from Minnesota, USA - S1T2_Fb - Sphagnum magellanicum MG | ecosystem: Host-associated > Plants > Peat moss > Unclassified...
AAAAAGAAAAAATTCAGACAAAATATGCCAGTATAAATTATTAATTTACAATTAGGCGAAATTTCGCACCACCCACCAAAAAAAAAAAAAAAAAAAAAAAAAAAAAAAAAAAAAAAAACAAAAAAAAAAAAAAAAAAAAAAAAAAAAAAAAAAAACGCTACTGCCCACTCTGCCAAAAATCTGAAAGAAACTCTCAATCAAACTAGTTTCATTTAGTTAGTATAATGCTGAATTATAATTTATTGATTTATTAATTGCCGCACATAAATGAAAAAAAAATTCCGAAATTAGGTAATAGGCACCTTGCTGTTGAACTAGGCTAGGTACTTGTGTAATAATACTCTTTGAGGTGCGGAACAAGTCTACGTAGTAGGTCCTACAATAATAATAATGATAATAATAATAATAATAATATTCCTTGAGGTGGGTGGGTGTGGGTGAAAATTCACTAAAAGGTATCCAATTCCATAACTTTTTATCCCTTATTTTATTATTGGCCTTGCCTTTGGTCCCCAAAGGCAAGGAATATTATGTTTAGGTTCATTATTTTCAGCATAATAAGGCATCAAATGCTTTAACTGGGAATGACATTTTACAAAACAAAATAACTGGGACCCAAACTAGTAGCTTAAGGGATTTTGGTCATCAGATAATAGGTCTAATTTTATATGAGGATTTTTGGAAAAATCATATTTTGGCTTGCGTTGGAAACTTGAGATTAATCAATAGAGTTATGATATCTGGAAGGATTTTGGTTTTTTTTTTTGGGGAGGATTTTTTTGGAAGATTATATTTTTGCATGGTGAAATATTTGAGTTTCCATAATTCTTGTTTTTGCCTTAAGATACTTTTCAATGTAAATGGCATGGCCACAGTGTGATAGACGTGACACACCCAACTCGTTATAATACTACGGTGTACCTAGCTTGGTTAGGCATCAATTAATTATTTGTTGAAATTGTCAAAAATTCTGAAAAAAAATACTTGCTGGACATTGCCCGAAAATATGAAAGAAACTTTCAATTACACTAGAACTTCATTAGTTAGTATAATGTCGAATTATAAAAAAAATATTATTAATTTTTAGTGCCAAACTTTAATGACCAAAAAACTATATATTAGGCACTGTGCTGCTAAACCAGGCTAGGTAATAGCATAATAATACTCCTTTAGGTGGGTGTTCGTGGGTAATACATATCCGAAGAAGCCTTTTATTCCGTTATTTTATTACCATAGCACATAGCATGGTTAGGTATTAATGTTTTTTAGAATTACCACAAATTAGGAAAAATACTTCCTTGCTAATTTCATAGAAACTTTCAAGCCAGGGTTTCTTTTTTAATTAATTAATTAATTAATATTTTTCTTTTCAATTTTTTGATGTAGCTGAAGTGACGATCATCCATAAGATGATTTAACTAGATTTGGCTACATACTAGATATATGAAAGTAAAAAAAAAACCTAATTTTTTAATATATTCTTGACTACCTCCTAAAAATTATCTAGTGATTTGGATTATGTTTTATCTTGAAATCTGGTTAATTTGAGTCATTTTTTTCATGAAAAATACTTTTTATTGGTAGAAATTATATTTTTCAGGCGAAAATTTGGGGAAATTTCACCCCTCATAAAAGCACTGTTTCAAACAAACTAGCTTCATTATTTAGTGTAATGTTGATTTGTATTTTTTTTAATTGTTGAATGTAAATGAAAAAATAATAACTATTATTAGGCACCTTGTTGCCAAATAAGGCTAGGTACTAGCTAGTTACAAACTTTCCCCAAAAAAATTCCCAAAAAACAAACATGATAACCAAAATCATTTATCAAAAAAAAGGAAGGATGAAGAGAAACAAACTTCATATTATTGATTTTTTTAGTTTACTAGACCATATTTAGTTAGCTATTTAAAAAAGCTTTCAAAAGTTCAAAATGAATTAATACCATTCATTTCAACTTTGAGGTGGGTCTACTTGGGTAATAGGGTATCCAATTATGAAAACAAGTATGCTTTATTAGGTATCAAATTTTTGCTTTTACAAATCAGGTTTTGTTTTATGTAATTTCTTCTCATCATGCCAAAAAACGAAAAAAAAAAAAACAAAATAACTATTATTTTTACATTAAAAAGGAAATAGGTACCAAATTTGTGCTTTGTGCAAAAATCTTCTTGTCACCCTACCAAAACAACAAAAAGACAAAGACAAATATTTTTGCTCATTATATTGCCAAAAATACCCCTAAAGGAAAAAAAAAAAACCTAAATTTTATTTTAAAAAAGGGAAGATGGGGGCTAGAAAAAGACTCCATGGATCATAATTTTGAGTTTTGTTGTAGGTTTACTAGACCATGTATAATTAGTTATTTAAAAAAAACACTTAAAAATGTTCTAAATGTATTAATAACACTCCTTGAGGTTGGTGTAGAAGCATTATCCCTTATTTTAGTTCCAATTTTCTAAACTTGGTAAAGATTTTTTTATTTTATATATTTTTTGGGGGTTGCCAAGGGGTTGGGGAGGGGAAGAGGAGAGGGCGAAAGGGGAGAGAAAGGCCTTGTTTGAGCTGCTTCTAATGCGTTAAGAGTCTTTTCCAAGATATACAACCCACCCTTGTTGGGGTGTGGGCTCTATTATGTTCGAAACCAAATATAAAAGGTGCTTTGCCGTTTGGTGGGTATCTAGCCTCCATAAAAGGGGCTTGAGAATTATTTCAACTGTCAGAGAAAGCATCCCAAAACCCTAGTCTCCGAAATGTCTCCAAGTGCTTTTATATTTTTGGAAATGAAAATGAAACTTTGTGACTCAATTTTGCTATTAAGAAAAAAAACCCAACACAAGTTAAGTGAGAGGCTCTCTTGTGGGTTGCTTTTTCCCAAGTCTAACTAATCTCCATGACCACATTATCAATTAAATTTTTCATAATTAAAGAATGGACTCATGAATGATTAATTCAGCATATTATTTGTCAAAGAAACATTTTTGTGTACTTATAAGTAAAGCATCCTTTCAATCCATAGTAATTGGGGTTTCCTTCCCTAAAAGTCTTTAAAATGACATTCTTGAACCATTCTTGGGCGAAGTTGGGTTTTTCCCATCTTCTACGAGCAAACGTCATATTCATTAAGGGTTTTGGGTTTCCATCTTGAAAGACAAATTGTTCAAGATCAAAGTCCCATGTTTGTTGTTTCTTACAAATTAGGGTTTCATAAAATTAGAACACCACCACCCATTTTAAGGCCAATTAGTGAAAAGTGTCTTCGACATGAATGACACATATATAGTGCAAGTGTTAGTTTCAATACATACAAAGTGGTGTTGTTTTGTTTTTGATTCAAAACAGAACGTTCAATCCCAGTTCTAACTCCTTGTTTTTTTCCAATGAAACCTTTGGTTTGCTCTTGAGATTGTTTTGTTCTTGATTTACAAAAGAACCTTCAATTTGAATTCTAACTCCTTGTATTTTCCAATGAAACCTTTAGTTTGGTCTTCAAATTGGTTCTTCAAATTTCTAAAACCTTCAATTTCACTCATTTTCATGAAGAATTTAAAAACCAAGTCGGTTTAAAGATAGGTCTAATTTCGCATTCATGACACACAACTAAAAAAATATGTTCACATACTCATATAACTGAGAATAAAATATAGCACAAAGTGGTTGCAAGGACATTTGGGGTGGAAGCTTACAATGAAGAATAAACTCAAGGGTGCATTCTGTGGATTTTTGAGAAATCATGTTCAAAACTATGAAGTATCCATAGTATTGTTTGAATTCTAAATGTGTTATATAGGTTTATATAGTTTATATACTCTATTCAAGTTCCAAAATGTCTACAAGTTCCAATTTACAAAACTATTTCCATGTAAGTAAAGGGTGAACAAGTTATATTAATATTGTTATAATTAAAATCATGTTTTTGAATATCATACTAAGTACTTTGTTGTTATAAAAATTATTCATTGATCATGAAATGTACTTAACAACTATTAATTGAACTGTGAAATTATAAAGTTGCAGTGGACTTTTTAGCTAATAAAACTAAATGCAAGCAAATGGATTCATGGACCTCCAAATGTCTAACAACTAATTACTAATAACATAGACGAGAAGACATGGTCTCCACAAATGTTGATTAATACATGCATGCAAATGCCATAGCCTCATTGACAACCATTGACCAATTGATTCAAATTTGCTAAGATTGTTACAACATACATCTGTTTTTCAAATGGCACACGATGTGAAAGTTTTTAATTACCACCATCAAAACAATTTACCAAAAGAATCATGTTGCAATTTATAAAAAACAATTTCAAGGTGTTATGTACATTACCAAATAGAATGCACCTCACATAAACACAGAACTACATTACTCAGAGTCTTTGGAAGTCACCTTTTCATTACCGATAGTTAATAATCTTATTGATAGTTTTATCAATAGTTAATAAAATTCATTGACAAAAAAATTCCAAATTCCAAAAGATCCATCTTAATAATCTAGTTGCATTTAATACTTTGCATTCAACTGTAAAGTTTCATCCTATTTGTTTACAAATTACAACAATTACAAAATTTTCAAATGTCTTTGATAAAGATGTGGTTCTGCAATAGTCATGTATAATAAAATTTCTTGAAAAATCTTCATCAAGTAGCATCATCAACAATCGATCTACATGCCTCTAATGATAAACACAACAACTCAACCAATCTCACCAAGTGGGGGTTATAACACCATCAAACAATGTTACAAGTGTTGTTCAAACAAGTATGAACTTGAAGTCCCTTGAATCCATTGAATATTTTCCTACATGCAAACATAAAAACATGATCAAGCCATGTTAGTTTTTTGAATACAATGGGAAAGATAAATTGAAAGGTGTAATGTAAAGGAATGGTTACTTAATTTTTGTAAAGACCATCAACCTTAATGATGATAGTGCAAAAACTTTAGGTCCATCTTGAAAAAATAAAAGAAAATGGAAAGTTGTCACAGATTCAAATTTCATTGAAATCAAATCTAGAAAACCAAGATAATCAAACTAGGAAAATGCTAAAATATTGGCATTCATCAAGGGAAAAAAAATGGAACACAAGGCTAACTTGATAATTGTTGATTCCAGAGACATCATGGAAACATCCATCATAAAATCAAAACACATTTCCATTCATGTCATGGTCAATTGTAATTTTGAACATTGTTGCAATGGAACAAGTGGGGATTTTTTTATGGAGATTATAAGAAGATAATTAATTACATGGGCATTATTGGTCACAATGAAGATTATTGGGAAATGTCCATAGAAGACATGGTCATTCAAGGATTACGTAGTTCATACGTAAACCACGCTTCAACCTTCCACATTGTCGAGAGTCCATGAACCCCGAAGATGACATCTATCATGTGCCGCCTCACCTATAAGAGCCTTCATATAACAATTTGGACATCAATGAAAAACAAATGACTGAAGATGCCATTGAAGGAGATTCATCTCCTCATGCACCTTTTGATCCCATCCTAGATTGTGCAGAAGCATTTAAAGAAGGTATAGTTGGGTCGTGCTTCCCAATTTTCACATAATTAATTAGAATAGACCAATGAGTTGTACACCCCCCCCACTAAGTGGACAAAAAACCTCAATTTTAGCACAAAATAGTCCCACATTTCAGCCCACTTCAAATCTAGGTGCATAACCAATTTAGTTTCCAAAAAAAAAGGGTCCCAACATTCTTTTACCATGCAAATGCACAATGAATATCACAAAAACATGTGCACTAGATACTTCTATTGAACATCATTGACATCATGTTGGAAGCATTAAAGTGAAAAGGAAAACATCAATAGCTCACATGAATTCAATTGAAGTGACCTATAAGAAGGGGATTGTTGCTCTAGTTGAATCTATTAATTGTATTCGTGAGTTAAACCTTCTAAATTGAGGAAAATCACACAAGGGCACAAGAAAGGTAGTTGGAATGCTTCAAATTGTGAGACATAAAATTGGATCAAACACAACAAGGTATGGTCCAAGCAATATTTAGGCTTGTAGAAGCCATGGAGTTAACATTCTAAAAAGACACACATAACTTTGTGCTACCAACACTTGCACCAAATGTAAAGCCTAGGAATTGAACTCCTAACATTGAAAACAATACACATGTTAATGGATTGGAATACTTATAGGCATTAACATACTTTTTTCTTTCATAATTCCATGTTTAAATGGATTTGAATTGAAAAAGATATTTTCACTACATTCAACTAAAAGGAAATTTAATACAAGATTCATTACTCATAGATGTAATTTTCAAATTTTGGTGATTTTCAATAGCATTGAACAACAAGGGATACCTCTAAGTTGTGATGATGTTGCTCCATTAAGAGAAAATACCTTTAGTGTAAACATTGTTTTCATTTTGTTGTAATCCATTTGCATTTAATGCATTCTTTTGCATGGCTTCAATTTGGATAACTTGCATGAGCTTTTCAACATCCACCTCTTTCCTCCCAAGGATCAAATTATGGAGAAGACAACAAACATTGAACACATTAAGGATAATCATTATATGCAATTTCATTTTCTTCAAAAGCTCTTTGAAGGTTTATTCCTTTATTCCAAAAACACTTTCCATAACTAACCTCTTTCACTTATGTTTTTAGTTATACATAAATTTCATAATTGAGTGATGTTCGTTGTCTTTTTTGTGCAATGTCATGAACCGAGGTAGAAATGGATAGCCCTTATCTTCGAGCAAATAAGAAGGTAATCCATCTAATGAACCAACAACCATATAAATCATCCCCCTTGCATTACATGTTTGTACAGCCAAAAAATTTTCACAACAGAAGAATTATTCACATCCCCGAACAGTCCCACATACACATTAGTGAATATCTTGTGGCTGTCAACCATTGCCTATGCAACATTTCAAGGAGCTCCTAATTTTTTTTTGATTTGTTTGATTTTTTTTCGAGTAGATAAAAAAAAATTGGTCGTTGACTATGGCAATCGAAAATGGGCAACTGAAAATTTTTGGTCGCCATTGTGGCAACCAAAAGTTGTCAGGATCATTTTTTTTTAATTGTTAATCATGTGGTGACTAAATCCACTTTTGGTCACCATGCATAAGGGCAATTCGAATGTAATGAAAATTTTCCTTGCATCAATCTTGATGGATAGACTCTATTGTGAGGCTTTACACAAAATGGTCGTGTCATGTTTGTTTTGACAACCCTGGTTGATTAAAGTTTGACTCAATGGCCAAGCTCTTCATCGATCATTAACAAGGTATAAAACATCTTGTAACCATGTAATGTGACTAACATCCACAATTTTTATTTTTTGCAAATTTACACCCAACTCTTTAATTAACAAGCTTGAAGTAATAGTGTATTTTGCTATTTCATGTAAGATTTTGATTAATAGTGCAAAACTACCCAATAGTAGTGACCAATTAAGGAGGTCCATTTTTCTCAAATGCTCACAAATAAGCTTACAACATTTTAAAAATAAAACTTCAAAAGCTTCATATAAAAGATTAAAAATTATTTTCAACAATAATAGAATACATAAGGAGCATGACAAAGTTTCACATCTATAGTTTTAATTAATTGGTTTAGTTTACACAACTTTCACATGAAGAACAAAACCTAAATGAAAACAAGAAAAAAAGAAAGAGGATACACACCTCAAAAATGTGAAAAGTCAATTTTATTTTGAAAATATTGGAAATGCCAAAGAGTCTAGATGCTCGGACTTCACAACATCACACCATATTAGCATTGTTATTTTTTTTACTACAGGGACATGGGGAAAACATTTTTTCTTTGAACTTCACATCATTGTGTAAAATAATATTGCCATTAACTACACTAAAACACAAGTTCATACTTTCACAAGAAGAATAAAACCAAAATGAAACATAAAGAGAGGGGATACATACATCTTGTGTGCAAGTCTAAATATGTTGGTATTTTTGCAATGATGATGCTTTGGTGATGACTATTGTTGAAATGTTAATGTGGATATTTAAAAACTATGTTAAAAAAAGTGGTGTATGTTTCATGATGGCAACATCAACATATCTAAATTACTAAACCTTAAATTTAATGTTAAAATAATTTAAAGGTAAGGTGTTAACATTAAGTGTGGCCCTACTTTCATTTTAATAAAAGTCTATTTGTTCTACAATCACACCAATAGGAACCACAACCAGTGTAACCAATGCTTAGTTTTTCACGTTTAGAAGTGGTAATTTAATTTGGTGTTCAAAGTATAAGATTTTTTTATATAGTAATGTTCATAATATATCATCGGAACATGTGAATTAACTTGAAAAATATTTGATGAATAATAAGCTTTCAAAAACATTCATTAAGCATTGTAACACGTGATTTGTAGCATTAAAAGGATTTATAAATAGAATTCAAAACTTTTGAAAATTTCATATATTTTGAATTTTTTAACATAAACCTTGACATAATGACATAAAAAAATTTGAAGAAAAAATTGAAAATTTTAAAAAATTTCCAAATTAATTTTTTTTCCGAAAGCTGTCCCAAAAGCAAGTGAGTGTGGTTCATGCTATCCCATTTGCACCCTATAAAAAAAACTATTAACATTTTAAAACTACAAAATTTCTTGGAACATAATCATTTTGAAATAAACCTACAACCAAAGTTTGACATTCAATGTAAATATTTTTGAATTATAGTTCAAATAAAAACCTTAAAATCTATGTTCAAATAAAAAAATTTAAATGATTGTAAACTTGGGGAGGTCACTTTCATTTAATTACAAATGAAGTGCAAAAAAAAGGGTACACTTTATTGAATAATTAATTAATTAATTAAAATATAAATAAAGTGTCGATAATTTATTGTGAAAATATTTTGAAAATATACTTATAATATATTTAGAATATGTTAAAGATATGCCATAACATATGTTAAGATATTTCATAACATATTAAAAAATTATATGACCTCCCCAAGTTTAAAATATGATTTAAAGTGAAAAAATTACCTTGTTTTAATTAGAATGTTTAGTTTTTCTGGATGGATATTAGAATCTTCACAAGCCTTGTTCCATTCTTGTTTGTTTTTTTAAAGCTTTTTAGGCCAAGTTATACAATTCTTCAAATCTAATTGAATAGATTTAATGGATTGCAAACTGAATAGAAACATACATGAAATTTTGACACATTTTTTCATTTGTTGTTGCATATTGAAAAGTTTTTAAAAAAACGTAGCCAAAACAAGGACCTTGAAAGTTTTCCATTAAACCCAAACATTCACCACTCAGAATAGACTTTAAAGTAGGTGTAATAACATTCAAATTTGACCCATCATCTTTTACAATAAACAAAAATTTCTTCCTCAACCCATATTTATCTAACAATTTTATCAAATTTATTGTTAAAACTTGATTAATAATTTATGTTGCTTTAAAAAAGCCAATAGTGAAGTGCTTTGGTTGCCAATTAACCTCTAAAATGTTTATCACAAGAGGATAAATGTCATATGCACCTTGAAACATCCATACATCAAAATTTGTCGCAATATTACATTTTTCTAATTTTGGCAAAACATATTTTGGTGTTTCTCCACCAAGATAAGCAACACATCTTGAGAAAGTTATTTTCTTGAAAGAGAGACCACTTGGAACATAAATGCAAGGTCAAACATTTCATCCAAATACTTTCCACAATCTACATTGGTGAGTGATTTTTGATAATCAAAAGGCCTAAGTTTTGTAAATTTTTTTGTTATTCACCATATTTTTGAAAGGCTATTTTTCAATAAATTTTTTTGAAATTTTTTTGCCAAATAAATTAGGCCTTTTTTTTGCTAGTAGCTTTTGAACAATTTTTTTTAATGGACGGTTTACTCCTTCAATGTTTTTGCAATATTGGCATGGTATGTAGTCACATGTTTGTTGAAAATTGTTATAATACCATTTGTTTTGTAATATGAAATTAATTTTTTTCTTGCTTGAGTTTTGGGATTAGATGCATTGATAGGAGTGTTGCAACAAATACAACACATCATTTGAAGATTGTTATGATCAACTTTTTTGTTATCATTAACATGGGGAAAAACCGAACAATGTGCATTTTTCCCATGAGGTTTCATTTATTTTTTGAGCATGCAATTTTTGAAGGTTCATTTTCAAAAACGTTGTTGGGTGCCAACAAGATAACATAAGCCACATCTACCTATTTTTTGACTGCTTTTGTGACTGCTTTTGGGGAAAATTCTTAAACTATTCTTGGAATATTTTTGAAAAAGTCTTTTAAGTTTTTAATTATTTTTTTCATACTATTTTATTAAGGTTCATGTTAAAAATTCAGTAAAAGTTTTTCATTTTCAAAAAGATTGAAATCCATTTGTAAGTTTTTTTACTATTTAAAAACAAATGTTAAAATGTTTAATGAATGCTTTTGTTAATTTTTTCTTCATTGGATTAATTTCAAATTAATTCACATGTTCCCATGATATATTAAAAGTACAACTATATAAACAAATTTTATAGTCTCAACATCAAATTAAATTACAATTCCAAAACATGAAAAAACCAATTACGCATTACACTCACTATGGTATGTGTTATTGTGATTGCACCTTGTTTTTTGATTCCAAACTAGGATAATTTCAAGTTTTTTTCCATAGGAACATCATTGAGAAAAAATTCACATGTTTCATTTTTAGTGGAAATGATGTTTTCATTTTCATTTGATTGCTCCATTTTTCAACAAGTTTTCAAGAGTGTTATTGAACAAAAATGTAAAAACTGAAACAAGAGATTGTTCTACCAAAGTGTGGTTTTAATTTTTACTTTCAAATTGATTTAATTATCTAAAGCTTACAATATAGCTCAAAACGTTTCCCAACATTTACAAGGTCAAAATAATTCATTTATCCCTTCTTTCTTCATGTAAAAAATGAGTATGCAAAATGAAATGTAATGTAAGGCAAAAAAAAATGTATGAATCTTACAAACAACAAACATATTTATTCATGTTAAAATGCTACCAAGTTTAATAACAAACAAAGATTGAATTTGAAACATAAAAAATGTTTCACCAAAATAAATGAAGAGATAAACATTAACATCCAAACATAAAAACAAAAACATACAACAAGCATAATTTGAAAGCCATACCAAAAAAAAACCTCAATGGTGGATTTAAGGTTTTCACTCCCAAATTTACACATGGTAGGTGGGGGGGAATACTAAATTGATCATAAACAACAGTAAAAATAGTTGAACAACAACACAAGAGGAATCAAATAACACACATGAAAACTTGGCTCATGTGTGTTATTTAAAAACTATATTAAAAAACCACATGTTTAAAGTAGGTTTGTTTTTATTCATCAAAATCAAGTAGATGTAACAACTTGCAAAGTAGATTAAAATTCAAGTACAATACATTAAATATTGAATTTATTTTATTTTTAAGTCAATGACATGTTAAATATACTAGTGAACTTTGAAAATTTTCATAGTATAATCAAAAAAATAAAAATAAACATTTATATAATGTTTAATGTAGAAGTAAAAATGAACATAATATTAACATGTTAGTTTCATTTTTTTTTGTCACTTACTTTTGTTGTACTAAAGTTTTCAAATCTTGTATTCAATTCATAAAAAATCAATGGAAACATGGAGGTTTCCATATTGAGAGTTAAAAAATTTTGAATTTATTTTCTTATGTTTATGTTGAAAAATTACCATATTTAATATTTGGATTTGGGCAAACGTACTTTTTGGTCCACTTTACCATGTTTGGACCTGATAGTAAAATTAACTTCACATTTGGTGGTAAGGCCTTTTGTGTTAATGTTTGTAGCACTAAACTAAATGTTGTTAAAATGACATGTAACATAAAAAAACCTAAAATTACCATGACACCGACCTTTGGATTCACACATGATGGTGAACACCACCTATGTTTAAAAAATTATTGTACTTATATCCATGATGATCCACACATAAAATCATTATCTATTATGGAGATATTTTGTCCCCATTTTTTAACATCATTGTAACATCATGTGACATGTGTCATCTCTTCTTGCACCATTGTTCCACCACCATCATTTTTCTTCAACACAATTCATCATTCCATCATTCCGTTTCTTTGTGTTACCCAAGTCTACACATTGTTCTCTCTCTTCGTTATTTTCCCCTCTACTCATTATTTTTTTAATTTTATATTCCTTTTCACTACCACTTCTTTTTCCTTTTTTCTTTATTCATTTTCATCACCTTCATCTATTCATTTCAATGTGTTACAAACATCACCATCACCCATCGCTTGCATCATTGTTTATGCCAACATAATCGCTTACAACATCGATTGTATCATCGTTTGCACCAACATAGTCGCTTATAACATCGTTTGCATCATCATTAATTATTAGTTAATTTTTAGTTCACTGTTAGTTAGAAAGTTTTTCAAGAAATTTCTTTGGTTGGTGCACACATGGAAGCCTCTATGGAAGTTTTTTTGAGTTAGGTGCCTAATGGGATATAAATGGGGGTTGGACCTCCCATTATTTTTAATTTGTTCTACAGTAGTTTTGGGTATGTTTTTTTGTCATAACCTTTGTTTCATATGTTATCAGAATAAAGTTATGTTTGAATCATCTTCTAGCATATACCGTGTTTTTGTTTTACGTCTCTATGTTTTTAATCTTGGATTAAATTTAGGCTTGCATTTCTTATAATTTGTTTTTTTTGTTGTGTCTTTGGTTTAGTTCCTATTCTTGTAATTTTTTGCGCTTGTGACACAATGTTAATTTTGTTCATCATCGTTAACATCTTTTACATTTTTGATTGGAGATGACACAAAAAACTGGAGGTGCAAACATTGTGATGGAAATGGTGAGCTACAAAATGAATGAAATGAGAGATGATGCTAGCCATGGAATTCTTTCAATGATTATTTGAGAACATTTAAAACTAATAGGGAAGTTTGAAAAAACAACAAGACATTTTTTTTTCATATGGAACAAACATAGTTTTACACAACATTGAGTTAAAACACCCTTTTTGGGAAAGCTACAAAATATGGTAGTGTTATTTTGAAATCTAAGAATTTTGTGGATTTAATGATTTTTTAGCATTGGCCTACTATTAGCCTACCACCAACACAACAATATTTGCCACATAAAATGCCATGTAAATTTTAGTGTTAGTTAACATTGCTAACGTGATTCAACATTTTAAAAAAAAGTTATATTTCTTAACATTAGTGTAAAATTCAAAAGGTGTTTACCACCATGTGTGATTGTTATTTAAGAAGAATTAAACAACAATAAAAAAAACCAAATAATAACAAAAAAAAAGGTCAAGCAAAAACAATAAAAACCGAACATCACAACAAAAAGAATTAAACAATTGTAAAAAAAAGCCAAATAACAAGAAGTGGAATAAAACATCACATCAAGAAAAGTTGAATATCACAACAAGAGAAAAAATGAAGAACAATAAAAAAAAAAAAAAAAAAAAAAAAAAAAAAAAAAAAAAAAAACAAAAAAAAAAAAAAAAAAAAAAAAAAAAAAAAAAAAAAAAAAAAAAAAAAAAAAAAAAGAAGAAAAAAAAC
>Ga0116227_10012676_pt1 | contig 13614 bp, 11 predicted proteins | sample S1TSphgellanicum_FD_89693 | JGI IMG/M metagenome (GOLD analysis project Ga0116227, IMG submission 89693) | Host-associated microbial communities from peat moss isolated from Minnesota, USA - S1T2_Fb - Sphagnum magellanicum MG | ecosystem: Host-associated > Plants > Peat moss > Unclassified...
AAGATACCAAGAACACAATTTGAAATGCCCTAGTTTGGTGGATTTCATAGTTACAAAACAAAACAAAACAAACTACCTTGCTTCATATATTGATATGAGAAAAGATACAAATTGGATGATGTTACATATGTACAACCACCATTCTCTTAACAAATTGTTCATGCAATTTTAAAGTTTAATCTTATAACTTTTAGTTTAAAAATTTTCATTTCCCATGTAAATCAAGTTAATTTTTCCATAACTTTATGGTACATAATCAAATAAATGATTTTTCCATGTTGGATGTGGCACTTCCAAAATTGGCGAATTATTTGCCAAAATCTATTTTCATTTCATAAACCTTTCATGAAGACAAACCTTTCAAACTAAAGCCAAATTAAATTCATATAAGTTTTAACCATTTATGAACTTTACATCTATTCCCTATATTCAATACTTTGAACACATTGAGATTGAAAAATAGGATGAATGTTGATTATTACATATTTATTACTATTAATAAAATGTTGTTTTTCTTGCCTCCATGAATGTGAAATCCAACATGTTTCACCATGGCCGTGCCATGAAGTTATTTTGATTGGGTAGGCTCATTAATATTTCCAAAAAGCTTAGCCACCTTGTCAACAGAACATTCATGAATGCATGGTTCTCCCTGTGTTTCAAATCAATTTTGGAGGGATTTGACCAAGAATTTGATCTTTTTTTCTTCCATTCTTGATACAATTGTCTTCATTGTTTGGCCTTGGTGTTTTGTTTTTTTAAAAAAAATTACTCATTCAAATCAAGCATTCATTTTCAAAACAAAAAAAAGACTTATAGAGCCAAGCAACCCTAATCGGTATCATGCTACACACAGAACACATGAATACACAAAGAATGATAAGTTTGTTGTACAAACATTTTTTATTGTTCTTATGTTATTGAAAGTTCCCAAAAAAATGAAACTATCGGCAAAAGGACTTGGAAATTCACCCCCAAATAAAGGATTGTAATTTGATATCCTTTAAATAAAATTTAAAAATATAGGGGCTCAAAGGTGACCACTCAAACTTAATAGGAAAAGACAAATATATCATTTACCTTACATATGATGAAATTACAATTTTATCTAGTCATGAAAACAAAAAAATGTTAACTATGGTTACTTGTGTGACAACTAACATGTGTGAATAAATCAAACACCAAATTTATTAAAATAATCTCAAATTCATCCTCCTAGATGTTGTTTAAATCCCAATACCAACCTACTAACTAATACCATTTTCAACTTTGTCAAAATCATTTTTGTCTTCATTGATATCTTATATTTTGAAAATGTTGTGCATAAGGGGCCAAGTGTGTGCAAGTTATCCCATTGTTCATCACATTGCAATTCATGATTTGGGTCAAATGTCCACCTTGTCAAAATCATGTGTCCTTGGTTAATAGTTTTTATAATAACACATACACAAATTATAAACCTAAAACAATATTTTTGTCATCGGATGCATCATGAACACACACTTTATACCTTCAAAACATTATCAACATGTGAAGTGATAAACATGTGCCACCCTTTTGACCATTTTTTGCAATTGTGAATATCATTAAGTGTGTCCATACAACATGCATTATAAACTCAAAAGGAATCATTGAAAAGGTTATATCAACCATACCTTGTAGTTCAAAATTTCTCAATTAGAGCTTGTGAGGGAATCATGAGCTTGTAAAGTTGTAGAACTCATAATTTGGGAATTTCAAATTCTTCAAAATATTTACCCATTTCACTATATATTCCATCACTAATCACGAAATCTATTATACAAATAGATTGTGAAATAGGTTAGCTATGTAAAACATTTCTTTTGCCCTCTGTGGGTGGTGAAGTGCCAAAGCACACCAATAACTGAAGTAGGTACCTACTAGATACCCTTTACGTGGCTCTGAGTTGTGGGAGAAAAGAAAAGAGCTAACCTACTTTGGGCTTAATATTGGTCCCACCCAAATAGAGGATGACCATGCATTTTGGATAGCTTCTAATTATAATGTGATTTTCATCTAAAGAGTTCAAAACCTAAATGAAAGTCTACATTTGTCTAATCACATCCTAATTGTGAAATTAGTTCAAACTTTCTTTTGAACCCAATTGCAAAGAAGAGAGACACAAGTCATCTCATAAAATTGGAATGATTTTATTGAACTTAAAAACCAATCAGTTTTTTTCCTTTGTATTTTCAAGTCACTCCGCAGCCTGAATCTTACCTATTTTACTTTTCCTGACTTACCTCTCACTTACCTCATAAAACTTGGACCTTACTAGCCTTGTTCTGTATAATGAACGTATGTGAACACGGCCATGGGCTTTACTGGAATAAGGGTCAGCACAAGGTGGAGCTTAGGGCTTTATCAAATATATAAAATTATGTTGATTTTTTATTTTCTGTTGCTTTTTGGTGTATAGCCAACAAGTATCATGAGAAAAAAAAAAACAAAAACAAAAATTACAGAGTGTTTTGAAAAGCAAAACACCCACTGCAGTATAGAGATGTGCGCTGGTTATTAAGTAATTTTTTTCTCACAATATCCACTAGTTATCATGGGGAAAAACGAAAAAAATAATTCACAAGTGTTTTTTAAAAAAATGGTCCAATGCTGGATGCAATGGGCATTCCATTATTTGAAATGCCCTCACGGAAAGTGGGGAAAAAAAAGAATTATGTCAGGCGCTCTCCAATTACACTAAAAAAAATGAGGGTAAGTATTTACAAACTCTGATCCCAAGGCTGATATTAGCCTAAGGGATGTATGAACTGAGATAATGCCAATTACCTTGTACCAGAGAAAAAGCCTGCATTTAAAAAAAAAATACAGGGATGAGAACACTTCCACAAGAAGTACAAGGCGAATAAAAGCACAAGTAGGTATAGGTACACATGTCACTAAAGAACATAAACAACGCCCTTTTTATTTCTATGTGTATTTTGAGGGATCTCCCCCAGGAGAAGAACCTTAGGGTGTAATTTTGGGGAGCTCCCCAAATTTTATTTGTTCCCATGTTCCCATGGAAATATTTCTTTTTTACAAGAAAATTAAAAGAGAGTTGTTCATGTAAAGGGAGGTTCCAGTACTTGTGCATTCTCCCGAGGTTTGGGAACAAGCATTGGGTGCCCCTCACTCAGGAAAATGCACTCGTTTATACAGGAACCTCCCCTACACCATAACAATCAGGACATCACTAATACACTAATAAACTAAAAATCCGTAAACTAAAAAAACCTTAGTCTACCACAAATCGATTAGTGACAGAAGTTTATACATACTTATATAAGCAATGTATGGAACTTGAGAAAAAATAATAATTTCTAATCTCAGCACCAATCGTCTGTGGATACCTGCCTACCAACCAAATATGGAAAATAAAATTCGTTATCTACCTCTCATTCTAATCTTATCTCCACATTTCTGTTTCTGGCCCCAAGGTGAAGACTTGATTGAGGTTTTGCTTTCTGTTTTCTGTACTGCTGGGGAAGAAAAAGAAAAATTCTCTCTCTCCCCCCCCCCAACCGACCTACCTTTTTGCCCTTTTTGGGGGGGGTCCTTTGTAAGTAGATTTCCCTTCATTGGGACGAGTTTTCGAACATTTGCTTGTCTGGTGTCTGGCTTCTTGTCGGCGGAGGGAAGAGAGATTTGCGTGGGGGAGGGGGGTTCAAGAAAAGCTGGGCAGTTTAGTTTGGAGAGATCGGGGTTACAGAACGATTTTTGAAGGGAATTTTGGGTTGAAAGAAGTTGTCCAGGAGTTTAGCTTTCGTGGCGAGGGAAGGGAAGGGTTTCAGAACACAAACGAAAGGACTAGAGGGAACAGGGTTGAAGTGACCAGAGATGAAGATTCAGTGTGATGTATGTGAGAGGAGTAAGGCGACGGTCATTTGTTGTGCCGACGAAGCAGCTCTGTGCACCGAGTGTGACAAGAGAGTGCACACCGCCAACAAACTTGCAAACAAGCACCAGCGTATTCCATTTCTGGCACCTACCGATGCTCCTAGGTGTGATATTTGCCAGGTTTGCTCCCTCCCACGTACTTACTTTTTATGCTTTCTTGTTCTATGGCCTAAGATAGATGGAGTAGGCGCTGAATTACGCTTGTTTTGGCAACACGGGATCGATCGATTCTTTCGGTTTCGTTACAAGCATCTGCAGACGCTTGCGGAGAGAAAGGGATGCAAGAAGCCAACCAACATGATTCGTTTTGGGCTATACCTTGTTGACGACCTTGGAGCTTTCTGTTATCGAGAGTCTTAAATTAGAGCATCTCCACCGGCACTCACATAAAATCTTGGATGAGGTACAGCAGTCAAATCCGGTGGATTCACTGGAAGGCTGCTGTGACTCTGGAAAAATGCACAGCTTTTCAGAGCCCTAGAAGAGCCCTGGAACAGTCTGATAAATACAGTCATCGTATTTATTGATTGCACCATGTTTTTGATTGGCTAGATAGTTTGATTTATTGGTTGCTATTAGTACTCTCCCACCTATTTGCAGTCCCAGTTTCAGTTTTAATATGGCGGTGGAAAAAAGTAAGTAACTCAAACTTGGATGCGAGAAATATTTTTCAGGGTCAACAAACTGAGCACTGCTCGAGATGCTCTTGGACTGCCTTCCAGGCCTGGTTTTAGTGCACTCATGAGAATGAGAGATTGGCATAATGTTCATTGTTGCACTGAGCCTAAGAAGCACTTGAGGTTTGTTTTTGGAATGAGGAGACTTTGAGGTTTTCATGCAGTGATGACTGTTACACTTTTCTTTTCCTGTTAAAGTTGGATGGTGACTGAAATGAGGGAATGGATTTTTTGGTTCAGGAAAAGTCTGGCTTCTTTTTCTGTGTGGATGACAGAGCACTCCTTTGCCGTCACTGTGATTTGTCAATCCATTCAGCCAATTCTCTCTCTTCAAGCCATAAGCGGTTTTTGATACCAGGAATACAAGTTGCCCTGATGGCAGTGACTGTGCAGGAGGTGACTGAAGCTGCTCCCCAAGAAACTCCTCAATATGGTTTGCCTTCCTCCAAAATGAGAAATCCCAGTAAAATAGATCCAGTCATGAGTGTGAAGTTGTCTGACAATGCTCAACCACCTCTTTCTTCACTGCCATATCACTCTGTGCCTGAGTCAAAAAATCAAGGAAGCTTTGTGCCAAAGATGGGAGAAATGATGGGGGCTTCAATAAGTACAGAGGCTCAGAGAAGCCCTGAATCCCTAAGTAAAAGCAGCATAACAGAATTTCTGACAGATGCTGCATCTGGGTGGAGAGTGGATGAGTTGTTGAACTTGGCAGATTTGTCTGAGGGCTACACTGCAGCAAACCTTCAATCATCCAAGGTATTTTGTCCTGACTTTTGGTGGTGTTGTTTTGCTTCAATTGTGTGTAAATCAAATCAATACCAGTGGCTTTTAGGGTGGATGATGCTAAAGCACAATCTTGCTTTTTGTATGGAGAACCCTTGCATCTGAGCCCAGATGCTGTGGAACTCATGGAGAGCCATTTGTGGAGAATGTATGACAGGACAATGTAGAGAACACCCAAAGTTCTAAAGAAATGTCCCTCCTGATTTTTGCAGACCAACCTAGCAAGTTTTGGAGACTTTGATTGGACAGCTGATCTCAGTCTGTTTGAAGAAGAGTCCTTTCATGAGGTTCCTCAGTTGCCATCTCCTCCAGCTACTTCTGGGTTGTACCGATCCACAAGGATGGCAGGCTCCATCAAGAACAGCAAGCAAGATGTGGCTCTTGTGCCAGATCTTGGGGATGCATTTGTTGTACCTGATCTTCATCTTGATGCATCTCCTCCTCCTTCACCTCCTCTTTTGAAGCAGAGAAGAAGCTGTTATGACATTTAAGAAAGCAGATTGGTAGGTGTATTACTAGTCCTATACACAGTCCTTTTGTTCCATAGCTCCCATTCCTTCTGTTCTAGCCCTGCATTTTGCCATTGAAGTGCCATTGATAACTCCAGTTCCATGACGAAGAGCATGTGGGAGTTGCCTGCGATGGTCTTTATTCTCTCTTCAGCACCAGCAGATGCACAGGGGATGCATATAAAATGTAATGGAATTCTGGCCAAAGTTGTGCAAATCAGCTCTCAAAGATAGTCCATTGTATCCTCATTTGGAGAACATTAAAGGCTGTGGGTGACACTTACTGGATGAAGCAGGCTTCTGAAAATTGGAGACTCTTCTTGTTTCAAGTACTAGTATGGTTGGAATCATGGAAGTCAGGAGATAGCCTGGACTAACTCACAACTTTTGGAAATGTGTTTTGGCAAGTTGATTATACAACCCTTGTCTACTGTATTGTCAGGAGATTTGGAGCTTCTCTTTGTGGTCACTCCTAATTACTGTAGGTTGCTGTGAGGTAGGGCAGCTGGATTTAGAACAGGAAGTTCTAAAAATGTTGATAGGTTTCTGAGCCAATTGTGTAAGAGTGCTAGTAATTGACATTATTGTCCACCTTTCGAGCTTCATGCTTCAACTCTGCTGTCAGCGATGCATGGATAAGTTGGACTAAATGTGATGTCTGTTACATTGTACAGTAAGCATCTCATCAGAGTCAATGTCACCGCAGGAATGTTGATGTATCTGGTTCTCTTGCTAGTTGTGTATGTCCATGTTATTTACCTGAACCAGTAGAATCTTTCACTTGTAGACCAAGTCAGGAAATCAAGGTCGGCAGAATTCAAAGGTATTGGTGATCAGCAATTGCTATTGAATGGGTCTGGTTAACTTGCAACCTATTTGCTATAATAAGGACATGCACCAAAATGTGGCAGATGTTATTGGTACAATGTTGTTTTGATTTCATTAACAGTAAAGCCTTGGTATTGAGCCAGGTACTCCCTGGCTTACACTACAATAAACTCATATTCCAAGAACGAGTACCTATCTAGCAATACGACGAGAAACTTGTGATTTGTTCATCAGATACACCATAGCCATATGGTCTACATAAAACACAAACTTTTTACTTAAGTAGTCTCTAAACTTGTGAGTGTGAATACCATGGCTAAGGCTTCACATTTTGCACAATTATAAATTCAATTTACATTGTTCAATAGTCTAGAGGCATATTCTATAGGTTGATCATGTTTTTTTGTTAGGTTTTGTGCTAACATGGCACCTACAATTAGTAATGATGCATCTATATGAACATGAAATCATACATAATATAAGAATAAGTGCTTTTATACACTTTTGTTTTATCAACTCCCAAGTTCCTTGACATTTTGGGGTTCACATAAATTGTTTTATCTTCCTCATGAGTTTGGTAATTGGAGCCATGATAAATGCAAAGTTCTTGATAAAACATTTATAAAACCGAGCCATTCAGTTAAATACCTGGATTTGTTGTGGGTTACTAGGAACAAACATTTGAACTATGGCTTGGATCTTCTTAGGATTTAATGATTTACCCCTTTGGGAACTATAAGTCCAAGTATTGTCCCTAAAAATATCATAAATGCACACTTATTTGGATTTAAACTAATTCCAAATTTGCTACACTTCAAAAAACACAATCTGTGTTTAGCTAGATGAGTGTCCATGTCACTATACACAACAAAGTCATCTAGAAATATCTTCATGATTTTTTAAAAATATTTTCTGAAAGTTCTACCCATTACCCTTTGGTAAATGGGTGGTCCATTTTTAACCCCAAATGGCATTACAACCTAGGGAGCTAGGTAAAGGCTCCCCAATCTATTACAAAGGTTGTCTTGTATCTATCATTTGGTGTTATGGATATATGGTGGTATCCAGAGTATCTATCTAAGAAAGAATATTCATCATGTCCTACAATTGTGTTTAATACCTCATTTGTAAAGGGCAATCAATATGGATATTTATTGGTGGTTACATTTAGATTTCCAAAGTCTACACAAATAATGAACTTTCCATTCTTCTTTGGCACTACAACAATTGGTGACAACCAAGTGGCTTCCTCTATGGGTTATATAAATCATGTTGTTAATAGTTTATTTATGTATTGTTTAACAATTACAACATAGTTTAGATTCATTCTATACTTAACTTGATGTGCAAGTGGAATAGATGTGTCCAACTCAATACGATGTTATGCCTTTTAAGTTCTTATATGTCCAAGCAAAGACATTTTTGTACTCCATCATCAGTTCCTTCAACAAACTCATGTTCTCTTAGGCCACATGTGCATTGACCTTATCATCTATGGATTGTCCTCCATACCCAAATTAATCTTCATGAATTGTTATTTTTCCATTAAAGTCCACCCTATAATATGTAGTTCTTGTACTTTGATTGTCATTGGTGTTTCATCTATTTGTACGCATGACTTGGTCTATGATGGTAGTAAGTTTCAAGATACACCTTGTTGTCAAAAGCTACTTTAGGTTCTTTGTTGACCACTACCATAAGAACAATTTTGTGGTTGGCTACAATGTTTAATAAGGAATCAAAATCAGATTTTTTTGTTCCTCTTTCATTTTGAACTATATTGACTACAAGTGAGGTTACTAGGCCTTTAGGGGCAAACAAATGGTATCGATAGAAAATATTTCAAATACACCAACAAACATTATATCCTCTTCCTCATTTGTGATGCCATTCCAGAAGTCAAAGCACAATAGGATTTATGGTCTTTTCACATTACTAACCAAATGTTTAATCACTGTTATGGTTTGACATTACCATTCCCCAATATTGTAATCATGTTATTTCCTTAATCATGTGCTACTTTGGCATCCTTGAGCCCCATGGTCTTTTCAACAAGATGGACTAGCTCAAATTCGCAACATTGTTTTGTAAGATTGTAAATGCAACTATGTTATTCCATGTGCATACATCTTCAAATCTCTAATCAATCTTCCTAGTTTTGTTATAATGTGATTTTCCATTCACAAATTATAAGGTACAAGTTTAAATGACCTTAATTTAGTTCTCAATTGTTTAGTAACGATGTTCACTCCTCACCCACCATCTAAGAATACATCTTCAATAGTTTTCTTCCCAATTTGCACTTGATAACAACCATATGGTTATTTATAACAATTGTTGTTGGGCCCATATTGGGTATTACAAGGCTAATTATTTTGTTTAGAATTGTTTTAGTGGAAATCTATGGTTTATTTGATTTTAGTTTTTACCACAAGTACTTCTTCAATTTAGGTGCAATCTTGAACAATTGCCCAAGATTTAGTGTATAGGTTTTCAACATTTGTTTATTAATATCTCGAAAGATCTTTTCTGCATATACTTGCTTGGAAAAGTAGAAAGTACTTCTTGTGATTTGTATGGTTTTATAGGATTTGTTGAATTTGGCATCCTTGCCCAACAAGTAGTCCATTTTCCTACTACAATAGAAGGCATTTCCAATAGCAAGGTGGCTACATGCATCTATTGTATGGTTTCTACCATGGATTTTTTCAACTTTTCTTCTGTTTCCTAATGTGATGTGGTTTTGTTCTTCATTAGATTTAGTCCTTAAACACCTATCCTTTAGTGGCCTTACTATAAGTAGTTGCCACATGGACATCTACCATGTTAACTAAAGCAATAGCATTTTTCACTTCAATTATAAGTTTGTTCTCCGCAATTTTTCTTCCTTTGTCCTTGAACATAGTCTACATTTTGCGAAACTTAAAACAATTGGTTCATTTGTGGCCTACTATGCCACGTGGCAAGGATAGTTTAGTGGTTTTGAAGGTTTAGCAACTTGTGCATTCATTTTAGCAACAACTATAATGAGTTCTTCCTTTCTATTCATGTATGTCTTCATGTTATGGTTTGTATGATGGCAATTTGTATAGTACATGCTAAGTTTTGTGACTATTTGGTGTTGAAAATTCAAGCTCAACTAGTTAGGTTTCATTTGTTACTGGAATAGAAAAGTAATTAATTTACTTTCACAAGGTTGAATTATTTTCTTTACTTATATTAGTTTGGTTATTTGTGGTTTGGTCTTTTAGTTAAATACCTCGGTGTTGATGGTTTGGCTCTCTTTTCTTCATTGCACAAGTTTGTGTATTTCATGTGACAAGCACCTTAAGGAATTCTTGATGTTATGTTTCATGTTGTGAACATCATGTTTTAGGTTCTTTTCAATAAAGATTTATGTTTGCACTTGAGTAGATCTCCTATTTGTTAACATGGTATCATAACTTAGGTTGTTGAATGAGAAAGTTGAAAAAGATCTAGAGCTAGAAAGTTTCTAGAACTACTAAAGTTTGAGAGTCTCTAATAATATCATAGGAGTTTGTCAAGTGCAAAAGAGAAACGTAGAAAGGGAAAAATGTGAAGAGAAAGAAAAGAAAAGAAAAGAGGTGAGAGGAGATCAACATATCAAAGGTTGTGGAAATCAAATATTTAAATTTAAATCTAAATCTATTGTGAAAAGATCTTGGAATAAAACTTAGAGAGATTATAGAAAATTATAAGACGCTTCTATTCTCAAATTTTCAAAAAAAAACAATATGTTTTGTGAGAATTATGAGCCTTTGAAGACTCTGTGCCAGATTTGGTTTTTTGGTCATATTTCCTTTGTTTGAACATTTTTGGATATGCAGCTTTGGGATCTTATAAATCATAAAAGAATATATATGTGAGAGAAATTTCATGGCATTTGAATCTGTATTGAGAGAAATTCAAGCATCTAAAGTTTCAGTCTCAATTTTGAAATCAATTTTTTTTAAAGTGATAACTTTTTGTGGCCATCATCAATAGAGCTGAAATTTTGAGTAGATATAAAAGACATATATCTAATGTGTTTCTCAAGATTTCAAGGAGTTTGGAGTTGTTGAGAGTGAGTTGTAAGTCATTTTGTGTTCAGGTCCCAGTTTGAGGTGATTTCAAGGAAATAGCAAAATCTCTCATTTTATGAAGTTAAATGAGTTGAAATTTTGAAAGATGGTAGTAGACATAGTTGTTCATGTTTCACTAAAATTTCAGATCGATCCAAGGTCATATGTGAACGGTGTAACTTTGCAAAGTTGTTGTGATAGAAGTTTGTTTTGAAAAGACATCAAAACAAATTTTTGAAGTGGAGTAAATATGTCGCAACCCCACTTTGGGGCTAAGTGTGAGAATACAACTCACACTCCCAAAAGTGGGAAAATGGAGTCCTCCGGGACTCCCGAAAACTCAGAAGACGATTTGAGGGGTCAAATCTCTTTGTCTTGGTGCGTTCTTTATATCAATGGAAAGGTATTGAAGCGTAGATGCCCAAAATGGCCTCGCATGGGCCATTTGGACATCTGCAGCTCAAGTTATGGGCAAAAGAAGGGCAAGGAGTCAAATTGCCAGTTTGACTCCCGACCACTAAAAGTCGAGAATCGACCTCTTCCCGACGTTTCCTCAAGGAGTGCAACATGGCGTTGGAAAGCTCTCGATGAGAGCTACAACATTGGTTCAAACCTCATCCCGATCCGAGTTTGGGGCGAGAAGCTATGACCGTTCAAAGTCCCGAGACTCCAACCCGGGATAGTTTCGGGATTCCAACTTGGGAGTCCCGGGAAAAAGAGCCATTTGGATGTAGCCTTGGCGAAGAGCTGCATAGTATACTATATGGGGGAAGGTGGTGGCTTCCCTCGAGTTCGGGCCGTGGTGAGTTTTGTGTGTCAAAGTGCCCGTGACTTGTCCCAACACCTAAGGGTGTTTTCGAATGCTAACTAACCCTCTTATGGTTGGTTTTGGATGCAGATTCAAGCTTGATCTTCTAGTCCATCTTCCTAGTCTAATCCCTGGACTTCTAGCACGCCCTTCTACCCCCTTTTAGTGCTGGAAGTCAGGAGCGGCCCTCAAGTCCCAACTTTCCGCAACTCAACAAAGTTGGACCATCAAGTGGGTTCAACCCGGGACTTGGGAGTGTGTCAAAATACAACTTGGGAGAACTTGAAGGAAGGAGTTTGAATATTGGGAAGCGCAAATACATTATTAAGACCTTCATACAAAAGTGTGGTATGTAATCATGTACTTAATACCATACGAAATATTATTCAAGATATGTACATATACGTAAAACTCATGTATAGTATAGAATTTCGTATAATACTTAAGACATACATACATATGCAAGGTCCATCTTGTTCAACCCTGACCCTAACCCTAATCCTAGAAACCTAAGGAAATAAAACCTTAATCCTAATCCTAGAAACCCAAGGAAGGAATTAAAATCATTTGTGAAACCACAAGAAAACATTGAGTGTTACCTTGAGAGATGGTAGATGGTCTTTCTCAAATTGCAATTGAAAAACTAGACAAGAACAATTTCCAAGTGTGGAAATTAGGATTATGAATTTCTTGATGGGGAAAGGCTACTGGGAATTCATAATTGGTGATGAGAAAGAACCTCCTCTCCCAAAAAACCCCACACAACAATAAATTCTAGCCAATAAAACTTGACATGAAAAAGCAAAGAAAGTTTTATATTGGCTTTTTGTGAGTGTGTCTGATTCCATGATTGTGCATATTCAAGATGCAAAATCACCCAAGCAAACTTGGGATACATTGGTGAAAATTTATAACACCAATACATAAGCTCGCAAAATGCAGCTTAAGCAAGAGTTGCATAATCTACAAAAAAACAAGATGAACATCACTGACTATTCTACAAAGGTGAAAAACCTTGCAGATGCTCTTGCATCTATAGGAGCCCTTGTAGATGATGAAAATTTAATGGTTGTCACCTTGAACGGACTTGGAAAATACTATAGCCAGTTTCGTAATTTAATTACAATTCGAGAAACATTTCCCGATTTCCAAGACTTAATAACACTACTTATAAGTGAAGAGATGAGAATTGTTAGTACTTCATCCAATGGAGGATCACAAGAAAGTGCTTTCTATTCAAATATTAATAGAGGCAGAACTAGAGGTGGTAAAACTTCATTTCGAGGTCGACACGGAAGTTCGCATGGTGGACATCATCAACATGAAGGTCAAGCTCATGGAGGTGGACGAGGAAGCTTTGGAGGAAGAGGAAATTGAAGAAGTCATGGAGGTCGTGGTGGAAATCACCGAGGTCAATAACCAAATGGCGATTCAAATTGCTACTACTACGGGGAGCCTGGGCACATGGCAAAGAATTGTTATCAAAGGGAGCATGATGCACGAAATGGAAAGCTGCAACAAAAGAATTATGCGTCAATTAGTAATCAAGGTGATGAACAACTGTTGGTGATGCAGCACATGGCAAATTCAATGATAAGAGGTGTATTAGACAACAATGTCTGGTATGTGGATTCTGGAGCTTCAAACCACATGACTAGTCATGGAGAATGGTTTAGAAACACAAAGGATTTGAAGACACTAAGGTTTGTGGAAATTGGTGATGACACTACACATCCCATCACACAAATTGGCAAGGTGCCATTGTCCATGCAAGATGGGCAAACAAAGTACTTGAAAGATGTATTTCATGTTCTAACCATAATAAAAAATTTGATCTTCGTAGGCCAAATGGTGGAACAAAGTTTACAAGTGACATTCAACCCAAATGGATGTTTTGTGAAAGACATGAAGAACCAAGGCAAATTGATTGCAAAAGGGGAAAGGAATGGACGAATGTTCACCTTGGATGTGAACATGCCTAAGGTGAATTCCATGTTATTCACACA
>Ga0116227_10012677_pt1 | contig 13612 bp, 12 predicted proteins | sample S1TSphgellanicum_FD_89693 | JGI IMG/M metagenome (GOLD analysis project Ga0116227, IMG submission 89693) | Host-associated microbial communities from peat moss isolated from Minnesota, USA - S1T2_Fb - Sphagnum magellanicum MG | ecosystem: Host-associated > Plants > Peat moss > Unclassified...
CAAACCAATACCAAACACTAACTGACTTTGGTAACCCTGTGCCAGCGGCATCCCTTCCAAAAAAGCATGTAAACAAAGGCTGATCAATATCGCGAATGGGAAATGAAAATGATCGCCATGTGGTTTGTGGATATGCCCGTGCTCAATCCCATCCGAAAACTGCTCTAAAATGATCTGGAATAAAAAGCCGCCCAGTATAAACACGCCAACCATATTATCGCCGCCGTGGTAAGCATCGGGTATTAAATGGAGTACAGTAATAGCGAACAGGTAGGCACCGCTAAAAGAAAGTATGAGTTTCAGGTGCTTGCCATGATCGCCTTTGCGAAACAAAAAAATGCTCAGACCACCCGCGAAGGCGCAAAAGAATAAGAAAAGAATTTGCCAAACCTGCATGTTAAAACTGTGGTTGAAGTTTTTTGAACAACAAATATACTATGTACCCCACCAGTAAACCATACAGAGCTCCAAAAGTGACATCAAACGGATAATGCACCCCAACATATACCTGAGAAAAACTGATCACAAACGCCCATGGAATAGCCACCCACCAGATCTTTCTCCACCTGCTATAAAACACCAAACTCAAAAAACAAGCGATAGCGAAATGGTTACTGGCATGCGCCGAAGGGAAGCTATAACCCGAACCGCAAGGTACCCGTACAATAATAGTATTGGCAATAGCAGGTTCATGGCAGGGGCGAAGGCGCTGCACCATAGGTTTAATTAAACCGGCGCTGCCACGGTCGGCAAGTCCAAAGCTTAACAACAAGCCTAATATAATGTAAACGCCGATCTTTTTGTACCGGTAAATACTGAATACCAAAATAAACAAATACAAAGGTGCCCAAACCACCGGGTTGCGCACTATAGGGCAAAGCCAATCAAAAAAGGGATTCGTCAGATCATGGTTAATGAAATGAAACAAACGCCTGTCTAATTGTAAAAGCTGGTCGGTCATTTTGCCTTTTTGCAGATGAATATCAGTCGGTCGCTTTTATCACGGTCAAACTCTTCCAGGTTATAATTTCCAAAGCAATGTACAATTTCAAAACCGCTTTGCTCAAAAAATAGCTCAAAATCGTTCATCACATAGGCCATCACCTCTTCCTGGTAATGGTACGGCTTTTCCCTGTCGGTAAAGTCAATACTTTTAACAATCTTACAATTCTGTATCTTTTTGTGAATGTTGAACAGAATACCGTTAACATCCTTGGTCATTTCCGGGCAAAGCGTATCAATCACTTTGGCGCTGTTAAAAAAATCGAGCACCAGTAAACCGCCCGGCTTTAGGGCTTTATTAAAGTTTTTAAGCGCTTTAATATGCTCCTGGTCGTTTTCAAAATAACCAAAGCTGGTAAACAGGTTCAGCGCGATATCGAAATAATTGGTATAAAATAGGGCCCGCATATCGTGCACATAAAAGTGCAGATGCTTGTTTTCAAAAGCTTTAGCGTATTGTATGCTGGCAATGCTCAGGTCAATCCCGGTAACGTCAAAACCTTTGCTGTTAAAATAAATGGAGTGGCGGCCGCGTCCGCAGGCAATATCAAGCAGGCGTGCTGCAGGTTCGGGTTTCAGATAAGCACAAAGATTATCAATAAAAAATTCGGCCTCGGCGTGGTTACGCTGCTGGTATAATATGTGGTAGTAGGGCGAGTTAAACCAGTTTTGAAACCACTTTTTGGGCATTTGCTGTTAATATTGAGGCCGCAAATATAGCCAAATTACCTGCTCCAACATATAATTTAACATTGGCTATCGGCCAAATATTCTTATTTTTGCACACTAACATTTATAACGTTGACATTAATAAAATCAATTTCGGGAATCAGAGGCACCATTGGCGGTGCTCCGGGCGATGCATTAACGCCATTAGATATTGTTAAATACACATCGGCCTACGCTGCCTGGGCCGTTAAAAAATCAGGGATCAAAAAAATCGTAGTTGGTAGGGATGCCCGTATCTCCGGCCAAATGGTAAATAACCTGGTGATCGGTACACTGCAAGGTATGGGTATAGATGTAGTAGATGTAGGTTTATCAACCACGCCAACTGTCGAGATTGCCGTACCGATGGAAAAAGCCGCAGGTGGTATTATTCTAACTGCCAGTCACAATCCAAAACAATGGAACGCGCTAAAACTGCTTAACGCCGATGGCGAGTTTATTAACGATGCCGACGGACAAACCGTTTTAGAAATAGCTGAAAAAAGTGACTTTAAATATGCCGAAGTAAACGATCTGGGTACCGTTACCGTGGATAACAGCTATATGCAAAAGCATATCGATGTGATCCTGAAACTGCCTTTGGTTGATGTGGACGCTATCACGAAAGCAAACTTTAAGATAGCTATCGATTGTGTAAATTCAACAGGCGGTATCTTCGTTCCTGAACTGTTAAAAGCATTAGGTGTAAAAACCGTACATAAATTATTCTGCGAACCCGATGGCAAGTTCCCGCACAACCCGGAACCGCTACCCGAGAACCTGACAGAACTGGCTAAAGAAGTATTGGCTAAGAAAGCCGATTTAGGCATAGCCGTTGACCCGGATGTTGATCGCCTTTGTTTCGTCAATGAAGATGGTAACATGTTCGGCGAAGAATATACACTGGTAGCTGTAGCCGATTATGTATTGAAAAATACCAAAGGTAACACGGTATCCAACCTATCGTCAACCCGTGCTTTGCGCGATGTTACCGAAGCTGCCGGTGGCGAATATCACGCCGCCGCAGTAGGCGAGGTGAACGTAGTAAACAAAATGAAAGAGGTAAAAGCCGTAATAGGAGGGGAAGGCAATGGCGGAGTAATTTACCCCGAATTGCACTACGGACGCGATGCTTTGGTTGGGATAGCTTTGTTTTTGACCCACCTAGCCAAATTTGGCAAACGTATTTCATTGTTAAGGCATAGCTACCCGGCATACTTCATCTCCAAAAACAAGATCACCCTAACACCCGAAATGGATATCGACGGCCTGCTGGTTAAAGTAAAAGAGAAATATAAAAAGCAGCCGCACAGCACCATAGACGGTTTAAAAATCGAGTTCGACAAGCAATGGGTACACCTGCGCAGATCAAATACCGAGCCTATTATCAGGATTTACTCGGAAGGTGATTCTGAAACGGTTGCCAATAATTTGGCGAATAAGATAATCGCAGACATCAAAGATATTCTTCAATTGAAGAATTAACATATATAATAACTGTCATTTCGAAGGAGGAACGACTGAGAAATCTTTTGCGCGCGACAAGTCTACAGCAGAACTGTCACGCGCAAAAGATTTCTCCCTTCGGTTCGAAATGACAATGGGTTTAACTTACCCAACAATATAACTGATAACTCAATAACAATACCTATGCGTGTTTATTTAGACAATGCTGCCACCACTCCCGTTGATCCCGAAGTACTAAAAGCGATGTACAGCGTAATGGAAAACCACTACGGTAATCCATCATCCATCCACTCTCACGGCCGAGAGGTGCGCACGCTGATCGAAAAATCTCGCAAAACCATAGCATCGTTATTGCATACCTCACCCGCCGAAATCTTCTTTACATCAGGCGGTACCGAGGCTGATAACACTGCCATTCGTTGCAGCATTGCCGATTATGGCATCAAACACGCCATTACAACTAAATTGGAGCATCATGCTGTGTTACATACTTTGGAAGCCTTGCAAAAAGCAGGCACCATCGAGTTAAGCTTTGTTGATACCGATGAAAAAGGGAACATCAACATTGCTCAACTGGAAACCTTGTTGCAAAATCCAAATCGCAGCCTGGTATCGCTAATGCATGCCAATAACGAAATTGGTACACTGAGCGATATGAACCTGATAGGCGAGCTATGCGAAAAATACAATGCCATCTACCATTCCGATACCGTACAAACCATGGGCCATTATCCGCACGATCTGAGCAAGCTAAAGGCTCACTTCATTGTTGGTGCCGGTCATAAATTTCACGGGCCAAAAGGTGTAGGCTTTTTGCACATAAATCATAAGATCAAAATTAAACCGATGATTTACGGCGGTTCGCAAGAACGTAACATGCGTGGCGGTACCGAGAATGTGTATGGAATAGTTGGCCTCGCCAAAGCCCTCGAAATAGCCTACAGCGAAATGCCGGAACATCAGCAGCATATCCAAAACTTAAAAAGCTACATGATAGGCCAGCTTAAAGCCAACATTCCCGGTGTTGAGTTTAACGGCGAAATAGCACAAGGTAATAGCCTGTACACCGTGCTCAACGTATCGTTCCCAGAAATGGATATGGCCGATATGTTATTGTTCAGCCTGGATATTGCCGGCATCTCGGCATCAGGGGGTAGCGCATGCAGCTCCGGAACCGATATTGGCTCGCACGTGTTAACTGCCATCGGCGCAAGCCCTAACAGGCCTGCCGTGCGTTTCTCCTTCTCTAAATACAACACCAAAGAAGAAGTTGATTACACCGTAGCCAAGCTGAAAGAGATTTGTTTGGTTAATGCGTAAGTTAAAAGCATAAACTAAAAAAGCCGTCGTTTATCTTAAACGACGGCTTTTTTGTTGGTTGAAGGGCTATTTATTTTTCAGGTGTTCCACCAGCCGCTTCCATATCCTCAGCGAATATCGCATCCGGATCCAAAATGTAATTACGCTCTTTCAATCGTGGCGATACAAACATAAAGATCACCAAAAAGCCTGCGATAGCAACCACAAAGAACCAAAAGAAACTGGCACCGGTAAACTGCGCGAAGAAACCGCCGTTTGATATGCTGCCGTTAACAAAGGCTACAAACAGGTTACCAACAGCAACAGTCAGCAACCAGATAGCGCTCATGGTACTCTTCATCGATATCGGAGCCTGCGTGTAAGCATATTCTAAACCGGTTATAGATACCAAAACCTCACCTGCCGATAGCACGATGAAGGCCAATACCTGCCACCAGATGCTTGGATGACCACCATGGTCAATCCCTTGCTGTATTAACGCGATAATAACGAATGATAATCCTGTTAAAGCTAAACCTGCACCAATACGGCGTAAAGGCGTAGTTTTGATACCCATTTTTTCAAATAATGGGTAAACACCATAGTTAAACACAGGTATAAATATGAGTAAAAACACAGGGTTAACCGTTTGAACCTGACCGGCCAATACAGTAAACTTAGTAAAGCCCAGGTCTATAAAACGGTTGCAATGTTCTGCCTGTAAAACCCACTCACTTTCTGATTGATCCCACATGGCCCAAAAAATTGGCACGAAAGCAAATACAGCCAATACACGGTAAACGGCCTTAATACCTTCAACCTTTTCGGGATTAAATTCGCCTTTAGCAACATCTAAAAGTGACTCACCTTTTTTCTTTTTGCCCATGTTAAACAAGGCATAAAGTGATATGAACAAAAAGTTATCGCGTTTAACACCCGATGGTGGCACACGTACATATTTTTTACGGCCCGAGAAGAAGATAATGGTAGCGATACCCATCAAAATACCCGGGATACCAAACGCCCATTTAGCGCCATAAACATCATATACCCAAGGGATCAAAACGGTCGAGATCATCGATCCTGCATTGATACTGAAATAGAACCAGCCATAAACTTTGGATAGCAACGATGAGTTACTGGCATCAAACTGATCGCCCACGTTAGCCGATACGCACGATTTAATACCACCCGCTCCAATAGCAATAATAACCAAACCTGTAATAAAACCGTTCAGGTTATTATCAAAAATGGCTAAACAAGCATGCCCAACGCAATAAAGCATCGATATGTACAGAATGATCTTATATTTCCCGGTAAACCAGTCGGCAACAATACCACCTACGAAGGGTAGGGTATAGGCAAGGGCCACAAAAAAGTGAGTACTGGCATTAGCTTTGGCCGATGCAACATCTTTTAAAGCTGCCAAACCACTTGGGTTAAAAAATTGATTAACCAAAAATAAGGTCAAAATCGACCGCATTCCATAAAAGCTGAAGCGCTCGGCGGCTTCGTTACCAATAATATAAGGTATGCTTCGGGGGAAACGCGGCTTCTGTTCAGTTACCGGGAGGGTAGTATCTTGCATAGTTTATTAATAAAATTTTCGTCTAAAATAAGATTATTCTTCCAAATCAAAATTTAATGCTGAAAAGTAACCAGAAAAATCCGGATTGTGATTGACTTTCCAATATAATTGCAAATCAAATTGCGAAATAATAGCTATTCAGTTTTTACTTTTTTCGGATCAATCACCAGTTGCTCATCCTTATTATCAGGCATGTTGCGCATATCCAAGTTATCTGTAAACGTCCAGCGGCCTTGCCTGTACTGATAGCCCGAGTAGCTCATGTCTGGTCCATAACTATCGTATTTACCAATATTCTTGGGTTCAGATGGCGACAAGTGATCAAACACGATCATTTTCCTTTCCGGGATATATTTTACCATCATTGATGCCTGCCTGGAATATTCAAAAACTACCCGTTTACGCGTTTTACCGTTCCCATCAAAAAACGACATACCGAAAACGGGTTTAGCATCTTTAAAGCTTAGCACATCTATCACCTTTTTGGTAGATAGGTTGCTGTTACCTTTCCAGCCCAGCAAAGTGTAATAAGGCATCTCCGCATCCGGCTGAATGATCTTGTAATATTGCGCGCCAAGCCATTTGCGGTTATCGGTCACGGTATCTTCCGGATTGCTTATGTAATCTGAATAATCTTCAAGCGGGTACAATTGCAATTTCTCCGCGTTCATTTGCACCGCGCCATAAAAACGGTAAGTGCCATCGTTATTGGTAATATGCCAGGTCAGTAACCTCAACCGGTTATCCGGACTGTTCACAATACTGATATTCTTAAGCGAATCGAAAGCGTAATGGTAAGAGTTAGGTGTTTTAAGCGCACTCACCAATGTTTTAATAAAAGCATAATTAGCATTTTTACGCTCCAATTCATTCTCGTTACCGCCAAATTGTTTGCCCAGAGATTTTAAACTATCCTCATAAAAGCGAAGTCGTTTTAAACCCGTAGCATCAAATTTTTGTGCAGATACAATGTTAGTTGTAAGGAGTAAAAAAATAATAAGAGCAACCCCGAAAAAAGCTGTGTCATTTCGAACGATAGTAAGAAATCTTTTGCAAGCGACAAATGCACGTGCTAAGTCTGCAGCATACTCATCATACGCAAAAGATTTCTCCTCGTTCCTCGTTCGAAATGACATTTATTAAAATCTTGATTCCTGATTCTAATCTCTAACGCAAATTCTCGATCACAATTGCGCTTGCGCCACCGCCACCATTACAAATGCCGGCAACACCAAGCTTGCCACCACTTTGTTGCAACGTATTGATCAAAGTAACCACAATCCTGGCACCCGAAGCACCCAGCGGATGCCCCATAGCTACAGCACCGCCATTTACATTCACTTTATCAGCGTCAAGTTTCAATATTTGATTATTAGCTAATGATACCACCGAGAAAGCCTCATTGATCTCGAACCTGTCAATATCATCAACGGTCAATCCCGCGCGGTGTAAAGCCAGCGGAATGGCCTTGGATGGGGCAGTGGTAAACCATTCCGGCGCCTGTTGCGCATCCGCGTAAGCGATAATCCTGGCTAAGGGCTTAATGCCTAATTCATCTGCTTTTTGCTTACTCATTAAAACCAAAGCCGCAGCGCCATCGTTCAAAGCTGATGCATTAGCAGCTGTAACTGTACCATCTTTTTTAAATACAGGTTTTAAACCCGGTATTTTATCAAAAAAAACTGCGTTAGGCTCTTCATCAGCATCAAATAGGGTCACATTGCCCTTTTTATCTTTAATCTCAACTGGGGTGATCTCGTTACTAAACTTGCCGGCCTTTTGTGCCGCCTGCGCACGATGGTATGATTCTATCGCGAAGGCATCCTGCTGCTCACGTGTGATATTGCAATCAGCCGCGCACAGTTCCGCTGCCGAACCCATGTGGTAATCATTGTAAACATCCCACAGGCCGTCTTTGATCAAGCCATCAGTAATTTGTCCATGCCCTAAACGATAACCATTGCGAGCTTTATCCAGGTAATAAGGCACATTGCTCATGCTCTCCATACCACCGGCAACAACAATATTGTTTTGCCCTAAAGCAATGCTTTGCGCAGCCAGCATAATAGCTTTGGTACCACTTGCGCAAACTTTATTAATGGTGGTTGAAGGTACATCAGGCAATCCGGCAAATTTCGCCGCCTGCGTAGCTGGAGCCTGCCCCAAATTGGCCGACATTACATTACCCATATAAACTTCTTGTACTTGTTCAGGCTTTAAACCCGATTGCTCAACCGCCGCCTTAATAGCCGTAGCACCTAATTGTGTTGCCGTAAGCGATGCCAAACTGCCACCAAAACTACCTATAGGCGTGCGCGTAGCAGCCACTATATATACTTCGTTCATAGATCTGTAAAACTTTAATAATTGGTAGTACAAACTTAGTAAAATAGTCGGTAAGCCGATAGTTCATTGGTTGATTGGTTCATTAGTTTATTGGTCTTATTGCTTTGCCATGATTTACCAGGTAGTTAATAAACGCCTCCAGATATCTTCAACCAGCCAACTAATAAACCAATGAACTAATGACTAAAAAAAACAGAAAACTTATCCTATTTTTGATAGTACATTAACATGGCTACACTCACACCTTCGCGCCAACGGGCACTGCTCCGCAAATACGCACGCAACGTTAAGTTTTTAATGATGATGGTGAGTATTGCATTTATTGTAATATGGCTACCCAAACAAGCAAAATTTAGGTACGAGTACGATAAAGGCCGCATATGGAACCAAAAGGACCTGATCTCTCCCTATAGTTTCGCCGTTTTAAAATCCGATGCCGATTTAAAAGAAGATCAGGCCGCGGCAATCCGCAGTATCACGCCCATTTATCAGTTAGATAAAGAAATGGCCCAGCAAAGTGCCGAAGGCTATAAAAATGATTTCGAGATCAAATGGCGCAGCGCCGGGTTGCCCGAAAACCTGAAGCAAAAGTACTTTACCCTGGGCAATAACCTGCTCAAAGGGGTTTACGATAAAGGTGTACTGGCACTCAATAAAAAATACCAGCGCGGCGCCGAAAACTACCGCATCACGATACTGCAAAACAACATAGCCGACGAAACTAATACATCCCAGCTCTACACCCGCGAAACCGCCTTAAGTTATATCGATCAAACATTATCTCAATATAAAAACATTGATAAAGCTTTTTTGATAGCTATTATACAAAACCGCCTGCAATACAATTTAAATTACGACGAAAAGCTCACCACCCGTTTGGAGAACGAAGTAGTAAACAGCCTGAGCCTAACCCGGGGCATGGTACAAAAAGGCGAGCTGATAGTAGCCAAAGGCTCGGTGATCAATCAGGACGTTTACCAAAAACTGGAGTCATTTAGGGTCGCTTTTGAAGATAACGTTCGTGTATCCGGTGATCCGCGCCTGGTAGTGCTGGGGCAGATATTACTGGTATCCATCGTGATCACCTTATTAATGGTATTCCTGTACCTCTTCCGCAAAGATATTTATTACGATAACCGCCTGGTAGGTTTGATACTGCTGGTTGTAACGGCTATGCTGGCTACTTTATCTATTTCTATCCGCATTCAGCTGCCGTATTTGTATATGATACCCTACTGTATCGTACCCATCATCATCCGCATTTTGTTTGATACCCGTTTGGCCTTAAACATTCACTTGCTGGTGGTTTTGGTAGCCGGCTTTTTTGTGCCCAATAGCTTTGAGTTTGCTTATTACGAAATTACCGCCGGTATGGTATCCATTTACAGTATTAAAAACCTTATCCGCCGCGAGCAATTTTTAATATCGGCCTTAATTATAGTAGGTAATTATTTGGTTGCCTTTTTAGGTATCTCGTTCATCCGCGAAGGTACTTTTATGAATATCGACTGGATCGAGTTTATGCCCTTTGTATTCAGTGTAGTATTAACATTGTTGGCTTACCCGCTCATTTATATCTTCGAAAAAATATTCGGGCTCACGTCCGATCTTACCTTGATCGAGCTTACCAATACCAACGCCAATTTGCTGCGTAAGCTGGCCTTTAGCGCACCCGGAACGTTTCAGCACTCGTTGCAGGTAGCCAACCTTGCCGAAAGCGCCATATTTGCCATTGGAGGCAACGCCTTGCTGGTTAGGGCAGGGGCCTTGTATCATGATATTGGCAAGATGGAGAACCCGCTCTACTTTATCGAAAACCAAAGCTCAGGCTTTAACCCGCACGATAAGCTGCCCTATCAGGATAGCGCCCAGATCATCATTAGCCATGTGAGTAAAGGTATGGAGCTTGCGCGGAAGGAGGGTGTGCCCGAAATTGTGATCGATTTTATCCGTACCCACCATGGTAATACCCGGGTTGATTATTTTTACCAGTCTTACCTCAAAAATTTCCCCGAAAAGATCATCGACGAAAATACTTTCCGTTACCCGGGACCGATCCCTTTTTCTAAAGAAACCGGTGTATTAATGCTCGCCGATTCGGTAGAAGCAGCCTCCCGTTCGCTCCACGAACCCAATGCGCAGTCGATAGATTCGCTTGTCGATCGCATAATTGAGTACAAATTAGACCAGGATCAACTAAAAGACAGCGATATTACTTTAAAAGATATCGAGACTATCAAGATGATTTTCAAGAAGATGCTGATGGGAATTTATCATGTGCGAATAGATTACTTAAATAACTGAAATTTTTTTTTGACAGGATAAGCGATTTACTATATTTGCAATCCCGAAAAAAAGGGACATGTTCATTGGAACATGACACTGGTGAGGTGCCTGAGAGGCCGAAAGGATCAGTTTGCTAAACTGACGTACGGGAAACTGTACCGAGGGTTCGAATCCCTCCCTCACCGCTGATATCAATATCAAAACACAGGAAAAGCCCGCAAATCTAACGATAGCGGGCTTTTTTGTTTCAACCAAAACCCTATTTTATTCACCAAATACAGTCAAATAGGTGAGTAATTCGGTGAGTTGGAACATACTAAAATGCTACTCACCGAATCCTTTGTATCGCTTTGATAATCAAGATGTTTATTCATTGAACATCTTGTACAGGATGATTTGCAAACTTAATTTTGTTTTACTTTTTAACGTTAAAATGTTATGAAAACCACATTCAGTTTGCTTTTTTATTTAAAGAAGCCAAAAAATTATGAAAACGGTCTTGTACCAGTGTACATGCGGATTACCATTGATGGTAAACGTGCCGAAACAACATCAGGCCGAGAATGCTTGCCTGCCAACTGGAACAATGCTTCGGGACGCTTACGCGGCACGAAGGAAGATGTCAGGTCCTTTAATGCTTATTTAGAAAACTTGAGAAACCAGGTTTATGAGGCTCATAGAGCAATGACCGAAAATGAAGAGGAAGTAACTGCCGAAAATTTGAAAAATAAGTTGTTAGGAAAATCTTCCAATATTCGTTTGCTCATCGATATTTTCAACGATCATAATAAGAAAATGAAAGGATTGGTTGGTAGGGGTTATTCGAAAGGAACGCTCACTTGTTTCGCAACAACTCTCAGGCATACTAAAGACTTTTTAAAGTGGAAATATCAATTGGCTGATATCGATATTAAAAGGGTGGATCATGATTTCCTGACCAATTTTCAATACTACATTCGCTCTGAAAAAGACTGTGGCAATAACTCTACCGTCAAGTACATTAAAAATTTTAAGAAGATCATTCGTATCTGCATTGCCAGCGGTTGGCTGAATAGCGATCCGTTTATCAATATTAAAGCTAATATGAAAGTCGTAGATAAGATTTATCTCAACCAGAATGAGTTGGATAGGTTAGGTGGTAAAGATTTTCTAAACGATAGGTTAAATCAGGTCAGAGATATTTTCCTATTTAGTTGTTTTACAGGTTTGGCCTATGCTGATGTGCAAAAGTTAAAAAGAACGGAAATTATCCGAGGCGATGATGCTCAATTATGGATTACCACCAAAAGACAAAAAACTGATACGCCTAGCCGTATACCACTTTTACCAGTAGCTGTAAATATATTGAGCAGGTATAACGATCATCCTGCATGTTCTGAGAGCGGTAAGGCATTGCCTGTTTCCAGTAATCAGAAGATGAATGCTTACCTTAAAGAGCTTGCGGGAATATGTGGCATCAATAAAGAATTGACATACCATAGTGCGAGACATACGTTTGCCACAACGGTTACTCTATCCAACGGCGTACCAATTGAAAGTGTAAGCAAGATGCTCGGCCATACAAATATAAAAACCACGCAACACTACGCTAAAATATTGGATTTGAAAGTAAGCAAAGACATGGCGCAACTTATGCAGAAATATGCAGGCATTTGATACCTACCCAATCTTAAGGTCGCAGGAGTGCGACCTTAAGATTTACCAACAACATAGAAAATTTTTACACCATAATCTTTATATTTGTATGAGAGCATTCCATCACACTATGAGCAGCACAACCGCGATAGATTTACGATTGAAGCCGATATTTCAATTATCGGACGAAGAACTGCAGGAAAGACTACGGCCAACCTATGAGGCGATGAAACAAGCCGCATTTAGTAAGGGTAATTATATTACCTATTATGATATAGCAGTTTGCCCAACTACATCCCATGCGGTGCACGAATACAGCGACCGGAAAGAATTAATGTGGATGGATAAAAATTACCAGGAACACTTTATAAAAACTCTTTGAGCTTATGTCAAATAACCCGCAACTATTGTTTGTCGCGGGGCCAAATGGGGCGGGAAAATCGACTTTCTCCAAAGAACTGTCGGAACCCGGTGCCGTTATTTTTGACGTAGATAAAGTTATCGCACGTATTGAGGCCCAATCTCCTGATATGCCTAAAAAACAGGTATATGAGGAAGCGACAAAAGATTTTTTTAAACAAGCTACCGCCGCTGTTAATGATAAACAGCACTTTACTTTAGAGACCAATTTTAGAGATGAAAATTTGGTAGATATCGTAGCTGAATTTAAGCGACATGGCTATACCACCAACATGATCTACATGACTTTGGAAAATATAAGTCAATCTGTTTACCGTGTAAATCAAAGAGTAAAGAATGGTGGACATGATGTAGATCACAAGAATATTGAACAGAATTATGATCTGGGGTTAGAATATCTTGAAAAATTTGCCGACCGTTTTGATAATTTGGAGATCATTGATGCCTCTGGTCCGGGCTGGCAGCTACGTTCTTTGCTTAGTATTCAGCATCAAAAGCTGGAGCATGTTTCTGAACATGTATATGAAAGAGTCGTAAAAACTGTAAATGCTATCGTTGAGAAGTTTACTCCCCCACCACCTAAACAAACTTTGAGACCGTACCGGGGCCCCAAGCATTAGTAAAAGCAATAAAGGTACATTCCATATTCACCAGCGGCGCGAAGATAGCCCACCGCCGGGATAAAAAGTAAAGGCTATACAAGCGGGCGGGAGTTGTTCGCTTTCAGCGGCCCCGCCCGGCCTTGACTTTTTACACGGCTCGCGCTGTTGGTTGCTCAACTGTTGAATATGGCATGTTTTGTTCATGAGCACTGGCGGCTAAACAGCTCCGTTATTTATATGCCTATTATCTGCTGTTATA
>Ga0116227_10012678_pt1 | contig 13611 bp, 17 predicted proteins | sample S1TSphgellanicum_FD_89693 | JGI IMG/M metagenome (GOLD analysis project Ga0116227, IMG submission 89693) | Host-associated microbial communities from peat moss isolated from Minnesota, USA - S1T2_Fb - Sphagnum magellanicum MG | ecosystem: Host-associated > Plants > Peat moss > Unclassified...
GAAAACAAGTCGGTTCGACGCCGACGGCGCGCAGCGACGGCGGCGATCGCCCGCAGGGCGACCCCGAAGGGGTGAGGCGCGAAGCGCCGAATAATCCGTCCCGGGGAGCCAATCTTCAAGGTCCGACTGACGCTCGTCGGCACCCACAGCAACTCGCTTCAATTCGAACCGCCGACGGAGAAACAAGCCGGTTCGACGCCGGCGGCGCGCAGCGGCGGCGGCGATCGCCCGCAGGGCGACCCCGAAGGGGTGAGGCGCGAAGCGCCGAATGATCCGTCCCGGGGAGCCAATAAATCAAAGATTTGCGTGACAATTCTTATGTTATTTCGAACCACGGGTCATCGATGAGAGCTGAGCGCGATCGTGTCCGCTGTTCGTCACTTCGTGCGCGACAATCATATGATGCTTGGTGTCCAACGACGTCTGCACGTTGAGGCCGACCATACCAGTACCGCGGCCGCAGGTGGCCATTGAGCGCGTCGGAGACCCGTACTTGTCCCTGACCTTATAAGGGGCGATCGTCTGAAGCTCGGCGAACCGCCGCGCTGCATTTCGCTTCGGGGTACGTTTTCTCCCGATAACGTCGGACTTCAGGATCTCGATACAGGGTCTCCCGCGCACCGGCTGAATGCTGTCACCGACCTCTTGCAAATAATGATGAATCAGCCACTCATACGTTTGCAATTGGAATCCCCAACCATATTGCCGTCCAAGAAAATCAATTCACCCTTAATCAAGTTTTCATTCGCTTTCAAACGCTGATCGAGTGCCATCCTTCAATGACTGCCATCCATCTTGATCTTATCCTGCGCATCCGCCTCAGTATCGGTTGAGAGGTCGCCTGCCCAGCACGACCTCCCCATCGCAGCCCTTCGCCTTGATATAGTTGGCGATAACGTCAGTACGTTCACGGTTTCGCCGTGAATCATGACCCTCGCACCTTCCGCTGCGAGTAACCAGGCGATTGCTTCTCCTATACCTGCGCTGCAGCCGGTGACCAGCGCGTTTGCCTGGAACATTGAGATTCATCGCTGGGCTCCTCGAGTTGAATGGTCGGTCATTCGCTTACGCTACTCGCTGATCAACGCGTGTATTCAGCGCCACGGATTCCCACGTCTCGAGATCCTTGAGGAGCTGTTTTGCGTGCGCCCGAACGGGTTCCACGGAATCCGCACCCAGTTGCAGTCGCAGCGGCGTCGTTTCTGCCTTCAGCGCTGTTTCGACGGCTGCGGCAGCCTTGGCCGGGTCACCTTCCTGCGTGCCGTGCATGCCGTGTGCGAAGGCGCGTGTGCCCCCTACGATGTCGCGGTAGGCGTCCATGACAGGCATGTGTTTAAGGGCATCGGCAGCAAAGCCCGTGCGGAACGCTCCCGGCTCAACGATTAGGACCTTGATGCCGAACGGTGCAACCTCTTGGGCGAGGGCTTCCGACATCCCTTCGAGCGCGAATTTCGACGCAGAGTAGGCGCTGAAGCCGCCTACCGACAGCTGGCCGCCGAGGCTCGAGATGTTGACGATGGCGCCCGAGCGCTTTTTGCGCATTGTGGGAAGCGCCGCTTTGGTGACGGACACTGCGCCAAAAAAATTCGTCTCCATCTGTGCACGCAGTTCTGTATCCGAGGTTTCCTCAACGGCCCCAACGATCCCGTAGCCGGCGTTGTTGAGGAGGACGTCGATCGTGCCGAAGCGGGCAACAGCGGCGGCAACCGCCTTCTCGGCATCACCCGACACCGTCACGTCGAGCTTTTCGACGAGGACACGATCTGGGGCGATCTGGCCGATCTGTTCCAGCTTGGCGGGAGTGCGGGCGGTTGCGACCACATTGTAGCCGCGGGAGAGGGCGTATCGGACAAAGGCCATGCCGAAGCCGGAAGACGCGCCAGTGATAAACCAGGTGGGGGTCGTCGTCATCGCAGTTCTCCTTTCGTTGAGGGTTCCAAATAACGGCGGCATCTCCGCCGTGGAAACAGATTGCATCCGAGCGCGCGAATTGATAATCCGCGACTTTTCGCATACATTATTCGAAATGGTGCATGAATGGCCCGGCATCTCTTAACCCACCTTCCCATCGTCGTTAGCGTGGCTAAGTGCGGCGGGTTTGCCTCTGCTGCCTCTGCGCTGAACATGAGCCCGTCGGCGGTCAGTCATGCGGTGCGTGTTGTTGAAGACCGGCTCGGCGAACCGATCTTTGCCCGGACTACGAGGAGCGTCGCGCTCACCGAGGCAGGCGCGCGGTTCCTCGCGAGCATCGGCCCCGCGCTGGATGACATCGACAAGGCCGTTGAGGGTGTGACAGCCCAGCGCGGGGAAGTCACAGGCCTGCTACGTATCAACGCTCCACGCGTTGCGGTTCTGATGGTTCTGGCGCCGATGCTGGCAAAACTGGCGTGGGCACATCCTCGTCTGACGGTCGAGGTCCATAGCAACGACGCCTTCGTCAACATCATTGAGCAGGGCTTCGACGCGGGCATTAGGCTCGGTGATTCGATTCAGCAGGATATGGTGAGCATTCGCCTGACCCCACCCTTCAAGGCCATCATGGTTGCAGCGCCGAGCTACCTGGCAACTCGTGGCACACCGCAGACCATTGCCGAGCTTGCCAACCATAATTGCGTTGGATTTCGCTTACTCGGATCGGGTGCACTGTACGAATGGGATTTGCGCGACGGAGAGCGCGACGTTGCGGCCAGAGTTGGAGGAACTTCCGTCATCACGGACGCAAGTTTCGCTCGTGACCTCGCCCTCGCAGGTGTTGGCATCGGATACATTTTCGAGCCGCTGGTACGCGCAGACATACGCGACGAACGCTTGCAGTGGGTTCTCCCGAAAGCTGCCGTCGAAGAGCACGGGCTCTTCCTGTATTTCCCACAGCGAGCGGCACTTGCGCCGAAGCTGCGTGCCTTCATCGATGTGGCGCGAACTTTTCTTGGGGAGTAGACCTCCGTACCGATTTGCAACCTGGCGCAGCAGGCCGACGGAGCAATCTGCGTAAATGCATCCCTCGCTCCGCGGGCAACGAGGCCCCGCGACGTTGACATTCCGTGTCGGCTGCGAATCAAATCACATCATCGCCGGAACCGTCCTTCAGCGCGGGCATCGCGAACACAAGCCTCGCTGTCGATTTCGGCGGCCTAGGTCGCCGACCCTCACCGCGCGTTCACGACGGCGTGGAATCTGCGTTCACGTTTTCCTGAGTTCGTCGAGGTCACGCGAGGGAACCAGGTGTTTGTCGATCGCATGAATTGCACATGCGAGAAGTGTAGCGAGCAAGGGAACCGCTGCAGCACCATGCGATCCGAGTACGCCAACGTTGGGTGCGGCGAGATATGCGCCACCGAAACTGATCGACGCGTGCGCCGCCGCCGTATCCCGGAACATGATGAGCGCGGAATCCTTCGGCTGAAATAGCCACTTGTGCGCAGACACCGAGACGGAGTCGGCGCCTTCGATGCCGGCGAGACGGGACGCATAAGCGGTCAAACGCAACGGCCCGGCCCAGGCAGCATCTACGTGAGTCCAGGGCGCTCTCCCGAAGAGTTTCAGCGGATCGATGGCCCCAGTACCGGTGGTCCCCGCGGTGAGGACAAGTGCCGATCGCGAAAGGTCGGCGGGCAGGCACTGCTCCATGAGCGCTCCCGCGTCGTCGCAAGGGATCGTGCGAAAGTTTAAGCCGAGAATGTGTGCGGCCTTCGCGATGGACAGATGCGCGCTCTCTTATGCAACGACTTCTTTGACTCCGGCGCATTCCCGCGCCGCCCATAGCGCCGTCAGGTTGGCGAGGGTGGAGCCGGCGGTCATATGTCCGCCCGTCATGCCAAAAAAAGAGGCAAGCCATTGAACAACCCGCTGCTCAATATCGCGGGCCGCCGGCGAGGTGGCAGGATGCAGCAAGTTCTGATTCAACGACGCATTCCAGAGCGTCGTCGCCCAAGTGATCCAAGGGGTCGGCGGATCCATGTGTGCAAACGCGCGGGCTCCGCCCAAACATGCCGCACCCCCTAGAACAATGGGTGCCAACGTGTCGAGTGTGGCTCGTGGGCCGAGGCCCGATTCCGAAAGCGTCGCGGGCAGATCATTAGGTCCTGCATGGTGGTAGCTTCCGGTCAGGAGCTCCAGTGTATGGAGCAGGCCTTCGCGATCACTCAGAAAATCTCTATCCACGGCGCCTCCATTGGTTCAAGCAGTCGATGCAAAGCGTCTTGGGAACACGTCGCCCGCGATATTCACGGATGAGCCATCCGAACCGCGGGGCTCACTCGCAATCGCACCGACGCCCCTACGCTGACCAGAACGGCGACCGCGGTCGTGATCTGTAGAGCGGTGATGGATTCGCCCAGAAGCATAAAACCCCATCCCAGTGTCATCACTGGCTGCGCAAGCTGTAGCTGACCAATCCGGGCGATGCCTCCCAGTGCAAGGCCTCGGTACCATGCAAAAAACCCGAAAAACATGCTGACGAATGACAGGTAAGCGAAGCCGACCAGCGACACGATGCTCGGCGCGCATCCGACGGCGAGAATGCGGCCGAAGACAACCGGTGCCACGACCGGCGCGCTGAAAACCAGCGCCCAGCAGATCGTCTGCCACGAGCCGATCTCTCGCGAGAGCAAAGCGCCTTCTGCGTAGCCGAGCGCTCCAAGCAGTACGGCGACGAGCAAAAAGCCGTCTGCCAGGTGCAACCTCCCCATGCCACTGGCCGCGCAGAACAACAGGATCGCAACGAGGCCTGCGGTCGTAGCGATCCAAAACGCAAATGAAGGTCGTTCGCGTCCCCGGATGACGCCCATGAGCGCCGTCGCCGCCGGCAGCAAGCCGACCACGATGGCGCCATGCGAGGACGGAACGCGCCGTAGTGCCAGAGCCGTGAAGAGCGGGAACCCGACGATGACACCGAGGACGATCAATCCGAGGCGAGGCCAGACGCTGCGTCGCGGTACCGGCACGCGGTACCAGATCAGGAGCACGAGCGCGCAGGCCGCGGCAAGGAGTGACCGCCCAAGCCCGACGACGAGCCCGTCCATCGTCATGACAGCGAGTTTTGTCGCCGGCAGGGTCAGCGAGAACGCCAAAACCCCCAGGGAGCCCCACAACAAGGCAGTCGACGGGTTGGATGGTGCTATCGGCCTGGCGCCAATAGCGTTATCATTTATTTTCATGGAAAACGATAACAGCACTACGCGCGTTATTCAATCACTTCGTGCGCTGGTCGACTCGGCCGCGCCCGGCACGAGGCTCCCATCGGTGCGCGAACTGCAGAAGCTTCATCGCGTCAGTCCGCTGACTGTCCGGCATGCCATGGCACCCCTCATCTTTGAGGGTTTGATCGAAGCGCGGCCAGGTCAGGGGACGTTTGTGCGAACGCGCGTCACGCTGGCGACAAGGCCAGAGGATCGCGCCTGGCAGAGCGTGGTTCTGGGAGCCGGACGTCCGCGCAGCGAGGATCTCATGGACTTGATCGCGCTTCCCGCTGCGGATGCGATCCCGCTGAGTTGTGGCTATCTGCCCTTGGAACTGCAGGCGACCGGTGCGCTCACCGCCGCGTTGAGCCGCGCGTCCCGACGCCCGGCGATTTGGGATCGGATGGATATCGGAGGGCAGGAGACGCTGAGACAATGGTTCGCCAAAGAGTTGCACCCGTCGATCGCGCCTAACGACGTGCTCATTTGCCCTGGAAGCCAAGCCGCGCTCGCGACCACCTTCCGAGCGCTGGCTCAGCCAGGTGATGCGATTCTGATGGAAAGTCCCACCTACATCGGTGCACTGGCGGCCGCGCACGCCGCCGGACTTCGGCTGGTGCCCGTGCCCACCGACAACGAAGGCGTTCGTCCAGAATTGCTGGAGGAGGCTCTGCGAGAATCCGGCGCCAGGGTGTTTTACTGCCAGCCGCGTCACGCGAACCCGACCGGTACGGTTCTCCGCGCCACTCGCCGGGTGGCGGTTCTCGACGCGGTGACGAGAGCCGGCGCGTTTCTGATCGAGGATGACTGGGCAAGAGATCTCGACCTGGAAGGATCGACGCCTGCGCCGCTGGCAGCGAGCGATCCGGACGGGCACGTCATCTACATTCGATCGTTGACGAAGCCTGCTGCGGCGGGATTGCGAATCGCCGCGTTGATTGCCCGTGGCGCGGTGCGGGCCCGGCTCAAGGCGTACCGCACTACCGATGATTTTTTTGTTGCAGGCCCGCTTCAGGAAGCGGCGCTGCAGCTCGTGAGTTCCCCTTCATGGGCGCGCCACCTCCGGGCGATGCGGGCCGAATTGCGGATTCGTCGCGACGCTCTCGTTGCTGCGATCCGGCAGACCCTTCCGGCGGTGGCCCTCACTGCCATCCCCAATGGCGGATTCCATCTGTGGGTCAAATTGCCCGATGGTCTTTCAGATAAAGATATCGCGCGCGCGGCGCTTCAACGAGGTGTGGTCGTGAGTCCGGGTAGCCATTGGTACCCTGCGGAAGCACCGGCGCCGTCGCTGCGCCTCACTTTTGCTGCCGCACCACCGGAGGCCTTGCTCCGTGGCGTGAGTTTGCTCGCAGCCGTCTTGGATCGTGCAAGCAGGTAGTATCGAGAAACCGCCGTATACCAGCGGTCACCAACCCAAGGAGATACTAAGATGTCACGGCAAGCGATCAACGCAAGGGGAGCAGCTACCGTCGGGCCTTATTCGCATGCTGTCCAAGCCGGCGATCTCATATTCCTCTCGGGGCAGACGCGAGTGCATGGTGACACCGCTGAACACTTAGCCGTAGCCGACTCCGAAATGGGCTGCCTCAATCAACCTTTATCGCTTCCACCTGAATGCGCAGGGCGACTTCTTGCCTGAACCCATATTGCTGACCGAAATCGACTCCAAAGTCCGCACGGTTGAAGGTGCCGGTGGCATCGGCGCCGCAGACATCTTTCTTACTCATCGGATTCTGTATGCACTTGAACGAATCGATCTTCAAAGTCACCGGTTTGGTTACTCCGTGCAATGTCAAGGTACCGGTAGCAATGGTCGGAGCGCCGTTCTTGAAGCCTCCCAGTGTGGCTTTGTAAGTCGCTGTCGGAAACTTGGCTACGTCCAGAATTTCTGGGCTCACCACATGTTCATTGAGCTTGTCGTGAGCGAGGTCGATGCTCGCCGTGTCAACGTTGATCTCCACGCTGCCGGTCTGCGCCGCGGTATCGAGGACCACGGAGCCTGAGGTTTTTTTGAAAATGCCTCGCCAAACCGACAGGCCACCAAAGTGGTCCACCTCGAAGCTGGGATGAGTATGGTCGGGATCAATCATGTAGTTCGTGGGGGCGGCGACGGCCGTAGCGGAGACGGCAGCGAGGGTCAAAACGAGGGAAAAGCGGTTCATGGGCATCCTTGAGAAGTGATCGAAAGCTCAGAACGCCACTTTAATCATCCACCGATTGATGATAAAGAGTCTATGGGTGGACGCAATGTGTCCTCCCAGGAGACGGGCATTCGTCAGCGTGGTCGCCGACTATCAGGCCCAATATTTAGAGGTGCGGTTGGATGTGGACCTCTCCGGGCGGATGGTCAATCTGGTGGATGAGGGTCTTGACCTCGCGTTGCGAGTGTCCGCGAGCCTTCCTCAATCCTTGATCGCACGGCCCATCGCGCCCGTACTGCGTGATGAGGACGGCAGCCCCGTCTATCTTGCGTGCCAGCCCCACCCAGCAATGGCGAGCCCGAATGAGCCGTCAGCCCAAACCGTGTATGTTCCTTGTTGAGCGACTCCGATGTGCCGACCGGCGAATCGTCCGAGTCCAAGGACGGTGAGCCGCGGCATCCGGCAGCTGTGATCATTCCAATGTGGGTTCCTTTCATCCAAGATGGAGGTCTAATGGTTCAATCGGGAACAAAGCAGGCTTTTCCGCTCAAGGCATTGGTGCTCATCGCGGTGATCGTCGGCACAACAGCGCTTGCTTTTGCGTTTACAGCCGGTTGGCTCTCCCCGCATAGGCTGACGCCCGAGAAGCTCGTTGCCGCTTTGCAAACGCCGGGAGGTCCCCCATTGGGACACCGCCGAAACCATGCAAAAGGCATCTGCTTCACGGGGGACTTCGAGGCGAATGGCCGGGGCACCGAGCTGTCGACGGCTCAGGTCTTCGTTCGCGGCCAGTATCCGGTCATCGGGCGCTTCAACATCGCGGGTACCGATCCGCATGCCTCGTATGCCGACGCCCCATTGCGCGGCCTTGGTCTACGCATCGCCACACCGGACGGACAGGAATGGCGCAGTGCCATGATCGACGCACCCATCTTCGCCGCACCGACTCCCCATGCGTTCTATCGCTTCCTGATAGCGTCCGGCAGCAAGGATCCTAATGCGATGCCGGAGTACGTCGGCGCCCACCCAGAGATCCTCGCGTTCATCGATTGGGTTAAGGGTCACCCCCGAACCGAGAGCTGGTCGGAGGACCGCTTCAACAGCCTCAACACCTTTGTCTTTAGCGACGCGTCCGGCGCCAAGCACGCGGTACGCTGGTCGTTCGTCCCGGCGGCTCCAGCCATCAGTCTGACGCCCGAGGAACTGGCCAACCGCGCGCCGAACTTCCTCGAAGAGGATATTTCCCATCGTGTTGCCGCGGAGCCGCAACGATGGGACCTCGTGGTCACGGTCGCCAATCCCGGTGACCCGACCGCGGACCCCACGAAAGCCTGGCCCGAGGGTCGCCGCACCGTCAATGTAGGCACCCTCACGGTGCGACAGATCGAGCCGGAGGCGAATGGTCCTTGCCGGGACATCAACTACGATCCGACTGTCCTGCCAACCGGCATCACGACATCGGACGATCCGTTTCCCGCTGCCCGCTCGGCGGCGTACGCCGTTTCGTACGACAGTCGCACGGCGGAGTCAGCGCAGTATCCGCGCACGACGGCAGGGGCCGACCAATGATCACGAGCCGTACACGTTTCGCGCCGCCGCAGCGCCTGCTCCACTGGCTGATGGCGGTCTGCATTCTGGCCATGCTGTTCATCGGTGTAGGCATGGTATCCACCGTGCACACCAAATACCTGACGTTGGTCTCCATCCACAAACCTCTCGGCATCACGATCCTGTTGCTGGCGCTCATCCGTCTGCCATTGCGCTTCTATTACGGAGCGCCGGCGCTGCCGGCCGATCTACCGGAGCCGATGAAGCTCGCGGCGAGACTGTCCCATTACATCTTCTATGCGTTGATGATTGCCATGCCGCTGCTCGGTTGGGCGATGTTGTCAGCAGCTGCGTATCCGGTGGTGCTCTCCGGCGGCGTGCACCTGCCATCCATCGCACCCGTGAGTCCCGAACTTCATTCGCTGCTTTGGGATGCCCACCGCTATCTGGCCTTCGCTTTTTTTGCGCTCATTCTGGTACACCTCGGAGCGGCGCTGTTTCACCGATGGATTCGACGCGACGGAGTGTTCGAAGCAATGGCTCCGGTCTTGCAGAATTCTCACGGACGGTCAGCCGGTAATTCCAAATGATCCTGACGTTCCGTCATCCCGAGGCGGGAGCGCCCGGCCTCACGGGCCTCAAGCCCTGAGGCACAAACAATCATGGCCGCAAAATGAGGTCAGCCAGTCCAGCCCCTGGGTCGTCAATGAGAAATCCAAGAGTCAATGTGGGGCATGGTTCAGACGGCACTTGACCGTTTACTTGTGGGTGCGCGGCAGTGCGCGGCGTGGACAGGCTCCAAGAACTGCGTTGTCCCGGCCGGGATAGCGGGAATTCAGCGCAAGAGTCGCTGTTGGAGTGCTTTGGTCGCTCTCGCCCCCGTCTCCGGCATCGCCACCCAGAGCAGCAGTAGGGCCGCCGCCGCCACAGCCGCGAGGAACAGGAAGCCGGCATGATAGCCAAAGTGATGCACGATTCCGCCCGCGATCGATTGACTCAACGCCGCACCGATTCCGACAGCCGTCGTGACGACGCCCAACGCAAGATTGAAGCGGCCGGTACCTTTCGTGAGGTCCGCAATCACGAGCACTGATACGACGCCGAAGATTGCGGCAGCGATCCCATCGAGAATCTGGATCGCGATGAGGGCATCGGTCGCATGGGTCAATGTGTACAAGGCGCCGCGGATTGGCAACACCCCAAAGGCGATCAGCAAGAGCGGCTTTCGGCCCCACTGGTGCGCCTTGATGCCGGCCCAGGACGCGAGCAGGGTCACGACCAGCTGGGTGGTCACGACACAGGCCGACATGAACATCATGGACGATCGACCGTGCCCCTTGGCGAGCATTTCGCCCAGCAAGGGCAGCATGGCGGCGTTCGCGAAATGGAACAGGACGGCGCACATCAGAAAGACCACCAACGCACGATCTTGCATCAAGCTGCGAATGCTCGAGGGCTTGCCCCGTTCTTTCCCATCGTCCGAGCCCCGCGCAACTTCATAATCGATCTCATCGGGTCCGATCCTCGACAACGCCCATAATGTTGGAACCGTGAATGCCACGACGAAGAAGAAGATGCCGCGATTCGAGATGAGGTAACCGATGATCCCCATCGACACAGCGGCCACCACATTACCCGCGGAATTGAATGTCTGATTGCGTCCCTGGCGCCGGTCGAACAAAGACCGGCCGACCAACCCCAGCGAAACCGCGCAAATGGTCGGCCCGAATACGCTCGAGCTGACGCCGATCAACGTCTGCGCGGCCATCACCGGCCAGAACGAGGGGAACAGCGCGATGCTCATCGCACCTACCGCCAATGCAATGACCGCGGCACCGATCAGCGCCCGTTTGGACCGAAGCCGATCGGCCAGGGCACCCGCGGGTGTCTGCGCGACGATCCCGGCGATCCCGCCGCCGGTCAGCACGATGCCAATGGTTTGCTCGTCCCACCCGGTCGCCGCGAGGTAAATGGCAAGGAATGGTCCGACGCCGCTTTGCACGTCCGCCAAGAAGAAGTTCAACCAATCCAGGCCGCGAAGCGACTTCTTGGACGTTCTCGCCCGGGTGACCTCACCGTCGGGCAGAGCCGGGTCAAAGGCGGGTGCGGATGAGGATGCGGCCATGGCGAGTTTGCAGCTCACTTGATCGTCACGCGATTCACTTCACCTGCCTCTATGAGCGGCGTACAAGGACCGTCATTCGCCGCCCGACGCGCGCCACCCCCTTCGAGCCGACGCGAAGCTTCTCTTCATGCCGTGGGGGCGTGTGTAGCTAATGCCAGCTATCCATAGCACCGCGACGAGATCATTCAGCGGACCTCGCAAACACTGCATCATGCTGTCCTACACAGGAATACTCCGAGCCTGTGCTGCGCTCTACGGTGCGCGCGAAGCCTGTGGTACGCATACTTTGGTGTAACTTCATGCAACTCGTCTGCATCGCAGATGTGGCCAAGTGGGTAAACCGGACACTCAACCGAGCTTCGCTTGAGAAACGCGCTCTTGAATCCGTGGCTGGCCAGCGTCGTCTCGTTTCTGCCCATGGCTGTGCTCATGCATACCCGGGTCAGGGGTAACCACGCGGCGTTGTTGCACTCTTCGTGGGGATCTGGACAATGTCCTCCGGTTGTTCAATGACTGGATCGTGCGATGGCCGGCGCGCGCGAATCCAATGGGTGCGGCTTTGGAGCGCAGATTGAAGCTCTATTACTCCCGGAACTTGAATCCACGCGTCGCGGTCGCGGTGGCTCGTCACCTCCAGTCTCCCGTCGAATTCATCCGGGCGAGCCCACGTGATCCGGCAAATGAAGCGGCCTTCCGTCGCATCAATCCGAACACGCTCGTGCCGGTGCTCGTGGAAGAGCACACGACGCTTTGGGAGACAGACGCGATCGCCTGCCGCCTTTCCATGTTTGCGGGATCGGATTTCTGGGTCTCGGACGGAAAGGCGGCGGAGTTCCAGATGTGGCTGAGCTGGAGCGCGCATCACTTCACCCGCACCGCCGCCTTCTTCTATTGGGAGTACGGCATGAAACCGCGTCTCGGCCTTCCGCCCGCCAGCACTGCCGAGGTTGACGAGGCCTCGGCCGAATTTCACCGGTTTGCAGAAGTCTTGGAGGACTCTCTTTTCAATCGAACGTGGCTCGTTGGCAACCGTCTCAGCTTCGCCGACTTCCGTGTCGCCACCCCGTTGCCCTTTGCCAACTCCTCGAAGCTGCCCGTGGAAGGCTATCCGCGTATCCTCGCATGGCATGAGCGCCTCCGCCGGATCGCGGCCTGGGAAGACCCCTTTGAAGGCTTGGCTTAGTCCATGCGGAAACAGCGGCAGAACCCGCGAGATCTGACGAGCCGCGCAGCGAGCGACCCGAATCGACGATGTCGGGCCCGGGCGTTACCGGTCTCCGGTTGCGACAGGTGAGGATAGCCGGCGCATGAAACGTTCAATGCTTGTCGGACTGATTGCGGCGGCTCTGGCTGCATTCTCTTGGTCCTTGAGTTTTATCGTGCCGTTCGTGATTGGAGAGTATTCGCTCTTTGATTTCACGCTGGTCGAGTTCGTGGTTTCTGGGATTTTGAGCGTCGGACTGCTATGGCGAAACGCTGCGGCGGTCCGCAGGCTAACGCTGACGGATTGGTTCGCCGGTTGCTCGCTGGGGCTGATCGGATATGTCGCCTATTTTCTCGCCGTCATGGGAGCAGCGGTCTACGCAGGGCCGGTCATAGCGCCGGCGTTTTTGGGGTTGGTGCCGGTGGTCTTGGGCGTTGCTGGAAATTTACGCGAGCGAACAGTTTCTTGGGCGTCTTTGGCATTGCCGTTGAGCCTCGCGACGGTGGGCCTGTCATTGGTGAACGGCAGCGGCTTTTTGCAATCCGGCGGATTGCAAGCGCAATCGATGGTTCTAGGGATTCCGCTGGCGATATTGGCAGTCATGTGTTGGACGTCGTTCGGCCTGCTCAATCAGAGCGCTTTGGCCCAGCGTCCGCACCAGGACGTCGCGGTCTGGACGGCACTCATCATGGCCGGCGCTGGAATTTCGATGCTGGTTTTCCTTCCTATCGGGTTGCTCTTTGGCCTGTTTGAAATACCTCGGCTAGGACTGCATTGGGACACCGCCGGTCCGCTCATCATGTGGGGGATCGGTTTGGCAGTCTTCGCGAACTTCGGCGGTGCCACCGCCTGGACCTTTGCGTCACAACGACTACCAGTGGCTTTGGCAGCGCAGATGATCACCCTGGAGCCTGCCTCCGCGACGATCCTGGGTCTGCTCGTTCACCATCGATGGCCTTCCGTGATGGAGGCATTGGGCATGATCGTTTTGCTGGTGGGCGTTGTCATAGCAATCGGAATATTTTCCAAATCGACGCTATCAGCCCACGTGCCTGCGGTCGCATAAGAACTAGAGTCGACAGCTAGCCGACCTTTTGCCCGGAAGAATGCCCCTGTTACCCAGCGCAGGCCCACGCTCTGTTTGCCGGCGCACAGACCAGCCGGCCGGAAGCATGGATCGTATTGGCAGAATTTTTCCACAATGTGGAATAACTATCGAAAATGCAGCCGCAGGTTCCCGCTGCCGTTGTTGTCGCCACCATGATCGCAGCCATGATGGTGGGCTGTGGCGGCAATTCGTCCGAAGCGCCGGTATCGCGGCCCAATATTGTGTTCGTGATCATGGACGACGTGGGCATCGATCAGATGAAGTCATTCGGATATGGAGGAGCCACCCCACCCAGCATGCCGAAC